>Ga0310695_10013367_pt1 | contig 11307 bp, 10 predicted proteins | sample RumenRJG_04DNA_FD_203882 | JGI IMG/M metagenome (GOLD analysis project Ga0310695, IMG submission 203882) | Bovine rumen microbial communities from Lethbridge, Alberta, Canada - RJG_04 (v2) (version 2) | ecosystem: Host-associated > Mammals > Digestive system > Stomach > Rumen | place: Canada... | reverse complement strand
TCAAAGAGGACGGCGTGCTGGTGTTGGAGATAGGCGACAAGCAAGGCGACGACGTGCGCGCCTTGCTACAAACTCGCTTTGCACAAGTGGAGATACTGAAAGACTACAACGGCTTGGACCGCATTGCCATAGCAAAAAAGGAGATAGCATGTTTGAAAAATTAAAGGCACTGAAAGAGCGCTACCAAGAGCTAACCGCTCTTATCGCCGACCCCAAGGTGATAGCCGACCGCAACCTTTGGCAAAAATACGTCAAAGAACACTCGGCTTTGGGCGAAGTGATGGACAAATACGAGGAATACCTCGCCGCCGAAAAGGCCGCGGCGGAATGCAAAGAGATCATACAGGACGGCAGCGACGCCGAACTGACGGCTTTGGCCAAAGAGGAACTGGGCGAACGCACGACACAGATGCAAACCCTCACCGATGAATTGAAGGTTTTGCTGTTGCCCAAAGACCCCAACGACGACAAAAACGTGATCATGGAGATTCGCGCGGGTACGGGCGGAGAAGAGGCAAGCCTTTTCGGCGCGGATCTATTGCGTATGTATATGCGCTTTGCCGAGCGTCAACGCTGGAAGGTAGAAGAGATAGACATGAACTACACCGACTTGGGCGGCGTAAAAGAATGCGTGTTTATGATAAGCGGCAAAGGCGCGTATAGCAAGCTCAAATACGAGTCGGGCGCACACCGCGTGCAGCGCGTGCCCGAGACCGAGTCGCAGGGGCGCATACACACGTCGGCCGCCACGGTGGCCGTGTTGCCCGAGGCCGAGGACGTGGACGTGGAACTGAACATGAACGACATCAAGGTGGACACCTATCGCGCGGGCGGCGCGGGCGGCCAATACGTCAACCGTACCGACAGCGCGGTGCGAATGACCCACATACCCACGGGCATTGTGGTTACCTGCCAAGACGAAAAGAGCCAACTCAAAAACAAAGAAAAGGCCCTCAAGGTGTTGAAGAGCAGATTGTACGACTACTACCAAAGCCAAGCCGACGAAGCCTATGCCCAAAGCCGCAAGTCGCAGGTCGGCTCGGGCGACCGCAGCGAACGCATACGCACCTACAACTTTCCGCAAGGGAGAGTCACCGACCACCGCATCAATATGACTTTGTACAATTTGGAGAGTTTTTTGGACGGCGATATGATGCCAATCATCGAGGCACTGCGCCTTGCCGACCAAAACGCCAAATTGACGGGAGAAAACTGAGATATAACGACGTCGCTGGCCACGCCAAATTTAACCGACGTCCGAGCAAGAGATTATGATACGTTTGATTTACGGCCCCAAAGGTTCGGGCAAAACCGGCACAATGATAGAGGACGCCAACGCATTTGCCAAGCAATGCGACGGCGCAACGGTCTTTTTGACGGATACCGACCGTTACACCTACACCGTCAACTACAACATACGCCTCGTCAACGTGTACGAATACGACGTGCACGCCGACGTGGAACTGAGCGGATTTATCCGCGGCCTCATTGCCTCCAACGCCGACATTATGCGCATCTACATAGACGGCGTCAACCGCATGACGCACAAGCAATACGACGATTTGGCGGAATTCTTTGCCGAGTTGGACAAAATCAGCACGGCGCACAACGTCGAGTTGGTGTTGACGGTGAGCGCGGAAGCGTTGCCCGCCTATATGCAAGCCTACCGCTTGCAGCATGCCTGATGCCCTACCCCGATCTACTTGCAATAGCGGGGTTGGACTACCCCGCCATATTGGGCGCCGTTTTGGCCGCCAACGGAGTGGTAGACCCGCAAAAATGGGCGACCTGCTCCTTCGACTCGGGCGAAGCACCCGCTTTGTGCCGCATGGGAGAGGGAATGTGGGCGCTCGAGTTGTGGCACGACGCACTGCTCGGTGCCGGCGTCATAGGCCAAACCTATGTCGACAGTTACCGCGAGTTGTATGGGCAAACGTCCGCAGCCGACGTAATGCTGTACGTCGCCGCACTGACTGCCGCCTATGGCGATATGGTCGCCGAAGGCTTGGTGACCCAAGGTGCACCCATCAACGTATGCGTGTCGTGCAAGCACCCCGCCTTTGCGGCGGCTTGCATAGCCCAAAAAGAGGGGTTACCTATCTATACCGTTGTGGGCGAAGACGACGGAACGTTGGCCGCCGCCAAGCGAGGCGCGCCCCTGGCCCCACGATGGCAGGTTTTGGCGCCATACGCCGCCAAAGGGTTTGCAAAAGCATTCCCCGACGTATTGGAAGGCAACGTATCCGCCGAAGAGGCCGACGACGCCATATTGGAAGTGCTGGAAGATAGCGGCTATTTGTTGAGTCCCACGTCGGCGCGCGCGGCGCGATTGGCCGCCATATACCGAGAGGAAGCGGAGAGTCGCAATCCTATGGTGGTAGTGATCGGCCACCACCCCTACCTGGAGGCAATGACGTTGGCACAGGTGTTGACGGACGAAACGCCCAAAGACGAATACAAAGCGATGCGGCTTTGCGAATTGGAGTCGGGCTGGGAGATACCCGAGGCCCTTCTAAACCCACAAAAAGCCGCCGAAATACGCAAAATTCTACAAAACGGAGAGAGATTATGAACGAGAAAAAGACTGTATATAGCGCACTCAAACCTACCGGCGACCTGCAACTGGGCAATTATATCGGCGCACTCAACAATATGGTCAAATTGCAAGAGGAAAACGACTGCATCTATACGGTGGCGGATATGCACAGCATCACCGTAGACTGCGTGCCGCAAGACTTGCGCCGCCGCACCTACGATTTTATGGCGCTGTTTTTAGCCATCGGTCTGGACCCCGACAAGAGCATTCTCTTCGTGCAATCGCACGTGCCCCAACACGCCGAGTTGGCTTGGGTGCTCAACTGCTACACCCAATTCGGCGAGGCGCGCCGTATGACGCAATTCAAGGACAAGAGCGCCAAAAATCCCGAGAACGTAAACGTAGGCCTATTTGCCTACCCCACCCTGATGGCCGCCGATATCTTGCTGTACCAAGCCGACTACGTGCCCATTGGCAAAGACCAAAAACAACACTTGGAGTTGGCACGTACCATAGCAGAGCGATTCAACAATCGCTACTCGCCCACTTTTGTGGTGCCCGAAGGCATCTTTAACACACACGGCGCCAAGATCCAAAACCTTTTGGACCCCTCCAGCAAAATGGGCAAGACCGACGACAACCAACAAGGCGTAGTATTTTTGTTGGACGACGAGGACACCATTATGCGCAAATTCAAGCGTGCCGTAACCGACTGCGGCAGTGAGATAGTAGCGCGCGCCGACAAACCGGGCATAAGCAATTTGCTCACCATCTATTCGGTGATGAGCGGCCATACGGTCAAAGAGGCCGAAAAACACTTCCAAGGTGCAAGTTACGCCTCTTTCAAAGAAGAAGTCGGCCAAGCCGTCGTTGCCAAATTGGCGCCCATTCAGGCCGTTTATAAGCAACTGATCGCCGACAAGAGCACCCTCGAAAAGGTGATGAAAGAGGGCGCCCAAAAGGCAAGCTACTTGGCCAACAAGACGCTGTCCAAGGTGTACCGCAAAGTAGGTTTTGTGCAACCCAAATAGACTATGTTTGGATATATATTGCCCGACAAGCCCAATCTGTACATGAAGGACTACGCCGCATACCGCGCGTATTACTGTGGGCTATGCCATCAAATTGGCCGCTGTCAAGGGCAATGTATGCGCCTTTTGGTCAACTATGACGTGACTTTTTTGAGCATTCTGTTGCACGGATTGCGCAAAGAGGAGCCCGAAATACGCCAAAAAGCCTGTGTGCTCAACCCTTTCAAGAAGAAACCCGTGGTGTGGGACACGCCCACCATGCGCCAGATGGTGCAACTCAACGCGCTATTGGTAGATTTCAAATGCCGCGACGACATAGCGGACGGCGGCAAAAAAGGCAAAAAAACGTTGCGACGCCTGCTAGGCCGCCAAGTAAAAAAAGCGACGGAAGCACTGCCCGACGTAGCCGCGATATTGGACAAAGCCTTTGCCGAGCAATGCGCGGTGGAAAAGAGCAAAGCCGCCTCGTGGCATATGGCCGCCGACCCGTTTGGCGAAGCGATGCGATCGATTATTCGCGTCCTTGCCGACCAATACTATACGGGGGAGCTGGGCATGATAGGCTATCTGTTGGGCCAATACGTCTATTTGATGGACGCATTGGACGACTATGACGACGACCTTGGCAAAAAGCATTACAATCCGCTGGCGTTACAGTATGGCGCCAAGGACAAAGCGACGCTCTTGCAACAACACGGCGAAGCGCTGGATGCCGAGGTGCGGCAACTCATTGCATTGGTCAAAGAGAATTATCGACAAATACCCATATTCGGCACCGAGGGTATCGTAACCAACACCTTGTGGATGGGACTATGGGCTCGCTACCTGCAAGTAAAAAAGGAGAATGCAAAATGTCTAAAGACGCATACGAGATTTTAGGGATCAGTCCCGACGCCAACCAGACCGAGATAGACGAGGCTTACTACAGCCTGCGCGCACAATACCGCAACGAAATGTACCAAGAGGGTGCTTTGGGCAAAGCCGCCGCACGCAAATTGACCGAATTGGAGCAGGCCTACCAAGAGATATGTTCCAAGGCAGACGAAAAATCGGCTGCGCAAGAGGACGCGCCCGCCCAAGACGGCGACAGCGCACCGCACCACTCGGCCGCCTTTGCCGCGGTCTCCGCCCACGTCAAAAACAAGGATTACCGCGCGGCGCAGGAAGCCCTCGACGCCATAAGCGTGCGCGACGCGGAATGGCACTATTATCAAGCGATCATCTACTACAACAAAGGCTGGATGACAGAGGCCAAAAACCAAATGGAAATGGCGTGCAATATGGATGCGGGCAACCAACACTACCAAGAAGTGTTGGGTAAGCTCAACGCCGCCATAGACAACGCCAATAAGACCCAAGCCTCGGGCTACAATGCCCAAACGCAGAGCGGCGTTGCAAGTGACGGCTTCCAACGCACCTACCAAGAGCAAGACGCCAGGCAATCCGAAGATATGTGTTGCCGCTGGTGCCAAACGATGATATGCATCAACTGCCTGTGCGACTGCTGTTGTAGAGGCTGATGAAACGCAAAGCGCTCACCTACGAGATAGCCATAGCGGGCATTGGTACGGCACTATCGCTTTTAGGCATAGTGCTGTATTATTACGTACCTTGGGCCAAAATCAGTTTTTTGGCACTGGCCGGCGTGGCGTTGCAACTGCCGCTTTTGGTCCAAAGCCGCCGCGGCTGCTTGCTGGCGTACGTCGCCACAGGGGGCTTGGCCATAGCCATAATCGGCCCCGTTGCCGCCCTCCCCTACGTCTTCTTGTTCGGCTGGCAACCCGTAGTGATGGGGTATTGCTTGCGCTACAAGGCAAAGTTGTACATATCGCTGCCCCTCAAAGGAGTGCTGGCCTTATTAGGCGCATACGGCACGTTTGCACTATATGGTTTGGGCGAAACCGGCACCAACGTGCTGGCACGTCTGGGTTGGAGCCCCTCGTTGTGGGTGCTTGCTCTTATCGTAGCGGTGCTATGGCTGGGGTATGACTACCTGATGCAATGGGTGCTACGTTATCTTGACCGCAGGCTTGCCAAAGTCATCGCCAAATACAAGCCACGGACAGAGGAACGCACCCGCCACGAGGCGCCAACGGCACCGACCGACCAAGACGTTTTCGGCGAAGGTGCACAGGACGACCGCCCCGACGGCGACGACAAGAACGAGGTGGACGATGAGTGAATCGGTATTTGAACGGATCTATGCGGTAGTGCGCCAAATACCCAAAGGAAAAGTTTCTACCTATGGCGCCGTGGCCGCCAGAGCGGGCAATCCCCGCTGGAGCCGCGTGGTGGGGTATGCCCTACACGTCAATCCCAGCCCGGGCGAGATACCCTGCCACCGCGTGGTCAATCGCTTGGGACAAACCAGCAAGGCGTTTGCCTTTGGCGGGCAGAACGTGCAGGTGCAACTGTTGCGACAAGAAGGCGTAGAGGTGGTGGACGGCACCGTAGACCTTGCGCGATATGGATATTGAGAGGTAACTATGCAAAACACCCAAGAGTATCGTATAACAAACGGCGTTTTATACGCCGCCAAACCCCATCTGCGGGAGGCAATCATCCCCGAGGGCGTCGACACCATTGCGGCAGGCGCATTTTGCGACCAAGACAAACTCTACCGCATCACGCTGCCCTCTACTTTGCAACGCATAGAGGCGGGGGCGTTCCGCAACTGTTGCTACCTGGTGGAAATAGTCAACCATTCCTCGCTGGACGTCAAGCCGAGATGGGGGCAATGGGGTGGCCTTACCGATTATGCCGAGAGCGTCGTATGCGACCTTGGCGACAGTCGGCTGACCGTGGCGGACGACCTGGTGCTGCTTAGCCAAAACGAATGCCGAACCTTGGTGCGCTATATGGGGCGAAAACAAACGCTTGCCCTACCCCAAGGCATTACGCATATAGGCGACGAGGCCTTTGCCAATACGGTATGCCGCGAAGTGTTGCTGCCCCCAAGCGTACAAGCCATTGGGCACAAAGCGTTCTATTGCGCCAAAATTCGGCGGCTTGCCCTGCCGCACGCCACCGCGGTGGTGGCGCCGCGCGCCTTTGATTGCAGCGATATAGAGCAGCTATCCATCGCCTGCGACCAAGTAACATTGGGGACGGAATGCTTCGACCATACCTACGAATTGACGGACATCTTTTTCGGAGGCACCATCGCTCAATGGCAAGCCGCCTTTGACGACGCCTATACCTGCGGATCCTCTTTCACTTTGCACGCCTCCGACGGCACCGCGTCGTATTGACGCTTGCGCACCGAATACTCGCATCTGGTATTTGACACAAAAAAATGGGGAGCATACGCTCCCTTTTTGCTTGCACGAGTTTTGACTACTACACCTCGTCTATGCCGTCGTAATCGTCGTCTCCGTCGTATATTTCACGATGCTGGCGGCGTTTGGCGGCCTTGGGCTTGATAATCATAAACAAAATGGTAATGAGAGGCACCACAATGCCCAAAATGAGTACGAAGCGCACCCAGCCGAATTGCTTGGTCTCGTTTTTTTCCACTTCGGCGGTAGGCTCCACCACCTCTACCACGTTGGTAGTGGGATGCAAAACCTGCTCTATCTCGGCCTCGTTGGCGTGGCTTACCAAGGCATAGTACACAAAAGAAGTATCCCCCTCCATGCGCGTGGCGTAGTAGCGCACGCCGTTCACGTGGGTATAGTTGCCCAAATAGTATAGCTTTTGCCCGCCTGCAATCGTCACCTCTTTGCGACCGTCGTCCACAAAGCGATAGACCGTAAGATCGTCCACTTTTACTTCTATAGAGGGCAATGCAATGGCGGTAGTGGAGGCATTGGCGGACATTTTGGCCCAATCGGTGGCCGAAATATAACCATTGAGCCCGCCAAAGAACACCTTGGCCTTGTTGTTGCCCGAAGTGAAGCCGTTGAATTGCACGGTAAAGCCTGCGGGCAACAAAAACGCGGAACGAGACGTGGCGCCCGTATCTTCGTCGAAATCGAAATGCTCAAAATAGATATCCGTCCCTTGTGGCACGACGTAGTGCGCCTCCTCGGCCAACGCGACGGGCGCGGCGGCTAAGGCGACTGCCAATATCACACACACACAAACGAACCATTTTTTCATACCCATATTATACACCATATTACACCGAAAATAAAGAGGAAAAATAGGACAAGGGCGAGAAAATGCTTTTTTCATAGCGCACGCCGTACTCCCCATGGGGCGACGCCTTATGGATATTGACAAGGTATATATTTTATTGTATAATATAAAATGAATAAGTGTTGCGCGCGCAAGCGCGCGAAGGACGAGAGTATGAAAAGGAAGTTGTGCCGAATTGTATGTTTGATCGTGTTGGCAACGTTTGTCGCGTTACTTGCCTCCGCCTGCGGCGAAGATGTCAAATTGGTGTCGATATCGGTAGACGGCAGCACCCTCAAAAACGTATATACACAGGGTGACCAACTCGATTTAGAGGGCGCCGGCCTCATTTTATCCTACTCCGACGGCACCACCGAATCGGTAGAATTGACCCGAGGTATGATAGCAAACAACTTCGATAGCGCCGCCGTAGGCACGCATTCCCTTGTGATCAACTACGAAGACCAGTCTTGCCGCTTCAGTTACTCGGTACAAGCGCGCCCCGTCGAATCGAATGTGGCCGCCGCCTCTTTGCAAGACGAGTGCGCTACCTATCGCATCGGGGACGCCTTTGCCTACCAAGGCACGCTCAACGCCACCTTCAACGACGGCACCGAGGCCTCTTGGCCCCTCGCCAACATCAAGTCGGTGATGACGATAAGCGGGTTCAAAACAGACAAGGCGGGCACCTATACCTGCCTGTTGCACTACGATTCGCCCTACGGCGCCATCGAAGTAGATTACACCTACTCGGTAGAGCCTCTTGCCCAGATCGAATCGGCCGCATACCAATACACCCAACCCATCAAAGCGTTTGTGGGCGACACGCGAGCGGAATTCGCCGCCCATTTGGCGCAATACCCCTTTGTGTTGACCTACGCCGACGGCACCACAGCCGAGATATTCGTCAATACGGCCAACGCTATAGACCGCACCTTTGCGGCGGAGACAGCGGGCGACAACTACACGGTGGCAGTGACCGTGAGTGACTCGCACGGGCGTAGCACGCGCGTCAACGTGCAATATTCGGTGGTGGAGCGACACGAAGTGTACACCGTCACCTTTGACCCCAACTATGGCGGCATAAGCCCCATCGAAGAGCACACCGACGCCGAAACGGGCAAGATCGCGCAGCAAAACTTCAGCCGCAAAGGATATATCTGCCGCGGCTGGTACGTAGACACCGAGGACGGCGAACGTTTCGACTTTGGCGCCGAGGTAACGCGCGACCTATACCTCGTGGCCAAGTGGCAGATACAAGATTACTACATCAAAATCACCAGTTTCGGCACCGCTTACGGCAGTACGCGCTACTTCACCATCAACGACACCATCACGCTCGAGCCGCCTTTGGCACCCGCCGAGGGCTACGAGTTTTTGTACTATTCCTACAACGGTACGCCCATCGAGCATGAGACCATACTGCCGGGCACTTTTGCCGAAAACCTCGAATTGGTGGCCGTTTGGCGCGCCATCACTTACGATTTGACGTACGACCTGCACGATTCGGCGGCCTATCCGGTGCAAAACAAAGAGGATTTTGCCGCCGCCACCTACACCACGCAGGATTCGCGCCTGTTGCCCACGCCTTTGCGGGCGGGCTACGTATTTATGGGTTGGAGCACCGACCAAGCGGGCCGCAACGTAATAGACACACTCAGCGGATTGGTAGGAGATCTTACCCTGCACGCCAACTGGAGCGCCGAAACCTACTATATCACCTTTGTGCAGGCGTCCAACGGCAACGTCATCGGAAACCGCAAAAGTTTTAGCATCAACAGCACCGACACCGTCATCGAGCCGGCACAACTGACGGGCTACCGCTTCGAGGGCTGGTATCTGGACCAACAATGCACGCGGGCGTTCTACAGCCAAAACGGCCAATACGTACTCAAACGCGGCGCATACACCGCCGACTTTACCCTATATGCCAAAACGACGATCGTGTATTCGCTGCGCCTTGCGGGTGGCAAGACGGACGTGTTGACCTTTGCCATAGGTGAAGATGAGGACGAAGCGTATCTCGCCGCTTGGCGCGCCGCATCCAAAGGGACCAACTGCGACCTGGACTATTGGTACTATGCAGGGGACGATGAACTGCCCGCCCTGTCTCTCTACGTTTTGGATGACGAGGGCAACGAACACATCTCCCTTTCTACCCAAGCCTTGGCAGCCTACGACGGCAAGACTCTGTCGGCGGTTTGGAAAGGACGCACACGCAACATTACCTATTACTATGGCTACGACGACGTGGTAGAATACGACACCTACGACACTTATTTGGGCGCCACACTGCCCACGCCCACGCGCGGCGGCTATCGCTTTGCGGGTTGGCGGCGCAACGCCGCTCTGACGGGCGAGGTGTACACCGAGATAAAGAGTTGCCAATACGACGTCAATCTTTTCTTCTACGCCAAGTGGATAGCGGTGCCCTATACCCTCACTTTCCACTATATGATAGACGAAGCCTTGCTTACCACGCGCCTCAACGGCCTCACTGCCGTCAACGGCACCGTATATACCCTGGACTACACCGTGGAAAGCGACGACTTTGCGTTTGCACCTATGCCGCAGGCCAAATACAATACCTTTGGCGGCTGGTTTCCCACCACCGAGTATCGCCCCGAAACGCGTATGGGCAGCCTGCCCCAAGGCACCTATGACGTGACCGATCTCTATTGCAAGTGGACGCCCACCGTATACGGCGTGCGCTTCCTTTCCGCGGGCGGCGGCGACTTTGTCGGCGCGCTGGCGGCCGACCAAACCACCGACGTCTCCTACTACTCCGACGACGTATTGCTATATACCCCCACGCGCCCGGGGTATACCTTCGAAGGCTGGTACGTAGACAAGAATTGCACCACTCCCGTCGCCACCAACGATGCGGGGCAATATTGGCTGGATTTGAGCGCGCTGTTTGCCCAAGCGGGCGACGCGCTTTTGCCCGACACGGGCGAAAAGCAATATCTCACCACCGTGTACGCCAAGTGGTCGGCAATCAGCTATACCGCCACCTTCGTTACGGTCAAAGTAAACAACACCACGGTGCAAGTATTGGACAATCCCAACGCCACCGAGGGGGATACGGCCGCATTTAGCGCAGAGGCACCGCTCACCCTGCTTGCTCCCACCGCCAACGGCTATATATTCGAGGGCTGGTATTTGGACGCCGCCTACACCGAGGCGATAGCGTCTACGGCAAACATCTACCGAAATATAAACGTCTATCCCAAATGGGAAAAGGGTGAATACACCATAACCTACGCCGACTTCAGTGAGGATGAGATAGACGCGCTCAAACTGCCCACCACCTACACGTTGGGCGGCGCCCTCAACACCACCGCCAAGTTTACAAGCGCTCTTGCCAACAAGATGAAACGCTACGGCTATACCCTTGGCGGCGTGTACACCGACCCAGATCTAGACGAAGCGTATCGCGTTACCTCGCTTGGCAACGCCAACGTGGCGAGCGGTGCGCCCTACTGCGCCAACGTGGTGCTGTACGGCAAGTGGTCTGCGATAACCTACACCATCACCCTCAAATACAAGACCTCTGCCACCGCCAGCACCAACTATGCGGCCGCCGAGTGGAACGGCGCATATTCCAAACAGTTGACGGTG
>Ga0310695_10013366_pt1 | contig 11307 bp, 3 predicted proteins | sample RumenRJG_04DNA_FD_203882 | JGI IMG/M metagenome (GOLD analysis project Ga0310695, IMG submission 203882) | Bovine rumen microbial communities from Lethbridge, Alberta, Canada - RJG_04 (v2) (version 2) | ecosystem: Host-associated > Mammals > Digestive system > Stomach > Rumen | place: Canada... | reverse complement strand
TGTCCAAAAAGCTCAAAGGGGGCAGCAATGCATCGAACAAACTGATCCAGTACCCTTATCAGATCTGGTATCAGACTGTTGAATACCAAAAGAATGAGGATGGTACATACGCGCTTGATCCGGATGGAAATCGTATAATAACAGGTTATAAAGAACCTGTCCTTCTGGAACAGCCTCCGGCGAACACCAATCTGACCGGAAAGGTATATGCAGTATATAAGGGGACCAAAAAACTGATTCCATACAGGCGGTCCATGAAGATTGGAGGAATAACATACGACCATGTATTCCTGCTCAGAGCCGGTGAAACAGCAGTGATCAATTTCCCTGAGAATACTTTCCGCTACAAACTCGTTGAATGCGGTGTGGACACTTCGGTATACGAGCATGTCTACATAAACGGCGTTGAGAGCGGGAATGAGATCTTCGGAAAACCCTATAATAATGAAGACGGATGGGAGCTGGATCCTGATAGCGGAGAAGAGATCCTGCCTACACAGACTACAACATATGAAGGGACGACGCGGTCCGATTTTGGCATCACTTACTATACAACCGAGGGGCGCCCGAGAGTAGAGTATACCAACGAGGTACCCCCGGACGTCATGCGTACAATGACGTTTAAGAAGGTGCTTTACGATTCGGAAGGACATCTCCTTACCGATGCGCAGGCTGCAGAGCTCAAAGCTGAGTTTTCTTTCAGACTGTATCTGGGCAATGAGTTCGCGGATCAGGAGAATCTTCTCCCGGCAGATATGTACACTTACTATGTCAAAGGACCGGGACCGGATTCCGAGTATTGTAAATGGGATAAAGTAAACAAAAAATTTGTACCGCTCGGTGTCAGAACATTTGACGAATTTAAGACCCTGAGTGAAGATGACCAGCGCGCGGGAACATTTACGACATCGATATACGGTGCGATCTCCAAGATCCCGGCCGGCTACACTGTCGAGGTGCGCGACCTGATCGTCGGTACCAAGTACAAGATCGAGGAGCCTGACCGGGAGATCCCGAAAGGCTATACGCGCTGTGACGCTGACGGCTATGTCCGCATGGATACGGAGGGCGGACCTGTTGTCTATTATACCGATGATGAAGGCGTATATGGGCAGCATACGGCAGCGGGCAACAAGGAAACAGCGAAACCGATCAGTGACACAATCGCCAACAAGACTGAAACTCCTCAGATCGAGATCCGTAACCAGGAAGGCTGGGGACTGACAGCCCAAAAGGAATGGACGGACAAGGACTTTATGATCCACGATCCGATCTATCTGGCAATCTACCTGAAGGAAGCCCAGGGTGACAGCCAGGGCGACGGCCAAGGCGACAGTCAAGGCGACGGCCAAGGCGACAGTCAAGGCGATGGCCAAGGTGACAGTCAAGGCGACGGCCAAGGTGACAGTCAAGGCGATGGTCAGGGAGAAAGCCAAGTCAATCTCGGGGACCTTGTAGCAGGAACTGTCCGCAGGCTGAATACTGACGAGACGGAGGTCTACTGGTTCTTCCAGGATCTGAAGATAGATGGGGAGCCGCATACTTTTGGCGAATTTATCGTACGTGAGGTGGTATTGACCGACCCTGTTGTAGATGAGAACGGTGTTGTGACAAGCTATAGCAGCATCACACCTGTAGGCGAGGGAAAAAGCATCAGCGTCAGCGGCAGGACCTACGGCGGCACTGATCGGACGGAAGATTATACCGTTAACTATGTGACCGGCAAATCCTCCGGAAAGAACGAGAACATCCGCACCGACACCGTGAAGAATTCACGGCCGGGCATTCAGATCTACAAAACAGATTGGCTCGGTGACAATTTCCTTTCCGGCGCGGTATTCACACTCAAAGACTCCGGCGGAAACGATGTGGGGCATGCCACCTATACTTCCGACAAAAACGGCCTGGTGACTACGGCCTATCTGAACGAGGGTACCTTCACCCTGAACGAAATCAGAACGCCGGCGGGTTACGTTGCGCTGGACCAGCCGATCACTATCACAGTTACGACTACGGATCCGGGCAGATATGACCTGACTGTGACATCGGGGACCACAACTTACTATATTGCGCTGAGCGGGCCGGAGGGCTTCTATACGACTGCTGAGGCGACGTCAAAGGACATGGCACGTATCACCGTGAAGAACCGGGCTGTGCAGGAACTGACAGTCGTGAAGGTAGGCGTTGACGGCAGCACCAGAACACCGCTGAGCGGCGTTCACTTTGCCCTGTATGATCAGGTCCGGGACAATGAAGGCAATGTGCGTCCGGCCTATAGTCCCAAGACCGGCTACGAAGATCTTGTGACCAAGGATGGCGGCCTTCTCGAGGAAATAACCATGAGCCTCGGGAGAGGTACCTATTACCTGAGGGAGAAAGAGGCTCCCAGCGGCTACAAGAAGCTGGCGGAAGATCTGTGCTTTACGATCGGCGTGGACGGATCCGTGGTGATCAATAACGCTGAATATAAGAACTGGCTGATAAGGGATGATACTTCCGTTCCGGGAGCTGTTTCTTATCAGATCAGCATTGAGAACAGGCCCCTCGGCATCACTTTCCGAAAGACTGATGAAACGGGAAAAGCTTTGGAAGGATCCAAATTTACGCTTTGCGTTAAGAACGAGGGGGGTAATTTTGTGCATGTCCAAGGAATTGAGGGAATCGGAGAAGAAGGTCTGATAGACCTGACCGACAAATCAGAGATGACCTTCTCCGGACTGGGCAACGGCATCTATATGCTCTCGGAGATCAATGCTCCCACAGGCTATGTTATTCTGAACCAGGACACTTACTTCAGCGTGTCCAATGGAGCAGTGACACTTACCGATGAAAGCGGAAATCCGAAAGCTTATACTGACGTATCGCTCTTGGACGAAAACACTTCCATTGCCGTGAAAAATAATCCCGGCGCAGCCCTCCCCCATACCGGAGGCCCCGGAACCAGACTTTTCTACCTCCTCGGAGGCATGCTGCTTCTGTTTGCAGGCAGAAAAATGTCAGAGGGACGGTTCCTCTGACAACTCTGACAGATTCCACAAAAACTAAAAAAGCGGGTGTGAAGAAACAAGATGCTGTTTCCTCACACCCGCTTTTGTGTTGGGGAGACAGGTGGGGACAGATGGAGGAAGGGGACGGTTCTATGTCTCCATCTAGAACCGTCCCCTTCCACCTATTTAAAACGCAGATGTTTTAAAAAACTGATATATATAATAAAATAGTATAAAAATTTGCTGATTTTTTCGATATCATTCGTATATATTTGTGGGTTACTATCGGTATGCTTTAACGTAAATATATTACAAAAATCAGTGCATGGGAGAAGCATGTACGCAGAGGTCCTTTTAATCTGTTCGTCATAGGTCATTGTTTATACGCCTGCCGGCATTTGTCCGGTAAGAGGGCGTTTTCCAATTGACCGAAAAAGGAGTGTTCTTTTATGAAATCATTATTCAGGAAGCCATTATTCAGGAAGCATCTTTTCGGCCTCGCTGTAATCCTCATGCTCACAGGTGTCCTTACCATGACCGCTCTGGCAGAGACATATAGCGCGACTACCATGCGGCTTTTGCGTTATGACGGCACTGTGGAGATTGAGGACGCCTCAGGTCAGCCCCGCGCGGCAGTGGTGAATGCGCGGTTCAACACCGGCGAATCCCTGCACACCGGTCCCTCAAGCAGTGCATCTGTCGGACTGGATTCATTCAAGATCGTTACTCTGGACGAGAACACGCGGGTACAATTTACCAAACAGTCCAGTGCCATGCGGGTATCAGTGACTGACGGGACTGTTTTCCTGGATGTAAAAGAAAAACTCCGGGAAGACGAGACACTTGATGTCCAGACATCAACGATGGCTGTGGGTATCCGCGGAACGATCGTCACCGTCTCCGATCTCCCCCTGGAAGTTTTCCTTCAGAAAATGACAGAAATGAAAGCTGACGTCGCAGGCACGGATCCGGATCAGAAGCAGTACCTGACCGACCTGGACGAAGCTCTGCAGAATATCCCATCTGACGGCTCCGGAGGCCGTGTCTCTACGATCGGCCTCTTCGAAGGCAGTGTTGAAATACAGTTTATCAATTCAACCGGTACAAGACAGACGCTCACTATAGAAGAAGGCCAGAAAGCCACCCTCATCGATCTCGACGAAGACGGCGAGATCGACCGGGTACCCGTGCAGGGGAAAGTTGATGAGGACGACCTCTTCCCCGCTGCAAAAGAAGAAATCGATAATGACTCCACTCTCAATGACCGTGTGAATAATGGCGGATTAACCATCTCCCAAAACAATGACCAAGACAGTCAAAAAAGACAGGAGGACGAGTGGACAAATGATGCCAACATCACGGTCATCGCCCAGAGTGCCAGCAAAATGTTCGACGGAAAGCCCCTTACCCACGAATCGGATGTACTGATCCAGGGACTTCCCGCCGGCTATACGGCCTTTGCCTCCGCAAGCGGTTCACAGACCGACGCCGGTACCGGGGACAACAGGGTGGGCAATTTCAGGATCTATGACGCGAAGGGGAATGATGTTACCTCGCATTTCACAAACATCTCCAAGGTATCGGGCAAATTAAAGGTTGACCCCGCTCCCCTGAGTGTATCGAGCGGCAGCGCCAGCAAGGTCTATGACGGGACTCCCCTGACAAGTAATGAATCACAGATCATCTTCTCCGCGGGCTATGAGAAGAAGACAGTCACCCAGCGGAATCTGTCCTATGTCATCACAGAGAGAACATCCGCTTCTGTTTCCGCTGCCTCCACATCATCCGCCGCGTCCGGACAGAATAGCCAGAACGGACAGAACGGCCAGAACGGACAAAACGGCCAGAATGGGCAGAATGGACAGAATGCAGTGAATCCCGGCGCCCAGACCCTGTACGGCATCTGCGGCACTGTCCTGGTGCACGGAAGTAATCCCATCACGGGCGAGGTCAGGGAATTCTCCCTGCATGCGGGCGAACGGCTGACCGTCTACCTGTCCGACAAGGATAATGAAAACAGTATCGAATATGTCATTGAAAAAGTCGCCGTGGAGCAGCTCCCGGAGGATATCCTCTGCCTTTACAAGGACAATCCCGACCTGATGGCCCAGGCCTGCCAGGAAGCCGGCTGGCTCCTCACAGATCTGCAAAAATGCATTGATAATCAGAAAATCCAGGAGAGCGAAAAGAAAACAAAGGATAATAACGGCCTGTATGTCGACAGCATCGATCAGGAAAACCTGATGAAGGATTTCACAAATGTACGCATCACTGTTGACACGGCCGGCACAGACTACAACAAGAGGGCTCTCAACAGAGAGGAGGCTCATTTTACACCCGTGAACGTCGATGCCTCGATCAAGGTCGTCACTACGGGTACCATAACGGACGTCGGCACCGTAAATAATACCTTCACCATCGACTGGGGAAGTGCAAAAAAGGAAAACTATATTCTTAAAGAGACTGTCGGCACCCTGACAGTAACGCCTGCGGCAGCCGCCGTCACCACCGGTTCCGCGAAAAAAGAATATGACGGCACGCCGCTGACCAGCAGCGAAGCTTCGATCACCGGTCTTGTCAATGGTGAGACCGCCGCTGTCACCGCCACCGGCTCCATCACAGAAGTCGGCACCGCGGAAAATACCTATGATATCAACTGGGGGACTGCAAAAAAAGGCAACTATACTGTCAGCAGCAATACCGGCACCCTGAAAGTGACCGGAAACACTAACCCTGTCACTATCAGGATCTCCTTCACCGGCAAGACCTACGACGGAAAGCCGCTGGATATCGATCATATCGAGGTGGTGGGACAAGCCTCTGATAATGTAAGGACACAGAGCAGATCCAATGGAAACGTGACGGTGGAAGGCCTCCCTGCCGGCTACAGATTCAAGGCGAAGGTCTCCGGCAAATATACGGATGCGGGCACCTGCCAGCTCACCGTCGATTCCTACCAGATCCTGGATCCCGACGGAAAAGACGTGACAGACGGTTTTACCGTCGTCGAGATCACCGAATGCACCGTGACGATCGATCCGGCCCCTGTCACCGTCACCACCGGATCGGCTTCAAAAGCCTATGACGGTACACCTCTTACCAGTGACGAGGCCTCCATCACCGGCCTCATCGGCAAAGACGCCGCTTCCGTCACCCTTACTGCCACAGGATCCATCACCGATGTCGGCACCTCCGATAATACCTATGACCTTGACTGGGGCACCGTAAAGAGCAGCAACTACACTGTATCCGAGAAGTTCGGCACCCTGGAAGTTACTGAGAACAGCAGTGAGATCATCTTCAAGGCTCCTTCCGACAGCAAGACCTATGACGGCACCCCTCTTCAGGCAGACTCTGTGACCGTGACCGGTCTTCCGGAAGGCTTTACCGCCACTGCCTCCGCTTCCGGCTCCCAGACTGACGCCGGCAGCAGCGAGAACACAGTTTCCTCCTACAAGATCCTTAATGCTGACGGAAATGACGTCACAGCCAGCTTCTCCAATATCAAGACAGAAAACGGCACCCTGACCGTCGATCCCGCATCCGCCAGTGTGTCCACAGGTTCTGCGTCCAAAGAATATGACAGTAATCCCCTGATCTGCGCGGAAGCATCCATCTCAGGTCTTATTGACGCGGAAAAGGACTCTGTAACCGTCACCGCCACCGGTATCATCACCGATGTCGGTACAACAGAAAATACTTACACCATAGACTGGGGCGATGCAAAGAGCGGCAACTATACCCTCTCCGAGAGCCTCGGTACTCTGGAAATCACTAAGAACACCACAGAGATCACTTTCAAGGCACCTTCCGCCGCAAAGACCTATGACGGCACGGCTCTTAAGGCAGGAACCGTGACCGTAACCGGACTTCCGGATGGTTTTACCTTTACCGCCTCCGCTTCCGGCTCCCAGACGGACGCCGGCAGCAGCGAAAGCACGGTAGCCTCCTACAAGATCCTCAATGCGGACGAAACCGACGTCACAGCCAGTTTTTCCAATATAAAAACAGAAAAAGGGAATCTGACTGTGACACCGCTGGAGATCAGTTTTGAACTCAACACTTACAATGACGTTTACAGCGGACAAAAGGTCTTCCCTGATGGCACCAAAGCCACCTATGGAGACGGCAGCGAATTGGATCCTGAATCTCAGGAACTCGTGTTAGACGAATCGGAAAACCCGGAAAGCTTTACCAGCATCTTCAACCTCACAGGTGGAGGACGGCTCCAGCTGGACTTTGCCGGATAATCCGATGCCGGAACCTGGGATGCCACCCCCACTGAAAAGTTCCTCTCCGGGAAAAAGGACAATTACAAGATATCTTATTCCAATACTGAGTTTACAATAGATCCTCTGGAACTGGTGATCAGCTTTGACAACCCGACCCATGTCTACTATGGAAGTTATAATCCTGCCGGGTTCTACGTCAAATATGGAAACGGAAATAAAAAGGGCGAATCTCCAGAAAAATTGGACGGACTTATTATTGGCCACACCGGGCTCGTTGAAAAATTTGCCCCTGTTTCCGGTGAGGTACTCCTTGTACAAAACAACTGTCCCTACATTGATGTCGGCACTTATACATTGGACTGCGATGCTTCGATCACGACCGGAAAAGAGTCTAACTATAATATCAGTGTGACAGACAATACCTTGACCATCACTCCCGCTGAAGCCACCGTTTCCACGGGCTCCGCTTCCAAGGAATATGACGGCAAACCTCTGACCAGCACGGAAGCATCCATCTCCGGCCTTCTTGGCTACGACTATAGCGCTGTCACAGTCACCGCCACCGGTACCATCACCGATGTCGGCACAGCAGAAAACACCTACACCATAGACTGGGGCACCGCCAAGAGCAGCAACTATACCCTTTCCGAGAACAAAGGAACCCTGGAGGTCACCAAAAACAACACCGCGATCACCGTTACTGCCGATTCAGCCAGCAAGGCTTACGACGGCAAGCCCCTGACCAAAAAAAGCGCCACCGCCAGCGGAGGACTCCCGACGGATCTCAGTGTCGACGTTACAATCGAGAGCAGCCAGACGAATGTCGGCAGCAGTGCCAATAAAATCTCTTCCCTGCGGATCCTGGATTCGAACGAAAAGGACGTGACAGATTATTTTACCAATATCGGGACTGCAGACGGCACACTCGAAGTAACAAAAAATAATGACAAGATCACTTTTACCACTGCCTCAGCTGAAAAGGTCTACGACGGTACACCTCTGTTAGAGACTTCTGTTACAGTCGATGGCCTGCCGGATGGTTTTACATATGAAGCCTCCGGAGGCGGCTTTACAGTTTCCTCCTACGCCGGAACCTACACAAACAATTTCACAGCAATGGATTACACTTTTGAAGACGAAGACGGCAACATGATGGCCGACTGGAGATACGCTGTCATCTATGATGCCGACGGGAATGATGTGACCGATAATTTCACGAATATCGATTTTGTGGAAGGGACACTGACGATCCATAAACTGAAAATCCGACTTGATTTCGGGAATCTGGCTGAGCCATACAACGGAACCACACATGCCGGTAAATTTACATTCTTATATTTAAACGGCGAAAAAGAGGGACAGTCCCCTGATGCTGACGGATACGAATGGACTTCAACAAGCGGTAAATGTGATTTAACTCTCTACACCGGAGACAAATCGACAGTTAAATGGAGCAGAGTCGGACCTGATGCGCGCACTGAGCCGTACACAATAAAAGTTTTGAGTACCACATTTACCAATAGTGATTCACAGAATATGGCCGAGAATTACGAAGTCGAAGTCACCGGTACTTCTCTGACGATCACCCCTGTAGAGATCACCGTCACGACCGGTTCCGCCGAAAAGGTCTATGACGGCAAGCCCCTGACCAACTCAGAGGCCACAATCACCACGCCTGCAAACATGTCGGATATCTCTTACCTGGAGCTCCCCGATGTGACTGCCACCGGAACCATCACCAATTATAAAGACGGCGGAACTGTTAACACCTATTCGATCGACTGGGGTTCCTTAAACAGCAGTAACTACAAGGTCACCAGCAAATACGGTACACTGAAAATAGAAAAGCTGAAACTGAACATTAAAATGTATTGGAAGGATATGGGGGATAGTTTTCTCCCGTGGACTGAATGCGTAAAGTTTGGGAACGGCGAAAAAGAAGGGATCAAGCTGGGCGATACAGAGGCTCAGCAGATGATCGGTGATGCCTCTCCGGACAAGGAATATATCGTGTTTGTCATCGATTCCACCCCTTACATTATCAAAGTTGATTCCGATGACAAGTCAGTATCGAAATACTCTGAGGTTTCGGATGAATACACCACAAAATGTACCTGGAGCTTTAATCCTGATATCTCTCATTCGTGCGAAGTTACGGTAGATGCTGAAACAAGGACAATAGGCGGTCCTGTCACTGAACCCACCGGCGGTTACGTTCCGCTGAAAGACACCGCTCCGGAAAACAAAGAAGTCTCCGAGTCTCCTAAAGCAGACACTGCAGTCGAAAAACAGGAGGAGGAAGACAAATCCAAACCCGCTGACGCGGACGACAAGGCTGACAGAGATGACAAGACTGACACGACTGACGAGCCAGACAGCAATGACAAGGCTGACACGATTGACGAACCTGACAGCAATGACAAGGCTGACACCATTGACGAGCCAGACAGAGATGACAAGGCTGACACGACTGACGAGCCAGACAGAGATGACAAGGCAGGTGAGTCTGACAGCAGTGAAAAACCTGATAAAGCCGACATGGATGATAAATCCGATGGGGCTGACAGCGGTGACAAATCTGACAGCTCAGGTGCAGACGACAAATCTGATCGATCCGAAGACGTTGAAAAGTCTGTAAAAGTTGACTCTGACACGGAAGACAAGTCCGGCAAATCAGGAGAAGAAGACAAAACCGTTAAATCCGGCGCGGACGACAAGGCCGGAAAATCAGGAGAAGAAGACAAAGGCGATAAATCCGACACGGATGATAAGACCGGTAAGTCTGGAGAAACTGATTAGTCTAACAAGCCCATCTCCCAGGTCCCCTTCTCCCCGGTAATTTTCAGAAAAATTGCTTTACACAAGTATCACTTTGTGCTATTATATACAAGCTGTGCGTAAAAAATGCGAAAAGCACCTCAGCATATCAGCAGAGGGGCATAATTGCAGAAGTGCACAGCTTGTATCTTTGTACCGATGCTCTGCGGACGGACACTCCGACCCCCGCGCGGCATACGGTGAATTAATCACACAGGAGGAAAATATAAATGATTTCCAAAGAAAAGAAAACCGCGATCATGCAGGAATATGGCCGCAAAGAAGGCGACACTGGTTCACCCGAAGTCCAGATCGCTGTTCTGACCGAGCGTATCCGCGAGCTCACCGAGCACATCAAGAAGCACCCCAAGGATCATCATTCAGGCCGCGGCCTTCAGAAGATGGTCGGTAAGCGCAGAGGCCTTCTCGATTATGTCAAGAAGAACGACATCGAGGAGTATCGTGCATTGATCAAGAGGCTCGGCATCAGAAAGTAATCCGATGTTTGCTTGCATCCGGATGCTGAAATACAAGCCTTGAGTACGTAAAGGGCGGCAGGAGCCGGCATTCCGGTTCCTGCCGTTTTTACACACTCTGATAAATAATGCAAAATAATATTTGCAGGATTAAACGTATCTACAGCAGCCGGCCGGATTACCAAAGATATAAGCCCATAGAAGGTTTTCGACGTAAGAGAAGAGAAGAAGCGTAAGGAGAAATTTCACATGTTTAAGACCTATTCACTGGAAGTCGGCGGACGTACACTGAGCGTCGACATCGACCGCATCGGCAAGCAGGCCGGCGGCTGCGCGTTCATGCACTATGGTGATACGACCGTTTCCTGTTTTGCAACGGCTTCCGAGAAGCCCCGCGACGGGATCGACTTTTTCCCGCTCAGCGTGGAATACACTGAGAAATTCTATGCAGTAGGCAAGTTCCCCGGCGGCTTTAACAAGCGCGAGGGAAGACCCAGCGAGAACGCGATCCTGACCAGCCGTGTCATCGACCGTCCCATGCGCCCCCTGTTCCCCAAGGACATGCGCAATGACGTTACACTCGAGTGCCTGGTCATGAGTGTCGAGCCCGCCTGCAGGCCTGAGCTCGTCGCCATGAACGGCGCCGCTCTGGCCACCGAGATTTCCGATATCCCCTTTGACGGCCCCGTCGCCATGACCCAGATCGGCATGGTAAACGGCGAAGTCATCATCAATCCTTCCCAGGAGCAGTGGGACAAGGGCGACCTTCAGCTGACCGTTGCTTCCAGAGAAGAC
>Ga0310695_10013365_pt1 | contig 11307 bp, 8 predicted proteins | sample RumenRJG_04DNA_FD_203882 | JGI IMG/M metagenome (GOLD analysis project Ga0310695, IMG submission 203882) | Bovine rumen microbial communities from Lethbridge, Alberta, Canada - RJG_04 (v2) (version 2) | ecosystem: Host-associated > Mammals > Digestive system > Stomach > Rumen | place: Canada... | reverse complement strand
TCAGGCAAGATTAACAACAAATATCATTATCAGATTGAGAAATTCCTTACAAACAAAGAAGATATGGCTAAAATTGCTTCCCTTGAACCAGATGCAGTTTCTGAACCGCTTCAGACAAGCGTAGGCTATTCTATCTTCAAGGCAGATTCTGCAGCAGTTCAGCCGGACTTTAAGGATTCCGCAGTAATTTCTACAGTATACAACTACCTTACATCAAACGAATTCAGCGTTATTGAAGAATACTATACAAAACGCGCAGGTGAACTTGCAGCTGCTGCTAAGACAGGTTCATTCGCTGCAGCATGTACAAAATTCAACGCTAAAAAAGTTGATGTTCCTGCATTCCCTGTAAACTACGGCGACATGTCTGTAATGAACAAGCTTAACACAAGCCTTGAAGGTCTTTCAGGTGCTTCTACAAATCAGGCATTCCTTAAGGCTGTAAACGGACTTAAAAATGCAGGCGATGTTTCTGAACCAATTGTAAACAACAGAAACGTAGTTGTCCTTAAACTCCTTAAATCTAACGTAAAGCCTTCTGATCCAATTCCTGCAGAAGCCTTGCACAGCGAACTTTCTAACTACGACACTTCTTCAGCTCAGGAAGCACTTCTTTCAAGCCCTAAACTTGAAAACAACCTTTCTGAAGTATTCTTCAAATATATGATGAACAACGACTAGTGTTAATGTCTGAAGTTTCAGATAAGAAGCCCTGTCTGGTAAAAGCCGGTCAGGGCTTTTCTGTTCAGTATAAAGAACGCCTCCTCTACTCTAAATACAATCCGCAAAAAAATATTCTTTCGCTTGTTGATTCTCTGAAAATTATGGAAGGTACTGTAATCCTGTGCCTGTCTCCTGTTTTGTGCTACGGTCTTGGAGAACTGCTTGCAGCACTGCCGAAGGACTGCCTTTTAATCTGCGCAGAAGCCGACTATAACCTTTACGGACTTTTTTATGAAAACCTTCAAAAAATACATTTTAACGATGAACGGCTGCTGGCTGTAAAACCGGAAGAACTTGCAGGACTGCCAGAATATCTTTCCAAAAACAACAAGGGGAGATTTCGCCGATGCATTAAGATCGATTTTAGCGGCGGTGCTGAACTGAACAGAGCTTTTTACGAAAGACTGCATGAAGCGTGTCAGAATGCAGTCGGACAGTTCTGGAAAAATCGAATTACTCTCATCAAATTCGGAAGACGCTATTCAGCGAATTTCCTGCGCAATTTGAAGCTTCTTCCGGAAAGCATAAAGAACGTAAGGACAGATCGGCCTGTTCTGGTTGCAGGCGCCGGAGAAAGCGCCCTTGAAACGCTTGTCATTCTTAAACCGCATGCAAAACGCATTTTTATTATTGCCGTTGATGCGGCGCTTCCAGCGTTAAAAAGCCTTGAAATAAGGCCGGACGCTGTTGTATGCGAAGAAAGCCAGGATATAATTGCCGGAGCATTTACCGGCTGCCGCAACTGGTACGACTTTCTTTTTACAGGCCTTAGCACAAATTCAAATGTAACGAGACTCTGCCCGAAAAAAAACGTTTTCCATACAACAGAATTCTGCAGTGCGGGCTTTATTGAACGTGCAAAAAAAGAAGGAATCCTTCCGGATTTTATGCCGCCTTTAGGCTCCGTTGGTCTTGTTGCAGTTCAAACAGCCCTGAATATTCGAGCTTCAGAAGATATTCCGGTTTTTGTGACCGGCATGGATTTTTCCTATTCACGAGGCTGCACGCACTTAAGGGATTCTTTCCACGAAAGAATGCGCAGAATCCGTACGTTCCGCCTGAACCAGGGGCTGGCATTTACCGGAAGCTTTGGTCCTGGAACAGTTAATGCAAACACCGGTATGTACAAAGGCGTACAAAAAGGAAATGAACCTGTTACTACTGCAAGCCTTATGGGATATGCAGAACTTTTTAAATATGTGTTTAAAGGTACGCCTAATCTTTTTGATGCAGGCAAAAGCGGCATAAAACTGGAGCTTCCGGCACTTAGTCCGGAAGAAATCATAAAATCCTTAAAAACAGATAGCGGTAAAATCTGGAAAGAAAACTTTTCCAGCAAGGAAAACTGCACTGCCATAGAAAGCAAAATTCAGGACTTTATAAACGGCGAAATAAATGCCCTTGAAGAACTGAAAGGTATTTTTACAGGGAAAACAGCTCTTTCTGAAACTGAAAAAGAATCCAGAATAACAGAAATGCTTGAATCACGAGAATACCTTTATCTTCACTTTCCAGACGGCTATCGGCTTAATCTTTCTCAAGCCTTTTTAAACCGCATAAGAATAGAAATAGAATATTTTCTAAAAATATTTAGATAAAAGAATTATGTTTAATTTCGATTTCCTTAAATCGAAATTAATGCTAATTGTCCGCTTCGTTATCCTTAAGGACTGCAAGGAATGCGCTCTGAGGAAGTTCTACGTCTCCGAACATCTTCATGCGCTTCTTACCTTCCTTCTGTTTTTCAAGAAGCTTACGCTTTCGGGTAATATCACCGCCGTAGCATTTAGCAAGAACGTCTTTTCTGAATGCACTTACAGTTTCGCGGGCAATAATCTGACCACCGATTGCCCCCTGAATTGCAACCTTAAACTGCTGGTGAGAAATTTCGTTCTTAAGGCGCTCACAAACCTTTCTTGCCCTGTCCGGAGCACTCGGCTTGTAGCAGAGAAACGAAAGCGCATCAACTGGCTTTGAGTTAAGCAACATGTCGACTTTTACAAGATCTGTAAGGCGGTAACCGATAATTTCGTAGTCAAAAGAAGCATAGCCGCGACTGTAGCTTTTAAGCTTGTCATAAAAATCAAAAAGAACTTCTGCAAGCGGCATTTCGTAAGTAAGTTCAACACGCTTTTCATCCAGATACTGCATGTTTGTCTGTTCACCGCGCTTCATCTTACAGAGTTCCATAAGAGACCCCAAATATGTTGCAGGAGTAATTATGCTTGCCTTAATGTAAGGTTCTTCAGCAGTTTTAATGCGACCTTGCGGATATTCACTTGGATTATCAACAAACATTTCTGTTCCGTCAGTAAGTTCCACGCGATACCTTACGCTTGGAGCCGTAAAAATAATTGCCTGATCGTAGTCGCGCTCAAGGCGTTCCTGAATGATTTCAAGATGAAGAAGCCCCAAAAATCCGCAGCGGAAACCGTTACCAAGAGCAAGGGAATTGTCTTTTTCATATACAAGGCTTGCGTCATTCAACTTAAGCTTTTCAATGCTACCCTTAAGTTCTTCGTAATCATTGGAATCCATAGGATAGATAGAAGAATAAACTACAGGCTTTACTTCCTTAAATCCGCCGAGCGGTTCGGCAGCAGGATTTGCAGCACCGGTAATAGTATCACCAACGCCTACATCACTTACAGTTTTAATTCCGGCAATAATGTATCCTACATCTCCGGCTTCAAGCTTACCGGTCTCCTCGTAGTCAATTTTAAAGATACCGCACTGCTCTACCTTGTATTCAACGCCGTTACTCATCATGCGGATAACGTCACCGGTCTTTACAGTTCCTTCCTTCATGCGGACATGAACTACAACTCCGCGATAAATATCATAGTGGCAGTCAAAAATAAGAGCCTGAACAGGAGCAGAAGAATCACCTTCCGGAGCAGGAAAATAATTTACGATTGCTTCAAGAAGCTCATCTACTCCTTCGCCTGTCTTGGCAGAAACAAGCTGAGTCTGCGAATCATCAAGTCCAAGTTCCTTGTCTATCTGTTCGCGAACGGCAGGAATATCTGCAGACGGAAGGTCAATCTTGTTGATAACAGGGACAATTGCAAGATCCTGTTCCAATGCCATGTACATATTTGAAACAGTCTGGCTTTCTACACCCTGACTTGCATCAATCAAAAGAAGGGCCCCTTCACAGGAAGCAATAGCTCTGGAAACTTCATATGAAAAATCTACATGACCAGGTGTATCTACGAAATTAAGCTCATAATCATGACCATCCTTTGCATGATAAGGAATTGTTACAGCCTGACTTTTAATTGTAATTCCGCGTTCACGTTCAATATCCATGCTGTCAAGAATCTGGTTCTTCATCTTGCGTTCATCAATAATCTTGGATTTCTGAATCAGGCGGTCAGACAAAGTAGATTTACCGTGATCAATATGCGCAACAATACAAAAATTGCGCTTATACTTCATTTCCATACAAATTCCTTTTATTTTTTTTAGTCGGTCTATTTTACTAGAAATACCATGGACTGTCCAAGGGGGCATTAAGCCTCATAGTTATATCCAGATATCCCTTTTTCTTTTTGCGCGTGTTCATCTGCACGCTGACATTTTCATTATTCTGATCAAAATCAACATCAGAAATATACACCGGATCCAGTTCGCTGAAGCCGGATTCATCGGCAAGAGAACCCTTTATTATTCTGGAAATGGTAAACTGTTTTTTAAACATTGTTGAACTTGAAGTGAGCTCCATACCCAGAATCGGAACCATTGAAGTATTCAGAAGATCGCTCCTGTATACCTCGTAGCCTGGATTTTCCGGCCGTTCCTCCAGATAAACCAGACACGTCCTGCTTTCGCCGTCCCTGTTATACGAGCATGTCAAAATCGTTTCCGCAGAAAAATTGCGCAATATGTCCTGCAACTGCTCCAGCGTATATACGCGGTAACCGTTCAAAAAAGTAATTACATCATCAACCTTAAGGCCAGCCCTGTACAGGACACCTCCCGGCAAAAGATACTGGACGGCAACTCCATTGTTTTTAGAAGCCGTTTTGTCTGTGTGGCCGTACGCACCCAGCCATGCAAGATGTCTTTTTCCTCCGTTATAAAGATACGGAAGATCCTGCCGCAGGTATTCTACAGGAATCGCAAAATTCAATCCCTGATACTGTAGTATTCCGGCAAAAACAATTGCCTGCACCTTTTTCTGAGCATCAATGCACGGACCTCCGGAATTACCGGAGTTTACGGCAGCATCAATCTGAAAAACGCCGCCGGAAGTAAAAAGTTTTCTGTCTGAAGCAGAAACAATTCCGCTTGTAACAGTTCCATGAAGTCCAAGCGGCGTACCGATGCAGTTCACCTTGTCGCCTATGTTAAGGGATGCACTGGAACCAAGTTCCAGCACAAACGGAGGTTCAATTTCGCATTTTAAAAGCGCAAGATCATGAACGTCATCATAGCCTACAACCTTTGCAGGAATCCTTGTTTCCTGATCCGCAGCAAGCTTAATGTAAAGACGCGAATAGCCTTCGTACTTCGGGTCTACCATGTCATTTATTACATGATGATTTGTTACTATATAGCCGCGTTTGTCAATAAAAAATCCGGAACCTAGAACTCGGTCTGCATAGCCTATTCCGTTCTGAATCTTTATTCCCTTATCAACCCAGATTGTAACCGTAGAATTAACACAGTCTCCCATAGTTTCCGGCAAAAGCGACCTGTCACTCTTTAAGCCCGGAACATTTTCCATGCTTTTTGCAAAAAGATTTTTTTCATAAGAAGCAGAAGAATTAATTTTTTTTGAACCGCATGCCTTTAATGAAATGTAAAGCCTGTGAGCCTCAAAATATTTTTCCGAATCAAGTGCTGCCTGAAAAAGACTGAACACGTTTTCTTCCTGTGAAGCAAGAACTTCTGGATCCCCCATAACATAGGAACGCCACAAAGCCTTTACAGGAAAATCTCCTGCCATTTCAGAAATGCGCTTTATTTCGTTTTTTCTTGCGTCTTCTTCAGTAAAATCCGGCTGAACAAATACTTCGTCAGGCTGCTTTACAGAAGTGCAGCCAACAAGAAGAGATACCACGCTGATGCAAAAAAATGTTCTAAAAATTCTATTCATCTGATTCCACCGGGCTTTCCGGAATTTCTTCATCAGGAATAACAGATCCGTAAATATTTCCACCAATCTGAACGACCTGAATTCTTCGCCGTGACGTATCTATAAGACGGCTCAAGCCCTGTTCAACCTTGTCTCCCAAAGACAGAAGCACAAAAGCCTCGTCATCCGGAGTTCCGGCCTGTCCAACCCAATAGAATGCTTTAGTTTCTCCCTGAGTTACAGACATTTCATTTTCTCCGTAAAGCACCTTAACAGGAGAACCATTCCAAGTTGTAACGGTAACAAGAATATGATCCGGATTTGAATAAAACTGCGAATCTTCAATAAGCGGAGAATCTTCATCTTCGCGCGGATAGCGCTTAAAGCGAACGTCCCAGTTTCTGTCTCCGTCATAATCCCAGCTGGAAATCTTTCCGTTATCAAGTCCATATTCTTCGGTAAAATCAGGAATTGTATCTGCATTAAAATCAAGCTGAATAAGACGGACATAAATTCCGCTTCCGGCAACAGGATGACCAAAAAGATTTGTCATAAGCTGTTCCTGCTCTTCTATCCTTACGTTGCGCCTGTTCTCCGGATCGTAGCCGAATGTTTCAAGCATTTCAAAAATGCCGTCTCCGTCATTGTCTACATAGCGCACAGACGGAAGCCCGTTTTCAAAAAGCGCACGCGCGTAAAGCACATCGCCGTCATAATACATTGCAGACTGCGGATACCCGTTCAGCACAGAAAAGACAATTCTGGCATTCTGCCGCTCGCAAGAAGAAATTTCATAACTTGAACAGTTATAAAGAATCTTTCCTTCATCAAGCTCGACCTGATATTCCTTTACGAAAGGCACAAAAAATTCTATTCCAAAAAGTTCTTTTGCAGCAGAAAGCGGCTTAATTTCCACTGGAGTCCATTCAAAAGTTTCGTCCATAAGCGTAAATTCTGCATTGCCTTCAGAAATCCGGTCAGAATGAAAAACAGCCTTTACAACTGCAGGATAGGAACCGTAATGAAGCGTAATATTTCCTCTAGTCAGAGTAATTTCTTCAGGCACGCCAAAATCACATTTAGCAGACCATTCAAAAACACCGTCATTATTCATATCCCAGCAGAACGATTCAGGACGACCGCGCATATACTTTACAGAAAGGTTCGGATCACAGTCATAATCTGTATCTACAAGTATTGTTCCATTGTACGCATCAAGATGTTCCTTTACAGACTGAACCGTAACTTCATCTGTAACAAAGAATAGAAAATCTTCCATAAGCGAAAGGGAAACTTTTTCATCTGCAAATGAACAGAAATAATCCCACGCTTCCTGCTGCGTCATGAACCCGCACTTAAGCGCAATCAGCGCATACAGCGGATGCCTTAATCCGTGGGAAGAAAAAGCTTGAGCCATGCGTACCTGCTTTTCTCCTTCGGCAAAATATATTGAATAGATTTCCAGATCTGCATCAGGCTTATCGTATTCCGGCATTTTGGCAATAAAAGAATCTGCTATTTTTCTAAAAAGAACCGCACCGGCTGCATCAGGCTCATTATAGCCTAAAATTTCTGCTTCGCGGTTAATGTCATATTCATATTTAAAGAAGATATGAGGAAAACGCAAGTCATCAGGATAAATCTTCCTTGCAGAATTAATTTTTTCCCTTGCGCGGTTAATAGACTCTTGCGTCCTTATTCTATAGTAAGCTTTTACGCGTATAAACTCAGCATCAGAAGAATAGATAAACGGCTTTGTATCAAGAATCGTAAGCGCCTGATCATACATCCCCGTATCACAAAGAAGGTCTGCATAAAGAACGCGAGCGCCGTCACGGTTGTAGTCAACCCACTCGCCTTCTGTAAGCGATTTCATCACAAGAGGAATGATATCTGCCTTAATGTCGCCTTTACCGCTTTTTGCAGCCGCATTAACGTACCACAGGTCAGCAACAGATTCATCATAGGCAAGCCCAAGTTCTGCCTGGGCCAGGGCATTAGTATAATCCCCAGAAGAAAGATAGGATTCCGCAAGCTTAAGGCAGCGCACGGCAGTCCGCCTGTTTACAGATTCTGCACCCGCAGCAAAACAGTTTAATGAACAAAAAAAATATAGAAATGCGCCAAAAACGGCAATAAATGACTTTTTCACGTCAGCCTCTTACAATCCAATTACCAAGTCCGCAGACACGGCCGGCAAGGGCAATCAGATTCTGATTCTTATTACTTAAATCCTGAATTACAGGAATCAGTCTTTTTTGACCAGCACCAGCATGCCAGTCAGACAGAATATCCAGCACCGGCTTCATGGTTCCGTCAGCAGCCAGAATCCTATCCCCCGGCTGAACACTGCGGATGCAGAAAGGCACCGGAACTTTTTCCAACTCAAACGATTCGTCACCAAGGTCAAACCTTAAGGCCGCTACATTACCGTAGACCGAACAGCAAACCTCTCCGAAAGGAAGGGAAAAAACTCCATCTTGTTTTATTATAACAAAAAAACCTGAATCAGTCGCTACAAAACTGCGTTTTTTAAAGTAAATAAATTCATCATCCACACAAAAACTAAAGCCCTCAAAATCAACGGAAAATTTTTTTTCACATTCAAGACGTCCTAAAATCAGCGCAAGTGACCTGTAAGGAAAGCGGCTTTCCATATTATTTTTACTGCAAAACAGATCAAGACCGTTATAAAAAGCCCTGATTCTAAGGGCCTTTTTAAGTCTGCAAAAAACCTTTCGGGAACACTTAACTGCAACCCCTGCGCCATCAACACCAGCGCCACCAGCAACTCCAATACCGACGTCACACTCCCATTCCGCTTCTTCAGCCATGACAGAAAGTACTTCATCATCGGCAGAACTTTTTTCCGCCCCTGAAATAAGCGCCGTCTCAAATCCTGGAAATTTTTTCCTTAAAAATGGCACAAGCTCATTGCGCACTCTGTTCCGCAAATAATTCAAATCAAAATTAGTACTGTCAGTACGCCACCCGTATCCCAGGTGCCTTACATATTCTTCAATTTCAGTTCTTGAAACAGTAAGAAGCGGGCGCACAAACCTGTCGCGGCACATACGTATTCCGCCAAGCCCAGAAGCACCGCTTCCCTGCAAAAAGCGCATAAGCAGGGTTTCAACCTGATCATTTTTGTTATGCGCAAGCGCAATCAGCTCGACCCCCGCACTTTCAGAAAATTCTTCAAACGCCCGGTAACGCAAAATCCGGGCAGCCGCTTCCATACCGATTCCTTTTTCGCGGGCAAGCTCCGCAACAAGCCCCGGCTCAAGAACTTTTTCGCAAAAACTTACCGGATACCCCTTTTCACAAAGTTCCCTGCAGAGCCCGGCAACAAAAGCCGCATCTCCGGCAGACTCTTCCGCCGGCCGTATATTATGATTTACCGTAATAACCTTTACAGAAAAACCGCACTCCTTACCCAGCCGGCAAAGGGACAGCAAAAGCGAAACCGAATCCGCACCGCCGCTTACTGCAGCCCCTAAAGACTTTCCGGCAGAAAAATCAAATCCCGAGCGCTCAAGGTTTTCCCGAACAATACCATCAAATTCCAAAACAAAGCTATCCGACATAAAATCAACCTAAAAAAAAAGACTGTCCGAACGGACAGTCCATAAACAAAGACGTAAAAACGCCCGTCTATATATTAGCGAGCTGGTGCAATGCTTACCAAAGAAGCTTCACCGTTAGTAAGGATAGTTACATCTTTACCAAGGTTAAGATCCTTAACAAGAATTTCGTCACCAACGTTCAATGCAGAAACATCTACAACAACACGTTCCGGAAGGTTACCGATTGTAGCCTGAACCTTGATTTCTGGAACACGTTTTACAAGGAAGCCACCCTTAAGAACACCGGCAGCGTTTCCAACAAGCTGAACCTTGTATGTGTAAACCAATTTTTCATCAGCAGCTGGTACAAAGAAGTCAGCGTGAAGAACAGCGTCTGTACGGATATTGTATTCAACATCCTTAATCAAAGCCTTGCAAGCCTTTCCATCTACAGAAAGATCAACTGGAGTTGTATTTGTTACAGTTCTCCAAGCCTTGTTGAATTCAACAGCGTTTACTTCAAGCATAGTAGCTTCGCCCTTGTCATTGTACATAACAGCCGGGATACTACCTACTTTACGAAGATTTTTTGCAGCTGTTTTACCTGTTGTTGTACGAATTTTTGCGTTAACAGTCATTTTCTAAAAGCTCCTTATATCCTTTTAATTGTTCTAACAATGTATCAAATTTCTAAAATAATGTAAATAACCGCACTCTTTTCAGGCCAGCTCCTACGCAACCGGCTTTCCAGGGCTCCCCTAACGGTCGGTGCCTCACCTACGTTCGGCACGCGCTACGCGCCCCTTCCAGGCCGGGGCCGGTGGATTGCGCCCAAATATTTGTGAATTTCGTAAAATGGAAGTCAAAACAGAATCTTTCTCTGGGCCGACAGGATTCTCCGCTACGCTTCCTGCCTTCCTGTCATGAAGCTCCGCGTCGCCTTCACTCGCTGACGGGGCCTTCCATGGCCCCTTTTCGCTTCGCGCGCTCGTTCCGGTTCGAATCCTGTCGGGACTGGAACGCAGCAAAAAAAATTTTAAATAAAAAAAAAAGGAATTCTCGTAATGAGAATTCCTCTCTGGGCCGACAGGATTCGAACCTGTGGAATGATGGCACCAAAAGCCATTGTCTTACCGCTTGACGACGGCCCAATATATCATAAAGAAACTTTACTCTTCAGAAGAGCCGGTTTCTACATGACCCGCATTATACTCATCCAGAATTTTGTTCTGGAGCTCAGCCCTAAATTCTGGGCTAATCGGATGCGCAACATCCTTGTACTCGCCGTTAGCAGTCTTTCTGCTCGGCATTGCAATAAATAAACCGCTCTGACCCTCAATAATCTTTACATTATGTACAACAAAACAATTGTCAAATGTAACAGTGACATAAGCCCTAAGCTTACCCTCATCTTCCACTTTGCGAATACGTAATTCCGTAACCTGCATAGTCTCCTCCGTTTTTTGTTGCATTAAAACAAATCACTCTGCAAAAACGCAGTTTCGACCTTTTGCCTTAATTGCTGCAACAGCATTCTCTGCGTCACAACGTGATGCAAAAACACCAAATACTGTAGAACCCGAGCCAGACATATCGCAGAACAAAGCATTCTGAGCCTTTAGTTCTTCAATGCATGACCTGATTTCAGGATATTTATCAGACAAAGCACTTGTGAACGAATTTACAAAATTCCATTTTCCCACTGGAAGATTATATATTCTTTCCAAATCCTCTGCCCTAGGGATTTCATCAGAATGATGATTTCCTCTTACAGCCATATTCTGTTCATCAACAAGAGCATAAGCCTCTTTTGTTGAACTGTGCACTCCCGGAAAAACCAAGACGAAAAACAAATCAGAGCGCTTGCAAATTTTGAAAACTTTCTCACCGCGCCCCTTTACAAGAGCACAGCCACCTTTATTACCATCGCAATGT
>Ga0310695_10013364_pt1 | contig 11309 bp, 10 predicted proteins | sample RumenRJG_04DNA_FD_203882 | JGI IMG/M metagenome (GOLD analysis project Ga0310695, IMG submission 203882) | Bovine rumen microbial communities from Lethbridge, Alberta, Canada - RJG_04 (v2) (version 2) | ecosystem: Host-associated > Mammals > Digestive system > Stomach > Rumen | place: Canada... | reverse complement strand
TTTACTTGTTAGACATGTTCTGGACGTTTGGTTAAGCATCGCTGTGATGCTTTCGCTATCGCGTTCACTTATGGATAGGCAATCTGCGTGCCAATGGCGTTTAGGCACCTTTTTGACCCGATGTAGGGACAAAAAGGCCAAAAAGATGGACTATTTGTCCTCTACATGGTGTCAGTTTGCTGATCTTTAGTGATTGAAAACTGAAACTCCATAGGGCGATATGTGATGAAATATGGGCAGATTGTTGAATAATTCGCCCTTTTGTTTGGAAAAATGCGGCAAAAGAATTATCTTTGCCGCGTTTTATTATCCCGATTCAATAACAATTAACGCTTTTCATGATGAAAAAAACATTGATTCTTCTTCTTGCAACCGTTGGTCTGATGACTAGTTGCGGCAACAAGAATGCTAACAAGGAGGCACAGGCTGCCCAAGAGACTCCTGCTGTGAACGAGGCTTTTTATGCCCACACCGTCAAGGATATGATGGGTCAGGACATTTCGCTCGAGAGTTACAAGGGCCTCGTGGTGCTTGTTGTCAACACTGCTACGCGTTGTGGCTTTACTCCTCAGTACACCGAACTTGAGAACCTCTATGCTGATTATTCGGCTAAGGGTTTCACCGTTCTCGACTTCCCCTGCAATCAGTTTGGTCAGCAGGCTCCCGGCACCGAGGCTGAGATTCACGAGTTCTGCACAGTCAACTACGACATCAAGTTCCCACAGTTCGCCAAGATTGAGGTCAATGGCGAGAATGCTTCTCCATTGTTCACCTATCTGAAGGAGCAGAAGGGCTTCGAGGGCTTTGATGCCGACAACCAGCTGACTCCACGTCTCGAAGAGATGTTCGACAAGATGAACCCAGGTTGGCGTGAGACTTCCGACATCAAGTGGAACTTCACCAAGTTCCTCATCGACCGCAATGGCAATGTCGTTGCACGTTTCGAGCCTACTCACGACATGAAGGATATCGAGGAGCAGATCAAGAAACTGCTGTGATAAAAGAGATTGTTCATGATAAACTCTAAAGAAGCGCCCCTTTGGATGTGGGTCCTCCGTCTGATCGGAGGACTCTTTATCTTTATAATCCTCGATGGAATCGCCCAGTTACCGGGTACATTTTTCAAGAGCCCTGTCCCCATCATTATCGGTTCCATCGTGCTTTCTGCCCTTATCCTGCTGGCATACTATGGATGGATAGGCTTGACCGAAGGGCAGCGGGCGACCGACTTGCCCATCCGTCGTCTATTGCCCGAGACGTGCAAGGGGTTGCTGACGGGTGTGGTTTATTTCATCATCGTGGTGGGCATCATGATGCTGATTGGTGTTTATCGCATCACGTCGTTCGATTTTGATGGATTGACGCAACTTGCACAATTCTGTTTCTTCCTGACCATTGCGGTGGGAGAGGAGGTCATGTTCCGTGGTATCGTTTTCCGAATGATCGATGTGCGCTGGAACACGTGGATTGCCCTGCTCGTCTCGACTGCGGTTTTCGGTCTGGTGCATATTGTCAATCCCGGAGCTACCTGGTGGAGCACGCTGGCCATTGCATTGGAGAGCGGATTGCTGCTGGGCGCTGCCTACAAATACAGTGGTACATTGTGGTTGCCCATTGGCATCCATTGGGCCTGGAATTACACGCAGGGCAACGTCTTCGGCTTTGCCGTTTCGGGAAACGAATTCGGTGAGTCAATTATTTCGCCTCGTGTCGAAGGGCACGAGCTTCTGACAGGTGGTATCTTTGGTGCCGAAGCCTCCATCATTGCCGTCATCGTTGGTCTCCTATTTGCCTGGTTCTATCTCAGAAAGATATGCCTAAAATAATTCCATTCATCAAGAAGTGGCTACTCGTCGTGGCTATGAGCCTTGGCGTGGTAGGCTATTTTGTTGCCGATGCCTTATTCGTTGAGCCAGTTTCTCGACGGACGGTGGTTCATTGGGTGACATCACTGTTGCCCTATCTCCTTTTTATGATGTTGTTTCTGGAGTTCAGCAAGATCAATCCGCGCGACCTCTTCCCAAAGAAGTGGCTCATCTACAGTTTTATCTATCAGTTTGGAGGCGGTTTGACGATGATTGCTGTGCTCCTTTGGGCAGGTTTGCCCGTATGGACCAATGGCCTTTGGGAGGGGACGTTGGTTTGCCTGCTTTGTCCCACGGCTACCGCCGTTGCTGTGATGTCGGCCAAGCTTGGAGGCAAGGCTGCCAGCGCCACCACCTACGCCGTCCTTTCCTCGCTCTTCGCCGCATTTCTCATCCCGGCGCTTTTCCCCATCGTAGCGCAAAATAGCGCAGGGCTGACCTTTTGGATCCTTTTCCGCAAGATTTTCGCCAAGGTCTTCCCGGTCATCATCGTCCCGCTGCTTCTGTCGTTCCTTATGCGCGAATTCACACCTTCCGCCCATCGCTGGGTGGCACGTTTCGCCAAGGACAAGTCGTTCTACCTGTGGTCATTTTGCGTGATGATCAATACGGCGCAGGTGCTTCGCATCATCTTCATGGGCTTGCTCGATGGTCACACTACGCTCCTCTATTGCTTCTTCGCCGCTGTGCTTTGCTTCATCAACTTCTGGGTGGGCAAGAAGTTCGGCGACACCTGCGACGACCGACTGAGCGCGGGCCAAAGTCTTGGGCAGAAAAATACTATCCTCGCCATCTGGGTGGCCATGTCATTCCTGCATCCCACCTCGGGCATCGTCATGGGCGCCTATATGATTTGGCAGAACATCTTCAACTCACTCCAACTTTCTTATCCTAAGCTGAGATAATTTTTGGTCAAAATAATTACATCAACAGTAGTAGTTTGGAATGTTAAGATGTCAATATGATTTTTCTTAATGACTTTTCATTGTTTTTTGGGGGGCTATGGTTTTTTTCCTTTTTTTTTTTTTATTTTTGCATCGTCAATTTACTATTCATTTTTTTGTCTTAAACTATGAAAAGTATGATATTGAGGTCCAAGGTCCATGCAGTGGAGATTGGATTTACGTTTGGAGTATAGAAGTTACACATTAAAACATATTCAGCACTATGGCAAAGTATTTTATTTATTTGATGCTAATAGCAACCACTTTGGTTTTCTCATCTTGTGGAGATGATGAAGAAATCTATGATGTGGATTTTTCAGAAGTGTCATTAGAAGAGGGCCAGTCTCGTATAATCGGCGACTGGTATGAAAAGCATACGGGATGTTTTGGAACTTCTCTTTCATATTATAAATTTCACATTTCGGAAACTGCAATAATTATAACGGATGATTCGAATGGTGATTTGCTTAACAAAATATATATTGAAAATTGGTCTCAATTAGGCAATGGCATTAGTATAAAAGTTTTGTCGCTTTATTATGATGACATTATCTTCTATAGAATTTCAGATAAGAAATTGTACTCAAATATCTACACTTTATTTAAGAATAAAGAGATAGAGAATTGACGCTTATCATGAAATGTTGATTTTTAATGTAAAATTGAAATTCATGTATCATATTATTTTTTTGATTTATAATCTTTTTCCTTTTTCTCATGCAAGGTTTCCTCTTTTTCTGCATTTATAGGGCAGAATGGGGAAACTTTTCGTTTAGACCTGTTCCAAAATTGGTTTAACATGGCACTGAGTTGAACATCGAAGTGCTCAAAAAATGAATATATCGGGAAGAGATAACGAGCAACATATACTCGACCTGTTTCGACGAGGGGATTCCTCGGCGATGGATGTCTTGTATGCCTGTTATGCCGACTATCTGACGGGTGTTTGCTACCGGTATATCACCAACGATGAGGACTTGAAGGATGTACTGCAGGAGAGTTTCATCAAGATTTTCACGCAGATTTCTTCGTTCGAATATCGTGGCAGCGGTTCGCTGCAAGCCTGGATGACACGCATTGCGGTGAACGAGAGTTTGCAGTTGCTGCGACGACAGAAGAACGACCCGCTCCTTCTCGACACCGAATTGCCCGACCTTCCCGACGAAGACCCCGATACCGATGAGTTGACGCCCGAAGTGCTCGTCCGACTGCTGAGGAAACTGCCCGAAGGCTATCGCACGGTGCTGAACCTCTACGTCATCGAGGGCAAAAGTCATAAGGAGATTGCTGAGCTGCTCCACATCAAGCCCGATAGTTCAGCCTCGCAGCTGCATCGGGCAAAGAATATGTTGGCACACATTATTAATGAATATAAATCGAAGTTGGTATGAACGACAAATGGATGAACGACTTGAAGGACCTGTCGGGAGACTTTCGCAAGAAAGCGCCCGAAGGTTTGCTCGACGACATCAAGCAAGAGATGTCGCGCCGTGGCGTTGTGCCCGCTTCGGAACCGAAGAAGGCGCCCGTTGTGCCGATGAAGATGTGGCGTAGGGCTGCCGCTGTCGTCGCTCTGGCATTGGCTTGTGGTGTGGCTATCCACGAATGGAATCGAGTGGATTTGCTGCAACAAGCGGAAATGGCGGAGGCTGTGGTACAGACAGAAGAGGCTATTGAGTCACCGGAAGAAAAAACTGCTTCGGTCCAAGAGGAACAAATGAAGATGGCTTCGACCGTTACCCCAAGTCGGAAAAGGACGGTTCTTCAGAATGCGCCTTCGGGGATTGTTCCCATAGCTGAAGAGGAGCAGCCATCCGAAGATGTTTCCGAAGATGTTGTCGTAGCATCCAAGGATGCCGTTTCTCCAACTCTGGAAGACAAAGCCGACGAAGGGCCAAGAAGCGAGGAGATGGTACGGAATACCACGACGCATGAACCCGAGTATCTGGCTATGAACAATCGAACGAAACGAGGCGTGAGCGCAAGGCGCAGCTCTTGGGGTGTCGGTGCCTATTATGGAGGTGGCGGTAATTTTTCGATGGATATGACCTCTGGAAGTGGCGAATATGCAATGATGGATGATCCTGTTGGCACCTCCACTCAAAATTATTATGATGGGGAAAAGGCAAATGAAGTAGTCGAACTCCCCGAGGAGAAGCATCATAAGCCGCTCCGATTCGGCCTATCGGTGCGATATGTTTTGGATGAACGTTGGAGCCTTTTGTCGGGCATCACCTACAGTTATCTGAATTCCGACATCTATGTGGTTTACGGTTCGACCATTCAATCAGCCGAGCAGAAACTACATTATCTGGGCATTCCCATTGCTGCAAGTTACAGCATCTGGCAGAACGATCATGTCAATATCTATGCCGTAGCAGGGGGTGAGATTGAGAAACTTGTGAAAGGTAAGCTGGTTGTTGATCGGGGAGCAAATTATAAATCGCACACCGAATCGGTCAAAGAAAATCGCCCGGTATTCAGCACCAACGCATCAGCGGGCATCGAATACCAGACGAAAAAAGGAGTCAGCCTCTATGCTGAGCCTGGAGCATCGTATCACTTCGACAATGGAAGTGGCGTGCGCTCCGCTTATACGGACAAACCTTGGGACTTTACGATAAATTTTGGTCTTAGGATAAATCTCATCAAATGAAAATAATTTCAAAGCAGAAGAGACACATCTGGAAACCGCTGTTTTGAAACTAGACTTTTGCTTGTAGAGAGGAATCTTTTTGATTGAATCTCTCGTCATGGATACAGTAATTGAAAGATTATTTGTTGTTCAAAAAGCATAGGACGAATGCTGATCGAGTGATAGTCTTGCATATTGGCTAAGACTTTTAATAATTCTATGTCGACATCTATATTCACCAATCCTCATGATAAATAATTGGAAATTGCACGCCTACGAATTAGACATGCAAAATAAGAGATAAAGAGAATCATAAACTAATTCGAGTACATAGAGTATCATCTAATTTTGTAACCTTTACTTCCCATTTTATCATTCTGTCGTTAATATTTTATTTTTTTATAGAAAAAAGGGGGGGTAGAGGTTAACGCATATAATAATTTTTTAATATTTTTGCAATGGATTTATAAGACCCTTATATTTCATTGGTATTTCCATTAGATTAGTAAGGGAGACTGTAAAACCAAGACATACTAAGGCGTTTTTACTACGCTTTGTTTGAGTTCGTATCGGAAATCTAGCAAATTTACCACTTTTAGCCTCGAACATTGCAGCGGTAGATGTCCTCGGGATGTGTTCATTCACATCTCTTTAATCTTATAAGGATGCTATATTCTTATGGATTATTGGGATGTATGTGTTCATATCAGCGTGGCTCTGACGTTGCCTTTTCCGCTAAAAAGGCAGTGCTAGGGCCTCGATACGAAGAGCAGACAACATTAAGTGACCACGCTTTTCGTATGCCGAGAAAAAGGGGCTAAAACTTAGCCTAAGATATGAACACATTGCTTAATGTGAATCCTATTCTAGGAGATGAAGATTCTCCACCGTGTAATGGCCTAGAACCCATTGCGCTCCCCGAATCTACAACAGATGGGGTGTCCACCAACAATGTTCAGCCAGTTACTGAGACAACAAATACATATAATTCTGCAGATGTTCATTGGTACGCAATGCGTACGACGTATGGTCGAGAGAAGAAAGCTTACGAATACATAGTTAATAAAGGTACTGAAGCCTTTTACCCCACATCTACCATAGAGAAGAAGAATAAAGATGGGAAGATGATTCACCAAGAGGTGAGTCTTCTTCCCAACATTTTTTTTATACACACAACAGAAGAGATGGCAAAGATTTATGCTTACGATAAAAAGGATCTTCACTATCTCCGCTTTTACTATAACCAACATCATGATGGAACCAAGGAGCCTCTTATAGTCCCCGATTCGCAGATTGAGAATTTACGAATCGTTTGTAGTTCCCATGCGAAGGACATCCTTGTGGCTCCAGCAAACATCTCCAATTTCCAAACGGGGCAAAAAGTTCGTGTCATAAAAGGTGATTTCAAGGGCATTGTTGGTATTGTTGCACGTTGGCATGGACAACAACGAGTTGGGATTACCTTACAAGGAATTTGTATCATTGCTACGGCATATGTGCCGAGTGCATTTTTAGAATTATTATAATTGACATTGCCCTTTCCTGGATGTTTTAATTATTTGAAAAGAGATTATTTGTTTTGGCGTGGGATACTAAATGAAATATTATTAACCGATTATAAATCTGACAAATATACTATTATGAAATGCAATCATTGCGAGAAAGAAATTCAAGAAGGTTCGAAATTCTGTCCTTATTGCGGTCAGAAAGTTGAACAAGTGATTAAATGTCCCAATTGCGGCAATAGTATTCGACCAGGAGATAATTTCTGTATGAGTTGCGGCTGCAAGGTCGGTTCAACTGAGACTGATTCTCAAATACAGGATAATTGTTCTGAGAATCAAAAAACTGCTCCTACAGAAGAGTCCAATAACTCTTCGACGTTACGAAAGACTGAGGGACGATCTAAGTTGCCTTTGTATTTAGGCATCATTGTATGTGTTGTTATAATATCGGTCGGACTATTGTATGGTGTGACCTTTCTCAAACAAAAGACTAATACTGGTAGTTTGTTCGTCGATTTTGAACCAGCAGGTTGTGATGTTATTTTGGATGGAAAGAAGGTAGGAGTAACTCCATTGTATATTAAAGATTTGGCTATAGGTATTTATAACATGGAAATAAGTAAGGAGTATTATGTCAAAGAGTTTTATAGAATTAAGATAAATGAGGATCAGGAGTGGACAGAGATAGGCAAATTGAAAAAAACGGAATTTGGACAATTGTATATTAATGCTGAATATGAAATAAATAGTAATTACGTATCTGATTATGATGAAGCATCTAATTCAAAGGAGTATGTTTATCGTTTGATGGATTATTACAGATATGGGCATACTTATGGTCCTAGTGGTATAGCTATTGATTATTGTAGTATGGATTCTTTCAATATTCCTATTAATCCTGTTAAAGCAGTATCTATAAAAAGAAAATTAGTATCTGTGAAAGGCTTAGACTGGGAGGATCGATTTGATCCTAAACTCGATGATGTAAGTAATTCATTATATTGGGCCCGACAAGATGCGGCCAAAAATGAACAGATAGGCAATGATTCACAATATTACCCTGATTGGTATAATGGATTCTTTGCCCCCTTGGCATGGCATTTGTTTTATGGGATAGGTTGTGAAAAAGATGTGGCAGAAGCGATAAGACTAATAAAGAAGTGTTGTACAAAAGATGGCGAGTATAGATATCCTGCTTATATTCAATTAATCAAGGATATGGGATTAGAGAATGAGCTTAAATATAATCCTGAGTTGGATTGTCATAGATTAAACTGTCCAAAATGTAGTGGCCCACAATATATACAAGATGGCACCAAGAGTTGGCGTTGTAAATATTGTGGATTTGATGTTACGTTAACAAGCGATTCTGATTACAGTCCAAATCGTAGTGATGGATATGCCACTGCTTCTGCTGTTGAAACCAATTCATACGGACCAGAATGGTTAAACGGAACTTGGAGTGGACGGTTTTCTATGGACGTTTTGGGTAAGGTGTCTTATTTCACGGTACGTTTGGAGATAAACCAAAAAACGGGTAAGATCAGATCAATAGATGTCGATAACAATCAAGTTGATGAGGGGACCTATTATGTCAAAGATGGAGTGATAAGGGCGCGTTATCCAATTGCGGGAGGGACAACTGTCACCTATGATATTGACGAACAAAATCGCCGTATCGATTATGGAGATGCACATTACTTGAGAAAACAATAATTGATTATTAAACTAATAACATTTATCATTATGAAATGTAATCATTGCGAGAAAGAGATTCAAGAGGGTTCAAAATTCTGTCCATACTGCGGTCAGAAAGTTGAACAAGTGATTAAATGTCCCAATTGCGGCAATAGTATTCGACCAGGAGATCTATTCTGTATGTGTTGCGGCAAGAAGGTTGGTTCTGTTGAGATTGATTCTCATATGCAGGATAATTGTTCTGATATTCAAAAAACTGCTCCTAAAGAAGAGTCCAATAACTCTTCAACACCACTTAATGCTAAGATGCGATCGAAGACGCCATTGTACGTTGGCATCATAGCGTGTGTTGCAATTGTATTGGCAGGTCTTTTTTATTTTTTGAGGAGTTCTGGCTCTAATGCGAATAATCCCCGAATTGAAATAGGTAATATTCAATACAAAGGCAGTTACGAATTAAAAAATTGGAGTTATGATCGTGGTTGGAAAAATTATGATGTTCTATCGCTTGATATCGCATGGCCTATGTCTATTAATGGTGTAGAACCAACACAACTGCAAGAAATAATATTAAAGAAAATTTGGGATTTTCCATCGGCCGTGGACGCGAAAGTGCTGGAAAGCTCAAATATTAATCATATCTTGATGAATATGTATGAAAAGAAAATGAATTATACGCCTGAATTTGATTATGACAAAAAGATATGGACTCGAGGAATAGAGGCTAAGGTTACAGTCCTTGCGTCAACTAAGAAATACATTACATTTGAATATGATATTACTCCTTATGAGTATGAAACATCAGACGTTTTTAGTCATGGATATATAACTTACGATATTGCTAAATCAGAATGTGTAGAGGAAAGATTGATAGATAGTAATTCCATAACAGGGCTAATAGAATTATTGATGAAAAAAAGCGATGTTGACGAAGAAGATTTTCCCTATGAAATAGACCAATCATCTTTGCTAGACTTATTAAAGGTTGGATTATCACAGAAAGGTATTATATGCGATATGAATGATGGGCTTGCTATTTGTGTAAACGAGGAGTATTCTCTCAATCAATTAAAAGATTATGTTTCGGATGAATGTGTCGAATTGTTGACTGATAATGAACAATGTGATTATGTAGTGAAAGATATTGGGAACATTATCACTTATTAATTTAATGCCACAAGATTGTTTGAAGAAACATTACACATAAATTGTAATCCGCATAAACACGAATCATTATGAAAAGCGATCATAGTGAAAGAAAGAAAACTCATTATTTAGTCGGTATTCTTGCTTGTGTTTTAGTAATAGCTTCGGCCGTTTTATTTCTGAATAAGAAAGGACAAGATGGCAAAGGAAAATCATCTGAGGCTAATAACGAGAATACTTTATCAAATTCCACAGAAACATACGATAAAATAATTTGTGATATTGTAGGTCCAGTTAAATCTTTTGAAATAACAGATATTCTTTATGACGCGTTACTTGCCCCTGAAATAGCCGTGTTTAATATAGAAGGTAAACTGACTGAACTAAATAGCTATGTTTTTGAATATGATAAGGATGGAAAGTGTATAAACATCAAGGGAAAAGACCAACTGAAGATTAAAAACTATTCAATAAATTCAGATGGTTTGATAACACAAATAATCATGCATGATTATTCCATTCCTTATCCAGAAGAAGTTGATGAAAGTATTACATGCACTTACGATGTCAATAACAACAATAGGCTTCAATACGTTTTTTATCAAGGTCCAGATGGAGGAACCGAAGGAAATCTTGAATATGATGCCAATAATCATTTGATAGAGTTTTCCAATTCGACTTATCATGAAATCATCAGATATAATTATACCAAGTTTGACGATTATGGTAACTGGGTTGAAAGAAGCGTCGTCTATGATTCAAAAGCGGAGATGGAGGGAGATATTGACGTTCACGAAGAATACACTGAGACAAGAATAATTGAATATTATCAATAAAAACAAAAAATATACCATTCTTCAACTATGAAAACAATTTATATCACCTTTGCATTGCTTTTTACCGCCATTATAGGTAATGCACAAACATCATCATGCCCTGATGGAAATCATCCCCACATGATTGACCTTGGTCTGCCCTCTGGCACGTTATGGGCTTGTTGCAATGTAGGAGCTTCCAAGCCTGAAGACTATGGCGACTATTATGCTTGGGGAGAGACGAAGACGAAGACCGATTTCAATTGGGATACATATGCATACGGAAGCAGTGCCAGCAATTGTAAATATATCGGGTCTGACATCTCGGGTACCAGATATGATGTTGCTTATACGAAATGGGGCAATTCTTGGAAAATGCCCTCTCGTAGCCAATTTTATGAATTAGTTTCTAAGTGTACTCAGACTTGGACTAATAGAAATGGCATAAATGGTATTCTCGTCAAGGGTCCAAATGGGAAAACAATCTTTATGCCTGCAGCTGGACGCCGTCCGACAAGCAATAGTGTGGGGGAATGGGGGTTCTACTGGTCATCGGTTCTCACTCGTGATGGAGCAAAAGGTCTTCAGTTTTATTCGAACAGTTGGGACAGTTATGTAACTTGCACCCAATATTTTGGCCATCCTGTACGTGCTGTGAGTAAAACAGGGATGACTAGCAATACAAATAGCGCGCAGATTTC
>Ga0310695_10013363_pt1 | contig 11310 bp, 7 predicted proteins | sample RumenRJG_04DNA_FD_203882 | JGI IMG/M metagenome (GOLD analysis project Ga0310695, IMG submission 203882) | Bovine rumen microbial communities from Lethbridge, Alberta, Canada - RJG_04 (v2) (version 2) | ecosystem: Host-associated > Mammals > Digestive system > Stomach > Rumen | place: Canada... | reverse complement strand
AAAAAGTCATCAAGAATAAAGTCATCAAACAACTTGGCGGTATACTCTGCCACCTCTTTCACTATCTTACGCTCATCAGGACGGGCGTAGCTATAAGTCTCAAAGTCTGTTGGCTCCGAGCGGGTGTAGGTGATGCCTCCGCCCACCTCAAGACCTTTGCTTTCAAAGAATTTCTTCACTTTCAGCATTGTATTCTCAGGCACGGTAAACGCATCGCGATGTGTCTCCAGATAAATCTTATCCAGATCTACCTGCTGACTCACGACCTCCCATGTCGATTCGAGGAACTTCTCATCCTCCATCCTCGCCACATCCTGCGCCCGTATGTAGGTCGACACTTTAAAATTCTTGTACTTTGGTTTTGCAGCCATCATAGGCAATACCATCCATACGGCCACAGCCGCAAATAGGATTCTACTTAGTTTATTCATAAAATGGTCTATTTTTGTGATTGATATCGATGCAAAAATACGTATTTTATTCGATTATTGGCACTTTTATTAACAATTATTGCAGAAATTGACTATCTTTGTAGGCGAATATAAAACATAAATTAGAAGCATCTATGAAACAAGTTATCAGTACTCCAAAGGCACCTGCTGCCATCGGCCCTTACAGTCAGGCCATCCGCGTAGGGAATCTTATCTACACCTCTGGTCAGATACCCATCAATCCTGCTACAGGACAGTTTGTTGAGGGTGGCATCAAGGAGCAGACCCGCCAGTCGCTCACCAACGTAAAGGCCATTCTCGAGGAGGCAGGCACAAGCATGGCCAACGTAGTGAAAACGACCGTATTCATGGCCGACATGGCCGACTTTGCCGACATGAACGCCGTGTATGCAGAATTCTTCACCGAGCCATTCCCTGCACGCTCTGCAGTAGCAGTAAAGACACTACCTAAAGGAGCTCTAGTTGAGATTGAAGTAGTAGCCGGAATATAGTTGGCCTAAATAACGGACTGTAATTGCTGCAAAGCTTGACTGAGAACGGCTCTTGGGGCAGCTACATTCAGACGCATAAAGCCATCGCTACCACGCTCGGTTTTACCGCCTTGGCGTGCAAAGAACATCGCACCATTATTCAGGGCAAGATGAGCACGATTAACAAAAAGATCTACAAGCGCCTCCTGATTGAGGCCAAGCGCACGGCAGTCGAGCCAAACCAGGAAAGATGCCTGCGGGCGCCAAGGCTTTATCTGCGGCATGTGCTCGCTACAGAAATCCTCAACAAAACGGATGTTCCCCTCTATGTACTCAAGCATCTGACGTCGCCACTCCTCACCTTGCTGATAGGCAGCTATGGTAGCTATCGGAGCAAAGAGTGGCGGGTCGTTAAGCTCGTTTGCCTCAAGCCATGTATAGAACCTGCGGCGTAATGTGTCATTGGGAACTATGGCATAGCTGCTCACTATGCCTGCAATGTTAAATGTCTTTGACGGGGCACCAAAGGTGATGCTAACCTGTGCGGCCTCATCGCTCACACTGGCAAAGGGCACATGTTTATGTCCGAAGATAGCCATATCAGAGTGTATCTCGTCGCTAATCACAATGATATTACGCTCGTAGCAGAATTTGGCCAACCTGCGCAGTGTATCCACATTCCAACAGATACCTGCCGGATTGTGGGGATTGCTAAGAATAAGTAGTCGACATTTATCATCAGTAACCTGAGCCAGTTGTTCAAAGTCCATCTCGTAAGTACCATTCACCTCTTTCAAGGGATTATACACCACTTGGCGTCCGTTGCCCTCGGGAGTCAGGCGGAATGGATGATATACTGGTGGCTGGATGATTACCTTCTCATCATCCTTGACAAATACATTAATGGCCATACCTATGCCCTTAACAATACCTGGAATATAGGTGAGCCACTGGCGTTGTACCTGCCACTGGTGATGATCTTTAATCCACTGGATAATGGTAGTCCAGAGTTCATCTGGCACCACGGTGTAACCAAACAGTGAGTGGTCAAGTCGGCGACGTAGCGCATCGGTGATAAAATGTGGAGTTTCAAAATCCATATCAGCCACCCAGAGTGGCAGTAGGTCATCACGGCCCCAGCGCTCCTTCAGCACCCCATGCTTAAGGTCGCCACTGCCAGTACGGTCTATTATCTTATCAAAATCGTATGTCATGCCAGTGCTTGTTCTATGTCTGCTAAAATATCATCTATATCTTCAAGTCCTATCGACAGGCGAATAGTGGTCTGTCTGACATCCATCTCTTCCAACTGCTGTTCGCTGAAGTTGCCGAATATGGTCGACGCAGGATGTATGGCCAGCGTGCGGTTGTCGAACAAATTGGTGGCGCGATGTATAAGTTTCAGGCGATTAAGGAATCTGAAACACGCATCCTTCGACTCAAGGTCGATGGTGAGCATAGCTCCGGCAGTTTTACCAAATTGCTGCTGAGCAAGTGCATGATATGGGTTATTGGCCAGACCGATGTAGTTAACCTGCTTAATACCATCAACATACTTCAGTTCCTTGGCAATCTTGAGTGCATTCTCGGCCTGACGGTGATAACGCACATCGAGTGTTTCAAGTCCCAATGTCTGCATGTAGGCTGCCTGTGGTGTCATATAAGCACCAAGGTTGAAAAGCAGTTCGTACTTCACTCGCTTATTTATTTCAGGAAATGTACCATAGTCTATTACCAGTCCGCCAAGTGATGTGCCACCACCTGACACGTACTTGGTACTCGAAACCACTTCGACATCAACACCCAATGATTTCAGGTTTGTTTCAGTAAAAGGAATGATTGTTGAGTCGGCAATCACTGGTACACCTTTCTGGTGAGCTATCTCAGCAATAGCCTTCAGGTCGGCTACTTCTAACTGGGGATTTGTTACAACTTCAAGAAAAACGGCACAGGTTTGCTCGTCGATAGACTCTTTCACAGCTTCCAAATCAGTGAGATCAATCAGCCGAGGCTCCACGCCATAACGTTTCAGTGTAGTAGAGATCAGTGCCAGTGTATTACCAAACAAGTGATGTGATGACACGATATTCTTCTGTTGTTCGGCCACAGCCAACAAGGTATTGCTGATAGCAGCCATGCCAGAATTGAAAGCCGTTACATGTGCGGCTCCTGTAAGTGCCTTTACGCGCTGTTCAAGGTTTGTTACCGTAGGATTCTCTACTCGTGCATAATCTGGCGCCTTTATCCTGTTGCAAAAGGCATCGGCCATCTCAGCGGCATCATCAAACTCAAAAGCCACATTATTATATATAGGTACAGCCAATGCTCCGTAAGCATCAGGCCTTACATAGGGGGTATGGATTGCTATTGTCTGCTTCTTCATTTTTTATTATTCTTTTTTGGGTGCAAAGGTACGAAGATTAGAAATATCCTCCAAATTTAGACCAATATTAGGAATATTCAGCTAAAAATGAAGGATATTCTATCTGTTCATTCTAAACAGTATCCAAACACTGCCCCTACAAAGAATAATATTCTATATTATATTTTCAGCAAGAGATAAACATTATTCTACATTAGCGATATCATGATTTACCATAGCGGCCACACACGAATCGCTCCAAACATTCTCGGCAGTCTCAACCATATCTATGATGGTATATATGGGCAGGATAATACCTAATACCGCAATGGGTGCTCCAATGCCCGACATGAGTGAGAGCGTAAGGAAATAGCACCCCATAGGCACACCCGCATTACCGATGGCCGATATAACAGATATGATAATCCAAAGTAGGATGGTGCTCCAAGTAAGAGGCGTTCCGCCATTCTGCATAACAAAGAGCGATGTTACCAAGATAAAAGCTGCGCAACCATTCATGTTGATAGTGGTACAGATGGGCAGCACAAAGCGCGCTATGTTCTGTCGAATACCCAGTCGGTTCTCGGCTGTCTCCATGGTTACAGGCAGCGTGGCAGCACTACTCTTGGTGAAGAGCGCCATAAGCACAGCTGGACTCATACGGCTCAACACATGGATAGGGTTAAGTCCGCGAGCCAGCAGGAACAACGGCAGCACCACAAAGAACTGGATAACATTTCCACCTATCACAACCAAAACATATTTTCCGATGGAGTCGGCCACTACACCTGCAGACACCTGAGCCGACAACTGTGCAGCAAAGGCCACGATACCGAGAGGTAATGCCCAGATGAGTCCGCGTATAAGCAGGAATAGTAGTTCCTGAAGTCCCAGCAAGCCCTTTACGACTACCGCTTTGTTTTCTGACTCAGGCAACTTTGACAGTCCAAATCCGATTGCGAAAGCCAACAACAGCAGCGAAAGTACATTGCCATCGAGGAATGGCTTAACGATGTTGTTGGGGATGATGCTTAAAATGTGCTCAGAATAAGTTGTAGAAGTAGAGACCGATTCTACATTGGTATCAACCAGCACATTCAATGGCAGATTACTTGGAGCAATCAACATATACAGGCCTGCACCAACCGCAGCTGCAGCCAAGGTGGTAAGCAGTGTATAGGTGAGCGTATGACCAAATATGCGTCCCGAACCTTTCGAACCGAACGTAGCAAAGGTGGTTATCACAGCTAACACTATTGTAGGCACTGCCAACAACTGAAACAACCGTGTATAGACTGTAGCAACAAAATTCATCACATCATCGAGCCATTCAAGCCCGATTAACCCCAATATCGCACCAACAATGAGTGCACTTATCCACAATACAGAATTTTTCATTTTCGCTTGCAAAAATACAAATTAATTATTAAAGTCGGGTGCAAAGCCATCAAAAACTTCGACACCCGACCGAACTAATATTGTGGATAATTATTTCTTATGTGTCTGGCGCCAGGTATGGATATAATCTACGAGCTTGCGAAGTACCTCCTGATCTACATCGTTGAACACTGAGTCGTCGGCTCCGAAAATAAAGTTAGCAGGAGCATTCTTAAGTATCTCATCTACCTCAGCCTTCAGTTCTGCCAGGTTTCCTTCTTTCAGTGCCTGACTACGATTGTTAAGACCACCAAGTACAGGACGATGGAAGAGTTTACTGATGTCGGCAAGACTAATGCTCTTATCCTTCCAGTTATGGAGTGGTGGATTGATTACACTGCCTGGATAATCAAGATAATCGTTTAAAGTTTCAGGAGTGAAATGGCCACCACTTTCGCAGATATGCAGGATGTTAAATGGAGCTACTTCAGCGGCCACATCACTCAACTGACGGTCGTATGGTTTGATGATATTATTGAAAACTTCGCCCCCGAACTCCTCAAGGTCATCGCCCTGACTGGAAATATAGAAACCATCTGCACCAGCTTTGCGAGCCTCGCGGATATAGTATACCAGACTCTTGGTCACAGCATCAAGTGCAGGCTTTATTGCCTTTGGATCCTGCTTTATCAGCTCTACAAAGTGCTTGCGGCCTTCACGATCACTTGAGAGCTGAGAACCTGCGGTCTGAATCAGCACACGAAGTGGTGAGAATACTGTAGGGATAATTAGGGCCTCATTGCCAAGTTCACGCTTAAGTTGACGAACCACATTCAACTGTTCCTCCCATGTCTCTGGGGCAAACGACTTGATGTTCTTCCAATCCTTAGGACTATTTACAGCTTGGATTTCGGGAAAGTATTCATATTTCACGTTTACAAAATCCACATGAGTGGTTTTATACCAGTCGATGTGCGACTGGACAGCCTTCTGACCGGTCTTGTCAGGGAAATGGATATTGAAGAACACCGGCACATAATCATTGGCACGACTCTGATCTAATACCTGCCATAGCAGTTCACGCTTGTTATAGTCGTTTGCGGTCTGTGCAACACTCTGAGTTGCTGATACTGATGCAACAGCTGCGATGAGCAGTGAGTTGCGAAGGATGTTGATAACTTGCTTTTTCATAATTCTATCTTTTTTTATTATTAATTCTAAACTCTTCATTCTTAATTGTGTTATTGCCAACCTAAGGCGCTATATGGATCGCCTGATGTTTCGCCTGCATATCCCCAGTTCTGTTCCAACTTAGGATTCAGAACTATCTGTGTTTCTGGAACGGGGAGATAATAGTTGCGGGGTGAGATATTCTTATACTTCAGGTCGTCTGCTGGCACTTTCTCCTTGATGGTTTTTACCAGTATGTGCCAACGCTTTAGGTCGAACCAACGATTACCTTCGGTAACAAACTCGCGATAGCGCTCATTCTGTATGGCCTGGCGGAACTGATCCTTGCTTAGATCGGAATACTCAAGAGGAGTGCCATCGGAAGGCTGATTCTGACTGTTGGTATAAGGATCCCAATATGCACGTCGGCGAATAGCATTCAGAGCTTCGTAGGCTGCAGATGTCGGGCCATTCAATTCATTCTCAGCCTCAGCCTTTACCAGCAGCACTTCGGCATAACGCAGCACTGAAGAGCTGGTGTTCTGACCTGAGATGTAAGGTGCACTTTCGTTGGCCATGTAGAGTGTATCGATGTATTTACGGAAACGCAGACGCTCGAAATCAAAGTACTCACTCTTGGCAGGGTCGAAAAGACGCAGTGTTACCGATGCATCACGACGCTGGTCGTTCTTGTCGAACTCGTAATACAGGTTATTGTTGATGGCAGCAATAACAGGCAGTTTATTGTTGTCGAAACCTGTTGAGAACACGCAGTGACCTGTGATATTTCTGTTTACGCCGAACTTATGTTCAACAGTAAATATCAACTCAGGACCTTCCTTCTTGTCAAGCGACCAGTTGTCGATAAACTTATCTACCAGCTGATACTTACCGGAATTAATAACCTTATTGGCAGCATCTATTGCTTTCTGATAAAGTTCTGACTGATGTGCTTTAGAATACTCAGAATCGGTCTGTGCCCAGGTGATATACACCTTAGAGAGTAATCCTGATGCAGCCTGAGAAGATGCTTCGCTGGTAAGTTTTGCAAAGTCGGATGTAATGCCTTCGGCCTCTGTCAGGTCCTCAACTATCTGCTGGAATACCTCGTCTTTATTTGTACGTGGCTCGCCTTCACCTTCGCCATCGTGGATTACCAGAGGCACATCACCAAACAAGCGTACCAGATCGAAATAATATAGTCCACGCAGGAACTTGGCTGCACGCACATAGTTATTGCGTACCTGCTCAGCCAGCAGCTGGTTGTCGCTTACCTTATCGATGAGAATATTAGCGCGGTTGATGGCTGTGTAGCGGTAGAGCCAAGCTGTTTCAACAAAAGCATTTGTTGGCGTAATGGCAAAGTTGCCGATTTCGGTGATAGCCGCACTGTTAGCAGTACCTCTGCGTGCATATTCACTCTGCAAGTCGTTCAGGAATATAAGCTCGTCATTCCAAGGGGCATTCATGCCACCATCAGTCAGTGTCTGGTAAATGCCATTAAGGGCTACTTTTACGTCAGACTCACTTTTATAAAAGTCGTCCTTATCGATAGAACTGATGGACGTCTGATCCAAATCAGCGCAACTGCTTAAAACAATAGTTGCTGTTGCTATATAATAATGTATCTTTCTCATAACTATTTCTACTTTTTAAAGTGTGACATTAATTCCAAACAATACTGTCTTGGCTGTAGGATAGGTTGCCATGTCGATACCCTGATAAAGTGCACTTTGCTCATCTGCACCATTTCGACCGCCCTCAGGGTCATAACCAGAGTAATTGGTAATTGTGATAAAGTTCTGCAGCGAGAGGTACAGACGCAGACGAGCATCCTTAGTAATCTGAGGAACAGGCAGAGTATAACCTAACTGTATATTCTTTACTCTCAGGTAACTGGCATCCTCAACATAACGACTATCTGATACTACTGTCAGGTCATTACTAGCTTTCTGAATGGTGTTGCTGGGATTAGTTGGAGTCCAACGGTCGGCCACTACAGCTAAGCTGTTATAATAGGTTGAACCCTTTGTCAGACGTGTAGCAAGACCGTTATACAACTTATTGCCATACGATCCTGTGATGTTAACGAACAGATCCCAGTTCTTATATTTAAGAGATGAGTTCAGTCCATAGGTAAACTTTGGCTGCGAGTTGCCCAGAATGGTCTGATCTTCTGTATTAACAACGCCATCGCCGTTTACATCCTCGTAATAAGGATTACCTGGTTCCAACTTATTGATGGTCTGTGGAGTGAGTGTAGCAGCCTGCTCTTCTGACTGTACAATACCCTTGAACTTATATCCATAGAAGGTTCCGAGAGGTTCGCCAACAGCAACAATAAGCGGGGAAATATATCCAAGTGTTGCGCCACCGATGCTTGGGATGATAGACGAAGCACGGCCCAGCGATGTAACCTCGTTTTTATTGTGGGCAATGTTACCGTTTACGCTCCATCTCCAGTTCTTATTGTCAATCAGGACACCGGCGATTTCAAGTTCGATACCCTTATTAGTGACAGCACCGATATTGCGCAGCGAAGTAGCATAACCTGTTACACCTTCAACAGGAACCTGCAGCAACAGGTCGGTAGTCTTTTTGTAATACACATCAAGTGTTACGTTCAGTCTGTTCTGGAAGAAGCCAGAGCTGATACCAGCATTATATGAAGCTGTTTTCTCCCACTTCAGGTCTGGATTGGCCTTGTTCACAATATAGTAAGCTACAGTCTCTTCGCCATTATAGATAAACGGAGTAGATGTGGGTGATACGTTGGCACCAAACTGATAGTCGCCGATCTCCTGGTTTCCTACGATACCGGCCGAGAGGCGCAGCTGCAGGTAATCAACCTTCTTACCAAAGTGAATGAACTTCTCCTTATCGATGTTCCAAGAGAGACCCGCTGATGGGAACCAACCCCACTTATGATTCTTTGCGAAACGACTACTTCCATCTGCACGCAGAGTGAGCGAAGCATTATAACGCGAATCGTAGCTGTAGTTAAAACGACCCAATACAGACTGGAGAGTACTGATTGTAGCGTCGCTGGTAGAACGATAGAGTTCGCTACCTGCCGAGAGGTTGTTATAACCAGTGGCATCGTTTGCAAAATTACGAACTGTTGTTGCAAAACCGCTACGGTCTGTACGCTGTGTGGTATATCCACCAAGCAGATTTACATGATGCAGTTTCTTGAATGTGTTATCATAGGTAGCAGTAAATTCTGCCTGCCATACATTTGTACGATTATCACCAACCGATGCTACTCCGTGATACTCCAGACCAGTAGTAGAATACGATGGAGAATAGTTATTCTCTTTGGTGTTCGAGAGGTCTGCACCCAGATTAACCTTAAGTTTGAGGTTCTTTACAGCTTCCCATTCTGCATATGCATTTGCTATCACACGGGTATTGCTGGTAGAAGTCTGGATATTATTCAGGTCGGATATAGGATTACCAACTACAGTTTCACCATCCCTAACGAACAGGTCCTGACTGATAGGAGTCTGCGAGTAGTTATAAGAACCGTCAGCATTGTAGATGGGCTGTGTGGCTGGGGTAATGAGTGCCGACATCCAACTGTTAGCTGCCCACTTTGCCGTCTGTCCTGAGTTTCCATGATCTACATTACGCAGACCTTTCAAGTTGCTATATGCACCAGAAGCATTCACACCTACCAACAGATTCTTGAATATGTTACGCTCGTAGTTGATACGACCTGTATAACGATTCAGATCGGTACCTATGATAATACCCTGCTGATTCTTGTATCCACCACTGATAGAGTAACGCGATACCTCGTCACCACCAGTAAAACTAATCTGGTGCTCCTGTGAGAAAGCCTGACGTAAAGCAGCATCCTGCCAATCATAATCACCTGTTGGGGCCGAAAGTGGAGTGTTTGGATTCAACTCATTATATAGTTCTGTGAACTGCTTTGCATTCAAGAAATCCAACTTCTTTGCAGCGTTACTCCAACCAAAGGTTCCTGTATAACTGATGTTATTACGTCCGTGCGATCCCTTCTTGGTTGTGATGATAATCACACCATTTGCACCACGAGTACCGTAGATGGCTGTAGCAGAAACATCCTTGAGAACTTCAATGCTCTCGATATCTGCAGGATTCAAGAATGCCAATGGATCCAAAACGGCATCGCTACCTGAGGCACCAGTTTTATTTGAAGCTACATCGTTATATACAATCAGTCCATCAATCACATACAGAGGCTCATTGCCACCAGTTATACTGTTTCCACCACGAATGCGGATATTGCTCACGGCACCAGGCTGACCAGAACTTGTTGACACATTAAGTCCTGCAACGGCTCCCTGCAGAGCACTCTCGACAGAAGTGTTTGACTGCTTCAACAGATCATCACTAACACTCGAGATGCTACTGGTGAGTTCCAAGCGCTTCTGGGCTCCATAACCTACTACTACAACTTCTTCGAGCTTGCTTGAGTTGTCGATCAGAGATATCTCAACCGGTTCCTCGAAATCGTAAACATCTACATCGAGGGCACGATAACCTACATATTCTACTCTCAGGGTCAATGGGGCCTCAACCTTTGTCTGTAGACTGAAGTTTCCGTCGATGTCGGTAACTACACCCTTACCCTTTTCGCTTTTTACAATTACTGATGCGCCAATCAGGGGTTCGCCAGTGCGAACATCAGTGATATGACCTGAAATCAGATTTTGTGCTGCTGCCCATAGTGGGGCAATAACAAAACCAAGTGCTAATATAAGTCCCTTCTTCATAATTACTAATACCTTTATTGGTGCATGGCTTGGGTGGGGACGGTCTGTAAAAAGACCGCCCAAACCATATGAACAACCATTTAAATAAAACTACTAACTAACTTACTTATTTTGTGCGGTAAACTCAGTCTTTACCTTATTGATTTGTGCCTGTACAAGTTTGTTATCCAGGTTCAACAATCCATATTCGTGGTTATACTTTGTACCCTGAGCCAGTACCCAGCTAAGGAATTGGTTAACAGCATCGTCGGCTATGTTAAAGCTAACACCAATCTTCTCAACAGCTACTTCAGATACCTTTCCGTTCTCAAGAGCTAAGATGAGTTCATCGAGTGTTGCCTTGTCAGAAAAGCTGTCTTCCAGACTCTTCTTTACATCGATACCTATGATGGTGAGATCATCTTTAATGTGACGACTCTTGAGGTCGAAGATGTTTGGGAGAGCGTTGAATGATACACCTAGCGGATCCTTAACCAGCGCGGTGTTAAGGAACAAGTCGTCGCCTGAGATGCGCTTTCCGCGGAAGTTGCTGCTCTCCTCGCCAAAGTTATGAGCGAAAGATGTTGCAACTGATGAGGCATTGCTGCCGCTATAGATAACGAGTTTATCGAACTGTTTGTTTTTCTTTACGTCCTCGTCAAAATCATCGTTAAGGAAGTAAAGCTGCTTAAGTTTCTTTGAGTTCAGGTGCTTGCCTTCCAGCACTTTCGCAGCTT
>Ga0310695_10013361_pt1 | contig 11311 bp, 8 predicted proteins | sample RumenRJG_04DNA_FD_203882 | JGI IMG/M metagenome (GOLD analysis project Ga0310695, IMG submission 203882) | Bovine rumen microbial communities from Lethbridge, Alberta, Canada - RJG_04 (v2) (version 2) | ecosystem: Host-associated > Mammals > Digestive system > Stomach > Rumen | place: Canada... | reverse complement strand
TCAGACGTGGACCATCTCGCATGAGGTGAAACCGTCAGACAGATTTCCTGCTATCCATCCGATATTCCGTTCTCTGGCGTTACCTTTCGGCTCACAGAAGTATGGTGATGAGTTTTTTATTGACTACACCGGCAGACAGGGATGCTTTCACGGTTTTTCGTACATGTACCGTCGCACAGGAGATACATATACTCTGGTTGCTTCGACAGATGAGACCAATGGATATACTGTCTTTTACTATGATGCGGTTACGGGAGAACTCAAGATCATCAAGGATGCCGGCATAGGACCCGGATATGACCCTTCCCTTCACGTTGTGATATTTGAAGGAGCGGAAGATGAAGTCTTTGACGCATGGTTCGATGCGGCAGGCATATCGAGAAGACCTGCAGAGCCAATGGCAGGCTATACCAGCTGGTATAACAGATTCAACAAGATATCGGATGAGACCATTACAGCCGATCTTGAGGGCTGCAGCAAGGTTCTCAGGCCGGGTGACATGTTCCAGATAGATGACGGCTGGCAGACTGCTGTCGGAGACTGGCTCGCAGACACAGTGAAATTTCCCAGAGGGATCAAAGCTTCTGCAGATGACATTCACGCTTACGGTTTTAAGGCAGGTCTGTGGCTCGCGCCTTTTTCAGCTCAGTCGAGTTCAGAACTTGTAAAGGATCATCCTGACTGGCTCCTCGAGCATAACGGGAAACCATGGTATGCCGGATCCAGCTGGAATGGCTTTTTCTCCCTCGATTTCGACCACCGTGGAGTACAGGATCACATGAAGCGTGTTTTTGACAAGGTGCTGGGTGAATGGGGTTTCGAACTGGTAAAGCTTGATTTTCTCTACAGCGCTGCTCCATGGCCTACCGCAAAAGGTCAACACTACGGTGAAAGCCGCGGTCAGAGGATGTGCCGCGCGATGGATCTTCTGAGAGAATGGTGCGGCACAAGTATGATCCTCGGCTGTGGAGTTCCACTGATGCCAGCGTTTGGCAAAGTCGAATACTGCAGGATAGGCTGCGACGCCAGTCTTGACTGGAACAACACTCCTGTCATGCGCAGACAGAACAGAGAAGTCCCTTCCACGAAAAATGCGATCGGTGATTCCTACTATCGCAGGCAGCTCGATGGAAGAGCTTTTCTCAATGATCCTGATGTCTTCTTCCTCAGAAAGGACAATATAAAGCTCACTGATGAGCAAAAGATGATGCACGCCAGGGTCCTGGCACAGTATGGAAGCTTCCTTCTGACCTCTGATAACATGGGCGAATACGATGACGAACAGTTGGCATGCTATAGAGAGATCCGTGATATATGGGAGAAGAAAAACTGGCACGACAAGACTTTTCTCGAGAGTTTGTAAATGCGTTCTTCCCTTTCTTAGGTGAATACACTTAAATATAAAAATCAACTCAATAGCTGATCAGGAAAGAATAAGATCATGAAAGAAAAAGACCAAACTGCTACGGCCAAAGCTGCAAGTGTTTTGGATGAAAAAGTACAAAAGCGTAACCTCTTCTGCTTCCCTATAGGAACACTCGGAAGAGATATGATCTATAACCTTTTCACCAATTACATACTTCTGTACGTGCTGTTCACACACAATCTGACACCTGCGCAGCTGATGGCTATCACAGGCATCATGATAGGTGCGAGGGTATTCGATGCTTTGAATGATCCACTCATGGGAAACATCATCGAGGGTACCCGTACACGCTGGGGTAAGTATAAACCATGGCTCGTAATAGGTATCCTGAGTACTTCTGTGGTCGTATATCTTGCATTCAATGTAAGACTCGACGGATGGGCATTCATATGGTTCTTCGGCATCATATACTTTGCATACAGCATTACCTATACGATGCACGATATTGCGTACTGGGGAATGATCCCTTCTCTCAGCAAAGACGGCGGAGTAAGAGACAAGCTCACGGCAATGACCAACCTTGCAGCCGGTGTCGGAGGCGGGCTGGCAGGATTGTTCATACCGATGCTCACTACAGGTTCCGGTACCATTGGGGGCAATGCTCAGACAGCTTATGGCGTTGTTGCTCTGATATTCTGCATCCTGGCGCCTCTTTTCCTTACATTTACGATCTTCGGGGTCAGGGAAGACCGTTCATATATGGATGTAACACCCCCTCCTGTCAGCTTCAAAAAAATCGTTTCAACCATAGCGAAAAACGACCAGTTATCATGGATGTGCCTTATCTTTCTCCTCCATCAAGTCGGAGCTGATCTGATAGTCGGAGGGATCGGCTCGACATATATATATTTCACATATGGATATAAAGGTGGTCTGTATTCCCTATTCTCGACGATAGGGCTTTCTGCATCGGGCATACTGCTCATAGCATATCCTTGGCTCTCGTCAAAATGGAGCAGAAAGACCCTTTTGAAGGGTTTCGGCGCTGTTCTGACTGTCGGATTCGCTGTAATGCTTGCTGCAGGTTTCCTGCTGCCTGCTAATATGACCTCATTCTGGATCACAACAGTCGGCTACATGCTGGCCCAGCTCGGAATGAACTGTTACTACGTCATAATGATGCTTTCCATCATCAATACAGTTGAGTATAACGAATACAAAAACGGGACAAGAGATGAAGCTATCGTAGCATCGATCAGACCGTTCTTCACAAAATTCGGCAGTGCCCTTTGCATACTTCTGACCACAGTATCATATCTGATCCTTGGGGTGACCAACACGACCAATCAGATATCGTCTTTCGAGCAGGCAGCCAACATGGGCACCATTACCGAAGCAGAAAAGCTTGCCCAGATCGACAGCGTTATTTCTTCTGTCACGAGCATGCAGAGTCACGGCTTACTCATAGTGATGTGTCTCATACCGTTTATCATGATGGTGTTCACATATTTTCTGTACAGCAGACACTATATCCTCGACGAGGAAGAATATGACCGCATCGTCACGGAACTTGCTTCAAAATAAAGTAAAAGGACATGCTGGCATGTCCTTTTTTTATGCTCATATCATTTTTATATCCTGGATTCTCAGTAATCGAAACCTCTGAATACCGGTTCACCAGTGTACACAAGAGGGTCTTCCTCTCCCCTCAGCACACGTAGAGCTCCTGCTGCCATAGCTTCATGTTCGACCTCACCCGGATAAAAGCTTACCGGTGCTATCCATTCGCAGCGCTCACGTATCTTTTGCTTAAGATCATCAAAGCGCAGCAGTCCTCCGCCGCAGACTATACCATCAACATCGCCGGAAAGAACTGTAGCCATCGATCCTATGGATTTACATATATTGTAGATCATAGCATCCCAGACCCTGACTGCTTTAGGATCACCGGCTTCGACCATCTCATGGATCAGATCTGAGTTGGATGTACCGAAATGGCCTGTCAATCCTGCATTTTGGGTAAGGACTTCTCTGGCGGCTTTTATCCCGGACTCATAATCATCATAATGGTTCTCTGCGACACCCATTCTGTTCCTATGCTCATTGTCAAAGAAATATCCGATAACCGAAGCCACAGAGAGAGCCCCCGTTCTCGTTGGTGTAAACGGGCCTTCGCCTTCTGCATTGTTCGTGGCATCTATCATCCTGCCATGTTCATGAGCAGAAACAGTCATACCGCCGTCGATATGGCATACGATATAGTTTCCGTCCTCATATCTGACACCTATGTTCTTGCAATGCATCCTGACTGTGCCCTTGATATTAAGAGCATGTGTACTTGAGGTCCTGTATATACCCGGAACGCCTGTTATCCTTGCCAGGTCACAGTATTCATCAGTCTTAGGGCTGTCGACCATAAACACCCTGCCCCCATACTCCTTCTGAAGCTCGATCGCAAGAGGAAGCCCCAGATTAGCAGGATGATCAACGCCCGAAACAGCATTTATGGTATCACTCAGCAGTTTATCATTTGCCTCATATGTCCCGCCGATGCAGGACATGCTTGCACCTCCCCTGCCGACTATCGCATCAATGCCTGTGAGATCTATGCCATTTTCATCCAGAAAATTTCTGATCAGTTCCAGCCTGTACCCAAGCTGATTGTTTACATTTCCCAGGCTCGCAAGAAAAGGAGCATCATGAAATACATTGGTCTCAAAAAGTTTTTTCTCATCCTCGAAGTAAGCAAGTTTTGTCGATGTTGAACCCGGATTTATAACGAATATCTTATAACTCATAACTAACTCTGCTTCCCCAGTCTATCTATAACATGCAGCAGCCATCCTGCGTTTTCAATAAGTTGTTCTCTTGTAACCGTTCCCTTTTTTAGTCCGGACATGATCTCTCTCAGGTCTTTTCGGCTGCCCGGCATAAACAGGCTGTGTCCGGATGCAGCCACCAGAGCGGCATCCGGAGTTCCGTGTCTCGACCCTCTTTCAAGCAGCAGATTTCCTCCGACTATCCAGTCTGTCATGACAAGTCCATCGAACCCGAATTCATCACGGAGAATACATGTTACAAGGGCGCGTTTCTCGGATGTATGCGTTCCATTGAGCAAATTGTATGATGTCATAAGCGCAGCAGGGTCTGATTCTTTAATGCATATCTCAAACCCTTTCAGATAGATCTCCCTCATAGCTCTCTCGCTGACTATGCTGTTGTTTGCATACCTGTTGGTTTCCTGATTGTTCGCTGCAAAATGTTTTACAGTCACGCCGCATCCTTTGTGTGACTGAACACCCCGGGTGATGGCAGCAGCGAGCTTTCCGCTCAGCAACGGATCTTCAGAATAATACTCGAAGTTACGGCCGCACAGGACATTCCTATGGATGTTAAGTGCCGGAGCCAGCCAGAGATCTACCCCAAAGCGTTCCATCTCCGTCCCCACTATATCTCCGCACATACGGACAAAATCAACATCAAAGCTCTGTGCAAGTGCAGTCGCAATAGGGATCGCTGTTGCGTACTGTTCTTTTATCTCCACTCCTGACTTAGCCTTGTTTTTTCTCTCTATGGCACGTTTCGCGATCTCAGGCATCAGTTCTATCATGCCCTCAGGAAGAGCTGATCCAACAGTATGCTTTCCCTTTTTATCCTCATAGTATTTACTTGCTATCCTCACGCCCGCCGGGCCGTCAGCCATAACGATCCTGCTTATGCCCCTGTCTTCGTAGAGATGGCATGACTCGCCGGCTGCCCCCGGGACAGTAGTCCCGGCATCTCCTATCACGCCGGCGATACTGCCTTTAGGGTCAAAAGCTCCTATATTGAGAAGTGCAAGATCCTTGTCTTCAAGGCCCTCGAGCCTTGGGTCCGGATCCAGCCTGTTAGTCCCGTATGTTACGATCTCAGTCTGTATCTCGCTGAGATCCAATTTATTTATCGGCAGAGATCCCGTGTCATGTTTTTCGCTTTTACCGAGATTTCTGATATCTCTGTCACAATTGCATCCGAGAAGCTCACTGACCTGTTTCAATTCGAACTCCTCGCCCAGATCGTATACTGCAGCAGGCCTGACACTAACGCTGTCTGCCCCTGCAAGCACCACATATCTGCCCGGCTCAAGGATATAGCATGACTTGCTCTCATCATAGCTCGCCAGATCCTGCTCGGTGAACTTAACATTCACGATCTCCTCTTCACCAGGGCTAAGCTCACCGGTTTTAGCAAAACCGACGAGTCTTTTTGCCTCTTTGTCCAGTCTTCCCTGAGGACAAGCAGCATAGACCTGTACGGTTTCCCTTCCCTTATAGCTGCCGGTATTCCTGACTTTTACCGATACACAGAATTCTCCGAATGCGCATGATGTATCCACTGTCTCCAGCTCAAAATCAGTGTATCCGAGTCCGTATCCGAACGGGAAGAGAGGCTTTACGCCTGCCATATCAAAATAGCGGTATCCTACATAGATACCCTCTCTATATACAGTATCATCCCTCTCGGCAAAATCTCCGTAATTACTGTAGTCGGAGTATCTTGCCCAAGTTGTAGCAAGTTTTCCGGACGGGCAGCTCTTTCCGAGCAGGATATCTGCAAGCGCACTGCCGGTCTCAACACCAAGCTGCGACAGAACAAGAATATTCCCTACGCTCATAACAGGTGAAAGATCGACCGGTCCTCCGGAGTTGATGACAAGCATGAATTTTTCATATTTTTCATCGAGCGCAAGAATGTCCCTGACCTCACTGTCAGTCAACATAAAATCTCCCTTTTCAGGAAGACGGTCATTCCCTTCTCCCGATATCCTTGACACAACATAGATCGCTGCATCAGCATTGAACTTTAGAGGAATATCATATTCCGGTTCCTTCATTACAGCACCCATTGAAGCTGCAAGGATGCTCTGCCTTTGTTCCTTGGCCTTGCGCTTGATATCCGCTATGAACCGCTGCCTTGCTTCCCGCCTGATACTGCCGTATGCGGTTGACCAGTCCATATTGTAAAGCTCAAATCCTGCGTTCAGAAGTCCTTTCTCGATATCTATGTAATATCTTGAATTGACCTCTCCGGACCCTGTACCTCCTTTTACGGTATATCTTACCCCGCTTCCGACAGCTTCTATCCTGCATGGTTTATCCAGCGGAAAGGCTCCGTTTTTCTTAAGCAGTACCGTGCATCCCGGCAGATGTGCCCTAAGTCTTTTAAGATGTTCCGTTTCATATGCATTCATCTGGATGCTCCTCCGTGTCAGAATATATATCTTCCGTACTCATCAAAGTACAGATCCTCATACATAGAGTTCTCTGATGCATATGCCTTATGAAATGCGATCAGGGCATCTGCAAGATACCAGAATCCGAACCCTCCGAAAGTAGCCAGCTTAAGCACACCAAGTACGGTCTGACCGCGGACGAATCTGTCTACACCATAAATACCCAGCATGAAGGAGAACAGCCATGCAAAAAGATGTTTGTTCATCTTTCTGGAGTATCGTATGCGTCCGCCTTCATAGTAATCCTGATCTTCAGGATAATACTCCTCTGCATCTGTATTTATTACTTCATCCTGTTCAGAAGAATCGCTTTCCGATTTACTTTCGGACTCACTCTCTACTTCCCACACCATGTCGTCTATATCAACATCGATCGAGAAACTGTCATCTTCTTCCGGTGCAGCAGCCATTGCTGCGCCCTCTTCCGGCAGGTCAGCAGTCATTTCTGCTCCTTCTTCCGGCAGGGCAACAGCCACTGAAGCGCCTTCTTCCGGCAAGTCATCCACTATTTCAGGGAAAGATATTTTCTGTTTTTCCTGTTCTGCTGTAATTGCCATCCTTGATTCCTTTCTTTATTCAATATTTCCTTACTATTGTAGTATATTTCACACGATAATTCTATGTCGAGCTTGGGTACCGTCGAGAGAAAATGACCTTTGTGTCCCGGTTCAGTCTTGTGAATCGATCCCGGTTGGAATATAATATCTGAACTATGGCAGGAATAATCATTGATTCACTTATTGATACGATAAAAGACACCGCGACGCTCATACCTTTCTTGTTCATCACATATCTCGCGATGGAATGGCTTGAGAGCAAAACAGAAGAACAGTCCGTCGCATTACTTTCGCGTATAGGAAATACCGGTCCTGTTATCGGAGCAGCTGTTGGCGTGATCCCGCAATGCGGTTTTTCTGCGGCAGCGGCGAGTCTTTACTCAGGAGGAGTAATAAGTGTGGGTACAGTGATCGCGGTTTTCCTGTCTACATCAGATGAGATGGTACCTATCTTCCTCTCATCCGCGGTCAGTCCCGGGACCATAGTGAAGATCCTGTTTGCAAAATTCATCATAGCCATGGTCTCCGGCCTCGCAATAGATATAGCAGTGAAGATCGTTGATTATACTTTCAGGACAGATAAGCACATACACGATCTGTGCGAGCAGGATGAGTGCGGCTGCGAGGATGAAGAAGGCGGTATCGTGCATTCTGCAGCAATCCACACCATTAAGATAACTGCTTTCATTTTTCTGATCTCGCTCATCATCAGTCTTCTGGTAGGATTCATTGGACAGGATACTCTCGCGTCGGTCATGACAAGCATACCTGTTCTGGGAGTATTGATTTCCGGACTTATTGGACTGATACCGAACTGTGCTGCTTCTGTAGTGATCGCCCAGCTTTATCTTGAAGGTCTTCTTACGACAGGCCAGATGATGGCCGGCCTTCTCGTAGGAGCCGGTGTAGGGATACTTGTGCTCATAAGGACCAACCGACACCTTTTCGAGAACTTAAGAGTCATAGCCGCACTTTACATCATCGGGATCGCATGGGGGCTGATCATAGATCTGTTTAATATCACATTTTGATGGATATACCTTAGATAATGATAAAAGCCGGCATTGCCGGCTTTTATCGTGCAAAATTATTATGTAGTTTGTTACTATTCCTCAATAAAATCTTCTGCTGCTTCTTCAACCTTCTCCGCAGCGTCTTCAACCGTATCGGCTGCATCTCCCATAGCTTCATCAGCCTTAGCCTTGAGCTCTTCAAACTTGCCCTCTGCTTTTTCCATGACACCTTCAAGATCTTCGCCGAAGTCCTTGAGGATCGATCTGGCTTTTCTGCATGCATCGCAGTCACAGAACTCCTCGCCCTTTTCCTTAAGAGCCTCTGCATGGGTCTTCATCTTTTCTGCGAAGTCTTCGCCGAACTTTTCAGCAGCATCTTTTGAGCCGAATGTATCGATAAGATCTCCTACTGAATTGATGCCTTCTTTGAGCTGTTTGATGAGTTCGACTTCAAGAAGTTTTTCGCTGGCCTTGTCTACGACAGGAGATGCTTTTTCCTGGATCTTATCGACTACAGGAGCTGCCTTCTCTGAGATCTTGTCATAAGCTTCCCCTACATCCTCACTGACACCAGCCATCTTCTCGCTGAATTTGATCGATGCATCTGAAAACTTGTCTGCAGCATCATTCAGCTTATCCCATGCCTTGTCTGCCTTGTCCTTGATGTCGTATTTTTCATCAGCAGCAGCGAGCCACTTTTCAGCTGCCTCTCTGAGAGGTCCGTAGCAATGTCCTTCGAGAAGTGATTTTACCTTGTTAACAGTTTCCTTGTTTGCCATCTTATACCCTCCTTAAACAAAAGCGGTTTTACGGTCAGTAACTGCAAAAATATTATATCATAACAGATATCTTAAAGAATCAAGTATCTCTATTTGTGAACCTGAGTATCCGTCCCCCCAAGTCTTTTCATCCTCTTATCAGTAAAATCCGCTATATCTTTCCACAGCTTCTTGAGCTGGTTCTTCTGTGAACACAGCTTCTCAGAGCAGTTAGCACATCCGAGGTACCCGTTAGTAGCTTCTGAGAATCTCTCGGGATACAGATAAAATGTGATTTCCCATCTCAGCATCAGTGCAAGAGAAAGCACCAGCAAGCTCCATGTGTAAGCCTTTCTCACGAAGAAAAGAGGCGTGAACATCATAGCATAGTCCCAGTTATATATACGGCATGTGCAGCAGCATTTGTTTTTGAGAAACCATGACTGGAACGGGCAGAAGAACATGATGCATATTATGTCGCAGACTGAGTAAGCGCAGCACAGAATGATCATTATCCCGTCATCCAAGATGCCCATCATGTGCAGTGCCCCAAACATGCCATTGAAAATGATCCAGATAAGAGCTACAAGCATCACACCGTGATTATCTTCGATATCTATGCTTGTTTTCCCTGTTTTTATATAGTTCCGTGCAAACTGCTTCTGACAACCCGGACTCTCAAGTTTCGAAGGAAAGAATCGGAAGATCATCTCAACAGTAAATACGATCCAGATCACTGAAATAATCAGCGGCCTGCTCTCGATATATTGCTCTATGTCTTCTCCCCCGGCAAATCTGTGTATTATGTAAAGTATTATGAGCGCTGCCAGAAGAGCAGACCTGTAAACAAGCTTGAGATAATGGAGAGTCAGCACCGGTGTCAATTTTTTCTTAGCTGTTTTTTGACCCATATCAGTACCAGTCCCTTTTAAGTTACTCACAAAATTTCCCTTTTATCACATTATAACACAATGTCTGAGCGGCTGAGACACCTGTATAGTTCTTTTATCATCTTTTCATGGAACCCAAATAATCGTGCCGGTATTTTACTGCTTGACTTAAACATTATCAGAGTTATAATTATTTTCGACAACATAAAGCCAGGGGAGCTTATGCTGAGATTTCCCGTTTTAACGGGATGACCCTTATACCTGATCCGGATAATACCGGCGTAGGAAGGTAAAATAACTGAATGTGCCCAGCCACGCTTTCATCATATTGCGTTTGCTCAGGCCATTATCATCGGCAGCTCTCCTTAACTTAAGCTTAAGGAGGATTTTTTATGCAAGCATTCTTTGAATCAACTCAGGGCAAGATAGCTGTTATCGCAGTCATCGTGATCCTGCTCTTCCTCATCATGAGGGGAGGAAAAGACAAAAAAACAGATGTCAGAGCTCTTACAGTATCTGCGCTTCTCATAGCTCTGGCGACGGTTCTCGGTCAGATCAAGATATTCGAAATGCCTCAGGGTGGATCTGTAACTCTGTTCAGCATTCTTCCTATCGTAGTTTGCGGATATCTGCTCGGAACACGCCGCGGAGTAATGGCTGGGTTCTGCGTAGGTCTGATCAACCTTATCTTCGGACCATATGTTATCCACCCTGTACAGCTCCTTATGGATTATCCTATCGCATTCGGAGCTTTAGGTCTTTCAGGTCTGACACGCAACACAAAAAACGGCCTTACCAAGGGATATATCATTGGTATCATAGGCCGCTATATATGTGCAGTTCTGTCAGGAGTTATATTCTTCGGAGCATATGCTCCTGAAGGATTCAATGCCTGGACATGGTCTCTGTGGTACAACCTTACTTACCTGGCAGCAGAAGGAATACTCACTATTATCGTGATCAACATCCCTGCTGTCAAAAAAATGTTTATCAGTCTGAAAGAGCAGATGAACTGATCAGTAAATAAGAGTTTTATCGCCTGACGGGGAGGTCGCTATTATGTGATCCTCCCCTTTTCTGTCGGTAAGATATTCGGCTTGGACCATATGTTCGGTTATCATAAGCGGGATGCGTCTATTGTCCCTTATTCCCGTTTCATGTGAAGGCATGTATATCTCTACACCGGCATCCTGAAAAGCTCTCCTTGCCTGCTCATTATATACATTGAGTCCGTAGTCTCCGTACACCCTGACACCGGCATCCCTGAATTTCTGTATCCAGCCGAGATTTCCGATGAGTATACCGGTATCTTTAACAGCTCCTACTATTTCATCGAAGTTTCCACGGATATAATCATCCAGTTTTCCCTTTGAGATATTCAGTATATAAGGGATCTGACCTTCTGAACTACCCTGCATGAAATGTTCGAGCGGCACCGGCTTCAGCTTCTGAGTA
>Ga0310695_10013358_pt1 | contig 11312 bp, 6 predicted proteins | sample RumenRJG_04DNA_FD_203882 | JGI IMG/M metagenome (GOLD analysis project Ga0310695, IMG submission 203882) | Bovine rumen microbial communities from Lethbridge, Alberta, Canada - RJG_04 (v2) (version 2) | ecosystem: Host-associated > Mammals > Digestive system > Stomach > Rumen | place: Canada... | reverse complement strand
TAGCTCTATTTTCCGTTCTGATGTTACCTTACTTTTTCTGGACATAGTAATGCTCCCTCCATAGTTGACAGTTTTGCTTTTCACTGTCTCCTATAGAGGGAGCATATCAGCCGGCCCGACTATGACAATGTAAAGGAGAAGAACATCATGAAACGAATCATCACCGTATGCGCCATGCTCGTCGCTTTGAGCATGGCGCTTTCCCTGTCCGCGTTCGCGGCGGACACCTCGGAGGTCTGCTATCCCACCTCCGTCACGCAGAGCGAGGACAAGACCGAGATCCGAAAAGCCTATGACCTCGCGCCCGAACAGAACCCGGGCGGCATCCCCCGCTCGGACTTCGAGCAGGACGGATTCCACTACACGCTCATCGACCTGCTCCGTCAGGAGCTACCTGAAATCGAGCAGCGGCAGCATACGGAAACCGTCTCGCTGGAGAGCAAGAACAAGGACATGGCGTCCGTGCTGGCGCTGCTGCCTCAGGAGCGCGAATTCATCACGGACGACGGGCTTGTCGGCACACTGGCGCTGAAGCTGGACACCGTGCAGGTCGAACCCTCCGGCTACGGCAGCGCTACGAAGCAGCTCACCGCAACACGCTCGTACCCCAACCTTGCGGGGCAGGATACGCAGTACATCCCGAAAACCATCGAGGAAAACGGCAAGACCCTGACGCTCCAGAGCATCGACTGGCAGACGGACAACACCGCAAATGTGGACGGGTACGCCATCGGCGACCGTTATACGGCGGTTGCCACCTACACCGGCACGACCACCAGCAGCTATGTCAAGGGCTACACCGTCACGGCGGACTACACCGGCGCCGTCAGCAGGATCGTCCTCAACCGCGTGCGCTACGTTGCCATCTTCGAGGGCAAGCCGATGCAGGCGCCGCTGGCGGAGCGGACAGCGGAGGCGGATGCAGAGGCGCAGACCGTCGCGCAGTTCCCGTGGCACTACGTCCTCATCCCCATCGGCGCTGTCGCCGTGGTTGGCGCGGGCATCGGAGCCGCGCTGACAATCAAGCGCCGCGGCGAGAATGAGCACGGCGGAACGGAGGACGATGCGGAATGAAAAAGCTGATCACCACTGTCCTTTCCCTCTGTCTCGCCGCAGGCATGGCGGTTCCCGCGCTTGCGCTGGATGAGCATATCAGCGCCCCCGGCTGTCCCGATTATGCCAAGGCGACCTCCGTGGAGGTTATTTACACGGCGGACGGCGGCGCGGAAAAGAACGCAGACAGGAGCAAGAACGCCGCGCTGATCCCGCCGACCTTCGGCAGCCAGAGCGCATACGCGCCTGTTGCCGCCGAATACCTCACGCCGAACCTTGCGCCGGAGACGATGGCAGCAACGGGCTCTGTCATCAACGGCGCTACCCAGCCGGTCACCATTCCCGCTTCTGCGGACGGCGTGACGGTGATGAAAACTCAGCCCGCTTTTACCATCACGGCATCCACAAGCCGCTTCACCGATGTGACCAGCGACATCTATTACAGCGGCGGCTATCTTGCCACGCTGAAAATCCCCGCCATCGACGTGAACGTCAAGGTGTATCAGGGTACCGACAGCACGACGCTCGCCAAGGGCGCGGGGCATTTTGAGGAGACGTCGATCTGGGACGGCAACATTGCCGTCGCAGGACACAACCGCGGGACGAACTGTGTGTTCGGGCAGATCCACACGCTGTCCATCGGCGACCGCGTCACCCTGACCACGAAGCTCGGTACACGAACCTACGCCGTGACCAGCGTCAGCAAGATCAGCGAGACCGATAGAAGCGCGCTTGCGGCGTCGGCGGACAACATCCTGACGCTCTACACCTGCGTCCGCGACCAAAGCGGGTATCGCTGGTGTGTCACGGCGAAGCAGGTTGGATAAATCGCTTCGTTTTCCACAGCGTCTTTCTCCGTTTCGCAATATCGACTTTGCACCTTCATTTCGGTATTGTTGCCTTACCCAAAACCAACCGAGAACAAGAAGGAGGACAGCAATATGAAATTCAGAGGGAAAAACATCGCGCTGGTCGCGGCAGGCATTGTCATCGGCAGCACGGTCACAGGCCCTGCGGCATCAGCGGCCGCGGAGTTACTCGCCCAGCGCAGCACCATGCCGTTCTTCGTGAACGGGATGCCTGTGGAGGTGGAGGCGTACCTCATCCACGATAACAACTACCTCAAGCTCCGGGACATCGCGGCGCTGGCAGACTTCGGCGTGACGTGGAGCGCCGAGAGCGGCTCCGTTCTCATCGACACCATGGTCGGCTACGACGGCACATACAAAGCGCCGGTCAAGACGGAGAAGCAGACGCAGCAGACGGAGACGGCGACGCTGACCGCGTACCATGAGCAGGCAAACGTGCAAGTGTTCGACAGCATCTACACCGCCGACGCCTACGATGCGTTGCGGGAGTGCATGGCAGAGGAAAAAAGCACGGAGATTCCCATGAGCGATGACACACGCGCCGCCATGCAGGGCGTCTGCGCCGCCATCGGCACTTATCCGTCCTATGAGCAGATCACCGCAGCAGACGGCAAGGCGCACTTTCAGAGAAAGCAGTCGAGCGCATACGCGGACGCGGCGGAGTACGGGCGGCAGTTCATCGACGGATTGAGCGGAAGCGAAAGCGACAAGCTCTACGCCATCGCCTGCCTCGTCTGCGACCGGCTCACCTACGATGCGAACTCCACGGCAACGCCGCGCGTCCTGTTCACGTCGGACAGCGTGAAGAAGGGCAACTGCATGTCCTACGCCCACGGCTTCCAGTTTCTCTGCGATCTCGCGGACATCCCCTGCGTCCTCGTCCACAGTGACATTCACCAGTGGAACGAGGTCTACACCGGCGGGCGCTGGTACTGCGTCGATCTCACGTCCTTCGACATCTGCTACACCGACACCGGAAGCGCGCGACTGCTGGCAGACCACTCGGAGTTGCAAGGCGATATCTACGCGCAGAGCGAACCGCAGCTCACTCGCTATGCGAAGGAGATGCTTGTCCCAGGCTCTACCAAGTAAATCCATATCTTCGGCATGAGGCACCGTTCGAGCGAGCGGTGCTTTTTTCATGTCCATTTCTGAAAGGAGACTCTATGAAAACAGATACCAATTACGGGAAGAGGGCACTTGCCCTCTTGCTTGCGTTTGTCATGACGATCTCCCTGTTGAGCGTCGGCGCGTCCGCGTCCTCCATTGAGGACGGAAGCCGGACAGCGACGATGACGCTTGGCAAGGGACAATTTTACCTGCGCACCACGGCGGGAACCACGCTCGGCGCGTGGGGCTACACCTATACCACCGACGACGGCTTGACCGGCCCTGCGTACTGCGTCAACCACGGGCTGCATTTCACCAACCGAACACTCCCCATTGAGGGCAAGTACACCACCAGCCCGCAGACCGCCGGCGTCTACGCCAACGGCTATCCCCAGCATTCGCTGGACACCTTCCTATGGCTGTACCTGAACGACAACCCCATCCTCTCCGGCTTGACTGAAGATGAATACGCCTACGCGACACAGCTCGCGGTGTGGGCGTCCCTCGGCCAGCTCGGCATTGACGGGACGGGATTCACCAACGGGCGGGAGTTCATCGCGGAGCCGACCGGCGACACGCAGCAGATGCGCGTGTTCCGTGCCGTCCAGCTTCTGCTCGCCGTGGGCGCGACGTGGACGATGATCCCGCAGACGGGCATGTATATCCGCACGAACACCGACCAGCTCGGCGGCAATCTTTCCATCCCTGCCGATATGACACTGGAGTATGCCGCGGATAACGAGAACTACGGCATCAAGCGTGAAGTCATCGGCGGAAAATCCTATTACACGCGCGAATACATCTTCGCGTCCGCAACCTCCACCTATTACGACGGCTACAACATCGAGCTGTGGGCGGAGAGCGCGCCGGGCGGGTACATGTTCACCGACCTCAACAACCAAGAGCTTGCCCGTGGTACCTTCCGCGAGACAGCAACGTGGACTCTCCCGACCGAAAACAAGCCCACGACGCTCAACGAAAACGGCTATGAGTACGTCGGCACGGCGAAGCTCTGCATCCCCGTCGATACCGTACCCAACAGCGGTGAGATCACGATTTGCTGCGCGTCGTATGTTATGCAGTATTCGATATTTTTGGCAAAGAACGACGTTGCTGCGGAGCAGAGCTATATCATCGCCGATCCCAGCAAGACCGACCTGCGCGCCGACGCTGTGCTGAACTGGGGCGGCCCGATTACGGAAACCGGCATCCTCGAAGTCCGCAAGGTGGACGGCAGCGGCAACCCGCTTGTAGGCGCTGTGTTTACGCTTTCCGGCACGGACGGAACGACGCTTACCGGCATCTCCGGCGCGGACGGCAGGATCACATGGGAATACCTCAAGCCGGAGATCACCTACACGCTGACGGAAACCACCCCGCCCGCGGGCTACGGCGTCGCCGACCCGATCACGCTGAACATCAAGGCGGCGCGTACCAACTATGTCACCGTGCGCGATACGGTGTCGAAGCAGCTCACCGTCCACAAGCAGGACGCGCAGAACGGGTACTCCCTCGTCGGCGCGGTGATCGCCTTTGAGCAGATCGACGGCGATTTCTACACCACTCGCACCACCGACCACGCGGGCAACATCCAGCTTGACGCCGACGCGCTTCCCATCGGCAGCTACAAGGTCTACGAGGTCTCCGCGCCGGAGGGCTATGAGACCGATTCCACGCCGCAGACGGTCAACTGGGACGGTCTGCGCGACGTGACGCTGACGTTCACCAACGTCCGCAAGCCGACCCTGACGATCTACAAGTGCGACGAGGGCAATCACCGCAGCCTGCCTTACGCAACGTTCGAGGTCTATAAGAACGGGCAACTTGTCACGACCGTCGAAACCAATGAGAACGGTCTTGCCTACGTCCCCGGCGTGACCACCGGCTATTACACGGTCAAGGAGACCGCCGCGCCCGCGGGCTACGTCCTCGACGGAACAGAACACAGCGTCTATGTCAACAACTATGACCCCGCCACGACGGACGATCCGCGCATCGTCATCACCAACGCGGCGAAGCCGCGCCTGCGTATCCTCAAGTATGACGCGCAGACCAGCCGCCCGCTGTCTGATACCACGTTTGAGGTGTACCACGATACGACACTGCTGGGTGAGTACACGACCAACGCCAACGGCGAAATCTTCCTCTATGACCTCGCCCCCGGCACCTATCTGGTGAAGGAGATCGCCGCGCCGAACACACATGTCGTCAATTCGACACCGCAGGAAATCGAGCTGGAAGCGGGTGCGGCCGATACCTACAACCTCGTGTTTCTGAATCTTGTCAAACCCGGTATCCACCTGACAAAGCTGGATAGTCAGGCCATGCAGCCGCTTGTCAATGCCCGTTTCCGTATCACGGAAATCGGCGGCACATTCTCGCAGGAATATCGTACCGACGCGAACGGAGAGATCGACTTGACGCAGCTCACACCCGCGTCCTATACCGTCGAGGAGCTTGCCGCGCCGGACGGCTATCTCATCGACGACGCCAGCCGTACCATCAAGATCGAAGGCGGCGAAAACGCCGTGTTCGTGTTCACCGACACACGCAAGCCGTCGTTCAACCTCGTCAAGTACGACTCTGAGCGGAACCTGCTGCTCCCCGGCGCGACCTTCCGAATCGCCAAGATCGAGGACGGGACAAGGTATCTCGACCGCGTTACCGATACCAACGGCGAAATCGACATCGAAAACCTTGATCCCGGCGTTTACTCGGTGCAGGAGCTCTCCGCGCCGAGCGGGTACGTCAAAAACGATACAGAATACCACGTCGAGTTGTTCGCCGGACAGACGAGCCGCCTCGTCGTGACGAATCAGGAAAAACCCGCCCTCAAGATCGCCAAGCGCGACGCCGACACCGGCGCGGCATTGAGCGGCGCGGTGTTCACAATCAAGAAGGTGGATTCCTCCACGCTGACAACGAAAACGACCGACGCAAACGGTGAGATCCTCCTGCGCCACCTCGACCCCGGCGTGTATCAGATCACAGAGAAAACGCCGCCCACGGGATACCTGCCCGCAGAAAAGCCGACGCAGCTTATCACGCTGGTTCCGGATAAGACCGGCGAGGTGGTGTTCGAGAACCACATCAAGCCCTCGCTGACGGTCCGTAAGATTGACAGCATCACCGGCGACGGCGTTCAAGGCGCGAAGTTCCACATCGCCTATGCGAGCAACCAGACGTTTACCGGCGAGCTCAACGACCTCGGCTATTACTATTCCGACGAGAATGGGCAGTTCTCTATCTCTGGCCTCCGCGATGGCTGGTACAAAGTTACGGAAGTCACGCCACCGACCGGCTATGCTCCCAACGCGGAGCCGCAGGAATTCTACCTGACCGCGGGTATGTCCAAGACTGCCACCTTCGAGAATGCGCCGCTCTCTGCGCTCGTCGTGTTCAAATACGACAGCGTGACAGGCGAAGCGGTGAAAGACGCGGTGTTTCAGGTGAAGTATCTGTCCGGCACCAGCGGCACGGGCGGAACCGTCATTGGGACGTACAAGACCGGCGCGAACGGCAGCTTCACCGTCATGGGGCTGGAAGCTGGTGCGTATGTGGTGGAGGAGCTTGCCAGCGACAGCGGGCACGTCATCGACACCGCGCCGCAGACCGCCTACATCTCCGGCGACCCGCAGGCGGTCGTGCAGCTTTACTTCGGCAACGCACCGAAGGGCAGCGCCCTCATCGTCAAGAAGGACAGCATTACGGGCGAGCCGATTTCCGGCGTGGAGTTCACCATCACCGACAGCGCGGGAACGCTCCTCGGCGACGCCAACGGCAAGTTCACGACGGACAGCGCGGGCAGTATCCTCATCGACGGCATTGACCCCGGCACGACGCTCGTGGTCAAAGAGACCCGCTCGAAGTCCGGCTACGTCCTCGACGATACGCCGCAGACGATTCAGGTCAAGGCGGGCAAGACGGTCACGTTGGAATTCCGTAACCAGCCCAAGGGCGGTCTCATCATCGAAAAATACGACGCTGTGACGAAGGAACGGCTCGCGGGCGCAACCTTCCGCATCACGAACGCGAACGGCGAGCTGGTCGCGGACAACGAGGGGCTGACCAGCTGCAACGGACTTTACTCGACCAACGCAGAGGGACAAATCGTGCTGTCCAAGGTCACGCCCGCGACGCTGGTCGTGACGGAGGTGACCGCGCCGGACAACTACCGACTCGACCCGACGCCGCAGACTGTGGTCATCGGCGCGGGCGATACGCAGACGCTTCGGTTCTATGATGATCCGCTCTGCACGCTGACAATCCTCAAGCGCGACGCGAACACGAAGAAGCCGCTCGCCAAGGCGGAGTTCACCGTCAAATATAGCGACGGCGCGTATGTCGGCAGTAACAACGGCAAATACGTTACCAGCACGGACGGCACGGTGACGGTCAGCGGGCTGAAGCCTGACGCGACCGTGATCGTGACCGAGACGAAAGCTCCCAACGGATACCTGCCCGAACCTTCGCCCAAGAGCATTATTGTGCGCTCCGGCGTCGCCAACAGCCTGACCTTCGACGATGAACCCGCCACGACGCTGGTCATTCGCAAATGCATTGAGGGCACGGACTACGAACCGCTGGCGGGCGTCTGCTTCAAGGTGACGGACGGCAGCGGTGCGGCGGTTGGCCCCGACGACGGCGTCTATTACACGGATGCCGCAGGTGAAATCGTCCTGACCGGCTTGGAACCCGGCATCACGGTCAAGGCGCGCGAGATCAAGACCGTAGAGGGCTATGTCCTCGACGGTACACCGCAGGACATCCAGATCAAGTCCGGCGAAATCCAGCAGCTCACGTTCTGGAACAAGAAAGCGGGTACACTGGTCATCCGCAAGCTGGACGGCGCGGACCGCAAGACCCCGCTCGCGGGCGCGGAGTTCCAGCTCACCTACGCGGATGGCGGCTATGTGGACAACGCGAACGGCAAGCTGTCCAGCAACGGGAAATACACCACCGACAGCAACGGCGAGATCCGCATCACCGGCGTGACCGGCACCATCGTCGCCACCGAGACGAAAGCGCCGGACGGCTATACCATCGGCACAGATAGGACGCAGACCGTGGTGGTGCGCACCGGCGAGACGCAGACGCTGACGTTCTACAACGACCCGTATCAGACGGTGGTGATCCAAAAGTACATCGACGGTACGACCAAGCCGCTGGCGGGCGTTACCTTCCTGCTGACAGACGGCAACGGGAACAAGATCGGCAACGGCGAGTATAAAACCGACGCCAATGGTTGCATTACGCTCTCCGTCCCATCCGGCACGACCATCATCGCGCGCGAGACAAAAACTGTGACAGGCTACGTCCTCAACACCGCGCCGCAGACCATTGCGGTCAAGGGCGGCAGCTCTGCGCAGACGGTGACGACGACCTCCGCGGTTGCCGCGGGCGACGGCAGCGCCGCCAATCAGCTCACGTTCTATGATACGACCATCGGCAAGCTGGAACTGGTCAAGGTGGACGCTGTCAATAAGGGCAAGCGCCTTGCCAACGCGACCTTTGAGATTCGCAGGATAGATCAGGGCGTGGTCACAACGGTCACGACCGGCAGGAACGGACGCGCCGTGGTCGAGCTGGACGCGGGCAGTTACTACGCAGTCGAGACCGAAGCGCCCGAGGGCTACAAGCTCGATGCGACCCCGTCCTATTTCACCGTTGAGGACGGCAAAACGACCACCGTGACCGTCTCCGACAAGGCGATCTCCGGCATCACCATTCACAAGACCGACGCTGTCACCGGCGAGGGTATCTATGGCGTCAGCTTCCTGCTGTACGATGCGCGGAACAACACGGTCGGACAGTACACCAGCGACAATAAGGGCTACGTCCGCATCGAGGATATTGAGGCTGGGCGCTATCGCATCCGCGAGCTGGAGAATGAGGGATACATCCTCGACACCCAGCTCAAGACCGTGGAGGTAAAGTCCGGCGAGGTGACGCTGGTCGAATGGGAGAACACGCCCATCACGGGACAAATCCAGATCACCAAGACCAGCGCCGACTACAACAGCGTGAACGGCTGGGCGGCCGGCACTCCGATCCCCAATACAGTCTTCGAGGTCTACAACCGCGCGGGCAGGCTGGTCGATACCATCCAGACGGACAAGAACGGCGTCGCCGCGACGAAGCCGTTGCCGCTGGGCAGATACAAGATCGTCGAGTCCAAGGCGGCGGAGTTCTACGCGCTCGACAAGACGCCCATCGAGGTGGAAATCGAGTACGCCGGTCAGATCGTCCGCGCCGCGATGACCAACAGGAGCCTTTACACCAACGTCAGCATCACGAAGCGCGGCTATGTCGAGGTCATGCCCGGTCAGATGATCCGCTATGATTTCTCGAACATCGCCAACAACTCCACCACGGCGCTCGAATCCTTCTATTTCCGCGATACCATCCCCGCGAGCGCGGTGCGCCTCGATACGATCGTGACCGGCACATGGAATGTGAGGGGAAGCTATAAGATCGTCTATCGGACGAATCTGAGCAACGGGTACCAGACGCTGGCGGATAACCTTTCCACCACCCGAAGCTATGTGCTCAACGCCAGCCCTGCCGCCCTCGGCCTTGCGGCAAACGAGTATGTGACGGAGGTCATGTTCAGCTTCGGCGTCGCGCCGTCGAACTTCCGTCAGGTGGAAGCGCCGCAGATCTACTGCATGGTACACAATACGCTTGCCGGAGGCTCGCAGTTTACCAACACGGCGGACGTCGGCGGCGTGTATGATGGTCGGTGGATCACGGCGGCAGACCGCTGGGTGACGAGGGTCTACGCGCCCGTGAAGCCGCTGCCGCGCACGGGGTATTGAGCCGCGCTCAAACCTGCCGTGCAGCTATAAACAATTACGGGAGCGCCATCGGAAGGTGGCGCTCCCACGACTTTTCGGAGGTATTCATGAAACGAAAAAGAATCCTTTGCGCGCTCCTGACGCTCACCGTCGTGCTTGCGCTGCTGTGTATCCCCGCAGTTGCCGCAGGAACCGGCGACGTTGCCAGCGCAGTGGAAAGCACATGGAACGCTGCCGCCGCGCAGCTCAAAACCATCGTCAACAACGTGGTGTTCCCCGCGCTGGATATGATCCTCGCGGTTTTCTTTTTTGTCAAGCTCGGAAGCGCATACTTTGACTATCGCCAGCGCGGGCAGTTTGAATGGGCGGGTCCGGCGATTTTGCTTGCCTGCCTTATCTTTACGCTGACCGCGCCGAGCTATATCTGGTCGATCGTCGGAATGTGAGGCGTTGCCCGTGTTTATCTGGGACTTTGTCGCCGAGACGGTGATGGACAACATCGTCGATTGGATCTATGCGCAGATCGTCGGCTTTCTTGGGAACTTCTTTGCACAGATGGGCAGCATGGGCGTGGAGTTGTTCGAGCTTCTGTGGGTGCAGGCGGTAGTACAGTTCTTTTTCCAGCTCGGCTGGGCGCTCTACGGCGTCAGCCTCGTCGTGTGCGTTTTTGAGTGCGGCATCGAATACTCGTCGGGAGGCGGAGATGTGCGCGGCAAGCTGCTCGACGCGCTCAAGGGCTTTCTGGCAGTCTCCCTGTTCACCACCGTCCCCGTGCGGCTCTATGCGCTGTCGGTATCGCTTCAGGCAACGTTTACGCGGGGGATCAGCGGCGCAGGCGGGAGCATCGGCGATGTCGGGCAGGAGATCGTCCGTGAGCTGACCACCGTCGATGGCTTGGCGGATGCGCTGTCAGACGCGCACTTCGGGCTGGGTGTGATCACCAGCCCCATCATGCTCCTCTTCTGCGTCATTCTCATGGCCTATGCCGTCATCAACGTGTTTTTCGCCAACCTCAAGCGCGGCGGCATCCTGCTTATCCAGATCGCGGTGGGCTCGCTCTATATGTTCAGCGTTCCGCGCGGTTATGACGATGGCTTTACGCAGTGGATGAAGCAGGTCATCGGCCTGTGCCTGACGGCGTTTCTGCAATCCACCATCCTTATCGCGGGCCTGATGGCGTTCCGCGACCATGCCTTGCTGGGATTGGGGCTGATGCTCTCGGCGGGCGAGGTACCGCGGATCGCGGGAGCGTTCGGACTTGACACCACGACCCGCACCAACCTCATGAGCGCGGTCTACACGGCGCAATCGGCGATCAACACGACAAGGACCATCGCCGCGGCGGTTACAAAATAAGCAGAAGAAGGAGGGCCAAAATGCTCACAATGGGCAGCCTCTTCGATGGCATCGGAGGCTTCCCGCTGGCCGCGGTGCGAAATGGCATCGTGCCGCTGTGGGCGAGCGAGATCGAAGCCTTCCCCAT
>Ga0310695_10013357_pt1 | contig 11312 bp, 4 predicted proteins | sample RumenRJG_04DNA_FD_203882 | JGI IMG/M metagenome (GOLD analysis project Ga0310695, IMG submission 203882) | Bovine rumen microbial communities from Lethbridge, Alberta, Canada - RJG_04 (v2) (version 2) | ecosystem: Host-associated > Mammals > Digestive system > Stomach > Rumen | place: Canada... | reverse complement strand
GGCGTTCTACACGCGCTGCGGTCATGGCGAAGGCTACCGCGTTGTCCGCGTGAGCCGCAAAATCCGCGCGATAGCACCATGAAAATTTGGTATAATATGCGCACGAGGAAATAAGGGTACTTTATGTTTTATGAAATGATAAAGCGAAAGCGGGATGCCTGGTTGTCACGGCCAGACTGTCCGATTCATGCTACCATTCAGGCAATGGTCAATGCCGCGCTTTCTGGACAGGGTTTACGCGACATACAGATTGATGCCATAAAAACCTATTTGTTCCTTAAAATAGCCTGTGGCAACAAGCCGCTTGCGGAACTGTTTTCGAGCGGTGCGCTGACTTCGTTGGAATTGACCGATGATATGTTGCTGTCTGGCCGTGCGCGAGATTATCTGAAGACCCATCCCGCATCGCTTGCGCTGTTTGAATTCGCTTTGCAAAAGGACGAAGGTGCAAAATCTGTCCTTGCGCCAGCGCTTGAAAAGGTACTACGCGACGATCCCGCAAAAATAGATGCGGAGAAAGTCTTTAGCCAAATCTTCTACAACGTCAAATATTCCGATTATCTCTTTTCGTTGCCAATGGGCGCCGGCAAGACCTATTTGATGGCGGCGTTCATCTATCTTGACTTGATGTATGCCCATCAAGAGCCGACGAATCCGGCGTTTGCGCACAACTTTCTTGTCCTTGCGCCTTCCGGCACCAAGTCTTCCATCGTTCCGAGCCTGCGCACGATTGAGAACTTTAATCCTGCGTGGGTCATCCCGGAACCACTCGCCTCGCAACTCAAAAGAGTCGTCAAATTTGAGACGTTGGATGCGGAATCGACGGCCGCAAAGTCCAATCAGGTCAAGAATCCCAACGTCCAGAAGATCGCGCGCTTTCAGCCATACGATGAAATGTTTGGCGTCGTGCTGGTGACAAATGCCGAAAAGGTCATTCTGGACAAAGTCGCGCTTGACGAAAGTGGATTGTTGATTCCATTGACGGAAGAGGAAAAGGCAAGCCACGCAAACGAACTCCGCGCAACGATAGCAAAGATCCCCTCGCTCGCGATAATGATTGACGAGGCCCACCATACGGCATCGCAGAGCAACAGAGACGACGAGGTAAAACTTCGCGCGGTCGTCAACAATTGGGCCGAGAGCGAAAACGGCGTCAACTCTGTCCTTGGCTTTTCCGGTACGCCATATCTAGACAAGGCGGCGACGATCGAGCTGGGCGACGGACTTTCGTTCAAGAGCGAGGAAATCGCCAATACGGTCTATTACTATCAGCTCGTTCGCGGGGTAGGCGACTTTCTCAAGAAGCCGCAGGTTACGATAGTCGGCGGGAGCGTCACTTCTCTTGGAATCGTACGCCGAGGCGTGACAGAGTTCTTCAAACAGTACGGCAAGACGAAATACGAAAACGGGTGCCTCGCCAAGCTCGCCATTTACTGTGGCGGCATTGCCAGGCTGGAAGGTGAAATCTATCCTGAGGTTGCCAAGCTCGTTAAAAAGCTTGGGATGGATCCCGCAGAAGTAATTCTGAAGTATCATCGGGGAGACAAGGAGTACAAGGCACCCGAAGGTGCGCAGCTGGAGTTTGAGCAGCTTGATTTTGATTTTTCCAAGAAACGTGTCATTCTGCTCGTACAGATCGGCAAGGAAGGATGGGACTGTCGCAGCTTGACCGGTGTCGTGCTGGCGCAAGAGGGCGACTGCCCCAAGAAAATGGTCTTGCAGACCTCGTGCCGCTGCTTGAGGGGCGTGGACGACCCGGAGACTGAAACGGCCTGTATTTTCCTGAACGCGGCGAACGGCAAGCTTCTCGAAGATCAGCTTAAACAGCAGCAGCACACAACGCTCGAAGCGTTTCAGTCTGGCCTCAAGGACGGAATTGTCATCAAAAGGTATGACCGCACCAAAAAACTTGAGCTGCCTACATTGCCGTTCTATCAGCTCTTCATCGAATATGGAGAGAAGTTCATTGAAGAAACGGTGCCTGTCGCAAAGCGCCTGAATTCATTGAAACGGAAACTGAGAAGCTTCCAGAAGGACGACACCATTACAGTCGGCGATTTTGAGGAGATTCGCAAGCGCATTTCCACGAGACACGGAGAGTACTCCGATGTCGGCTTTGCGACCACCTATCTTGCCTGGCTCAGGCAGATCAGCAAGGAAAGCTTCGGATTGCTGTCGGTTGACGACCTGAAAGCCGAAGACGCCGTCCTGCGTTCGATCTTCGAGAAAATCTCATTGCGGGATTGCGATGGCGACAGCGTTCTTTCGCCGCAGTACAGCCAGGCCGAGATTCGCGCCGAGATTCGCCGTTCATTCTGGCCCAGCCGGAAGATTGAAATTAAGGAACACGACGATCTGAAGGAAGCGCATCTTTTGGATGTCGATTACCTTACCGCTAATCAACAAATCGTCGTTGAAGATGATACGCCGTTTGTGCCAGATCGACGCATGTGTCTTGAGATAATACGGGCCGATGCGGGCGGTGCGCCAGCTTCGACCGTGGCCGATGACCTAAATGATCTGCAGAAATTTCTGGCGAGGGAAACTTCCCGCGATCCAGATTTGCAGGATAGGGATCTTGTCAAGTATTTGACCGCCAAGATTGAGCGCTTGAAGCGCGATGTCGATGTGGACTACGACAAGTCATACCACTATCTCCCTTATCGAACGGACAGCGCGTTTGAACGCCGTTTCCTTGCGGACGCGCTTAAGACGGACGAGCTTCGGAAGAAGGGGCTTGAAATCTACTACAACGGCGACAGCCCGTTTACCGAGTTTGTCATCCAGTGCTACGCGAAGGTGGACGGACAACTTGAGTCGGTCGGCAAATACACGCCCGACTTCCTGATCCTGAGCCGCGACAAGACGCGCAAGAAGATCGAGAAGTGTCTTATCGTGGAGACGAAGGGAAAGGTCTATGCGAACGATCCGAGCTTCAAGTCGCGGAGGGAGTTCATGGAAGGGCTTTTCAAGGCACGGCAAAACGGCAAGCCGGATTGCCCGACATACGAATACCTTTATCTTGAAGAGGACGATCCATGGCATTCGCGGCTTGTAGATGTTGTGGAGAAGTTCTTCTAGCAGCAAGGGTTTAGCCACAAAGAACACAAAGGATTCAAAGCAGAATAAAACGTGTTAGGAGAGTGAAAATGAGCGCAAAGTTTATTCCGTTTTTCCCCGAGCCCGTCAAAGGGCAGGCGATATTGAACAACTTCACCCGTACGCTTCGCTACTATGGGAACGACGCGGTGAAGACATCGCTTCGCCGTGGAATGCCGCTCTACGAGATGCGGACGCGTGAGCATGTCGGAACGGCCGGCGATTCTGACAATCTTGTCATTCGCGGTGAATGCCTTTCGGCCTGTGCCTATCTGAAAGACAAGGGCGTGAAGGTTGATCTCGTCTATATCGACCCGCCTTTCGCATCGGGCGCAGATTACGCCAAGAAGATTGTCCTTCGCCGGAACCCCTTGAAGGGGAAAGGCTCTGAGATAGGTGCCGAGATTACCGACGAAGTACACGCCGCGTTTGAGGAGAAGATGTACGGGGATATTTGGGACAAGGAGAAGTACCTCAATTGGATGTACGAGAATCTGCGAGCAATCAAGTCCGTCATGTCTGAAAACGCCAGTATCTATGTCCATCTCGACTGGCATATCGGGCATTACGTCAAGGTGATGATGGATGAGATTTTTGGTGAAGAGAATTTTAGAAGCGAGATAATTTGGAAAAGGTCTACTGCTCATAGTGATTCGGAATTCTATGGCGTAAACTATGATACAATCTACTTTTACACCGCCTCGCAAGATAGTTACGTGTTTAATCCAGTATATCAACCATACGACGATGAGTACTTGAGCAGATTTTCGCGTTCTGACCCCGATGGAAGGAAATGGGACAGCGGTAATTTAACAGCAAAAGGGTTGTCTGGCGGTGGATATGATTACGAGTATAAGGGGTTTCGCTCTTTGTGGAGAATGCCAAAAGCGACAATGGAGAAAATGGATAAAGAGGGACGGCTTTATATAACCAAGACCGGAGGCATTCGCTCTAAAGTGTATCTAGATGAGTTGCCGGGTATGCGAGCTCAGTGTATCTGGGCTGATATTAATCCTGTGAATTCTCAGGCAAAGGAAAAGAATGATTACGCCACACAAAAGCCGGAGGCGCTTTTGGAGCGAATCATCAAGGCATCGTCAAATGAAGGAATGGTTGTTGCCGATTTCTTTGGCGGCAGTGGCGTGACGGCGGCGGTTGCGGCAAAGTCGGGCCGTAAGTTCATCCATGTGGATGTCAACGTCAATTCTGTTCAGACAACGCGCGACAGGCTGGAGTCTATTGGCGCCAAGTTTGACATGATGGATGTGATGGACGGCGTGCATCTGTTCCGTAATCCGGTGCAGACGATGGACAAGTTGAAGACACTGATTCCTGGTCTGCGCGACGAGGCAAGTCTGAATTCGTTTTGGATAGGGGCAATGCACGATTCCCGCCTTGGCATGATCCCCGTCTATGTTCCAGACCTCAAGGCTGGCGGCACTTCGCGTCTTCTTGACGGCCCGATGATGGCACGTATCTTGAAGCAGGAGGTGCGCAATCTGCCCGAGGGCGTCAAAAAGGCAATCGTCTATTACGTCGAAATCGACCAAGAGGCAGTTGACAAAGTCCGGAAACGCGACAAGTCAACGCTTGTCGATGTTGAGCTTCGCGACCTCAAGGATGTCCTGTGTGATGTCGTGATGGATGACAAGCTGGAATGGGAAATGGATGAGAAGGGCTCGTCAGAACTTCTGGCTCCCCAGCTTTTCAGGGTCAAAAGCTTCGAGTCGGATTATGTGCGCGGGAAGATCGCGGAATTCAACGAGGCGGGGCTTCTGAACGCAGCGAAGGACAAGAAGTTCAAGGAGGTCAAGATTTCAGACGAGGGCTTGGAAATGCTGGAAGCTGTATTCCTCGACTGCGGCAAGAAGAAAGGCGTCTTCCACGCTGATGTCAGTCTGAAGATCGACAAGTTCGGCTACGCCATTCTCAACGGAGTAAAGACCGGTAAACTCTGGGACGGCACAATCCCCTGCCCATCAAAACCCATCCGCATCCGCACCCGCAACATCTGCGGTGACGAAACCGAGTTCGAGTGCTGACGCGATTGATTGGCCACGGTCAAGTAGGTATAGAGAAAGGTGCGATTTCTATGAATCACGGCAAAACTATTGAGTTGTTTTTTGTGAATGGTACGGCAGATGATGTAGTCACCGCTGAACTCTCTAATTGGAATGCGCAGGCGATTCGCATACCCCGATTGGAATGTCGCAACCCCAAGCAGGATCACATAGCCAGTGCTATACAAGGCGTAGGTGTCTATTTTCTTGTCTGCCAGAATGACGGAGGGAAGGAGGGCGTTTATGTCGGCGAGGCAGAGAATATTCACAAGCGGCTTTGTGACCATTTGCGGGAGTATGACGGTGGGAGGGAAACATATTATTGGAACTACGCCATTGCTTTTGTTGGTGGCCGATTAGATAAGGCGCTGATACGCTACCTTGAAAATCGGCTAGTCGCAATTCTTAAAGAATGTGGAAGATGTGATTGCTTGACTCAAAATACATTCCAAAATATAGTGTTGAAGCCATCGCAGATTGCGACCATGGAAGAGTTTATTGACAATGCGCGTGTCGTATTGTCGGCACTTGGCAATAAATTCCTTGTTTCGCAACCATCAATTACAACTGCAATGCAGACATTCAACTGTGTTGGACGTGACGCAGATGCGAAAGGCTTTGTTAGTCCCAATGGCTTTACTGTACTTGAGGGATCGCGTGTGGCTTCGTCAACGGTTGAATCGTTTAAAAGTAGGGCGCGTGGATATTATGAATTGCGTAAGCGTCTTGAGTCTGACGGGACGATAGTCGGGTGTAAATTTGCCCGCAATCACGAGTTTTCTTCTCCGTCATCAGCATCTGCGGTTGTATTGGGACGGAACTCCAATGGTAATCATGATTGGCGAACCGTAGATGGTCGGACTCTTGGAGATATTCAATAAAGGTTGGTAGGGTATCACCAAGTCCGCGCAGACGTTCATCGAATCCCTCATCAAGCTGATGGAGTGAAAACGGTAGCATAAGGTTTGTTAGATGATTACTGTCAACTGGAATCAGTTTCTTGCAAAATTCGGAGACGCTGCTCCTGTAGAGTTTGAGCGACTGTCCTACTTTATTTTTTGCCGCATGTATAATCGTACCCATGGTATCTTTCGATATAGGAATCATCCAGCATTGGAGACTTCCCCTATAGAAGTTAATGGAGAATTGGTTGGATTTCAGTCGAAGTTTTTTCTCGATAAATTCTCAAATCACAAGTCTGATATAGTTCAAGCGGTTGAAAAGGTTGCAAAACATTATACGCAGTTAAATCGTCTTGTCTTTTTTATGCCGATGGACAATGACTGCGACCAGAATTCGGCAGATGATGGGCTTGTGACAAAAGCGCAACGTGAGGTTGAGTGTGTTGCTGCGGAGTATGGGTTTGAGATAGAATGGTTCTGTCATTCCCGTTTTGAGGTAACATTCTCCAATAAAGAGTATTCTGATTTGGGACGTTATTATTTTTCTGCTGATAACGGGATGTTTGTCTTGTGTGACAGAATTGATAGTATTAGGAATCGTTTTCTACAAACAATACATGATTCTATAGAGTTTGCTAATAAGAGATTCAAGATAGACCGCACAGAGATTCTAAAACAAATTGATAGTTCAAATCCGGGAACAATATTTGTTTTGTATGGCGATGGTGGGGTTGGGAAATCTGGGGTAATCAAGGACTTGATACATGCAAACAATGATGCAACCTGGGTGTTTCGGCCAGAAGAAATTATTCAACTTTTTAGTGACGTAGAATTATCTCGGAACTGGCACACATCTTTTGAAAGTGTTATAAATGAGACAAAAGATTTACCCAATCGGATTATTGTAATTGATTCGGCAGAGAAAATAGAAAGTCTTGAATCTGATATTGGCATATTTTTTTCCATTATCCGTTTGTTTGTTCTCGCAGGTTGGAAAATTGTATTCACTATCCGCACCATGTTTTGCGATATGTTGATTCGATATTTGTCAATCAACATGCCGAATTCACAGATTAATCGAGAAATGATTTGCCCTCTTACCCCAACAGATATGGGCCAAGTAGAGACCACACTTGGTGTTGCGTTGCCAAGTGAAGTGTGTGCACTCCATTTCTTAAAGATACCATTTTATCTCAATATATACCTTAGGAATGCGGACGGTTTCCAGAAAGCTGGGTTGCGGAATTTTAAGAATCAACTTTGGGCGTTGGTAGTACAAGATGGACATACTGGCGATGGTGCAGCCGCAAGTTTTCAAAAGATGGTTGTCGAACAAATCCACCACTTTAACTATTGGTTAGATGTATCGTCTACATCTCCAGCTGTTATTAAGACTCTTGTTGACCGAGGAATATTACTACAAGATGTTACTACGTTACAATATTATATTGCGCATGATGTCTATGAAGAAGTTGCACTTGAGCATGAGATCGAAAGGATGTTTACTCAATGGGGAGCTGATGAGTTCTTTTCAAATATTCCAAAATCTAGAGCAATGATTCGAGCCTTTAGAATGTGGCTCAAGGATGGATTAGCATCTGATGTTGACAAAATAAAAGAGCTTGTGAGCAAAGCATTACATCAAGATATTGAATGCTGGAGAAACGAAACCCTTATTGCGATATTGAATTCCACGTATGCAGAAACATCTCTGGCAGAGATGAGAGATAGACTTTTTGCGAATGAGGTAAAGTTTCTTCGTTCAGTCATAAAACTTGTTCGTTGTACGTGTAAAGAACCACGACGAGACATCCCAGGGATATCAAACTCCGATTTACAATATTATTTCACGAGGCCAAGCGGACGAGCGTGGGAGGTTTTGATTTCCTTCGTTTGTGATAATGATGCCCATTTGCATGGATTTGATCTTTGTCCAATTTTAGATTTCATTTGTGAATGGATTCAGGCTAATCCAGTTGGAGATGTTGTGCGAAAAGCTGGTATCCTTGCAATGAAGATTGCGCTTCAAAGCGGCAAAGAATTTGAGACGCATTACGATTCTTGGCAAAATCTTGCAAAAATAATTACCGCTTCTTCAAAAGAAATCCATAATGAATTGCAAGAGTTTATATTGTTCACATTAACGGATTTTGACCCATCAATTGGTGGACTTCAAAGGGATATTTATGAAGGTGTTCTTGAGCACCCGTATGAACATATAAACTTTATAAAAGAATTTCCAGAATTGACGCGACAGATGGCGAAGGCGGCGTGGTTCAAACCGCGTAATCACTATTATTCGTCAGAATGGGCAGAAGAAGTTTTTGGGCTGTCGGGACGATTTTTCGATTCTTGTGTTTGTCCAAGTGCTTATGCAACCCCAATTTACATATTACTACAAGTAGATTTTATAAAGACACTGGATTTTATTGTTGAGGTAGTGAATAAGGCTGTGTGCCATGCCGCTGAATGGAAACAAGATGATATTGGAATTCAGAAAACAAAAATCTTTATTCCGAGCGGCGAAGTGATTGAGCAGTATATATCACAGCCTTTGTGGACCATTCACCGAGGTGTTGGTAGCCCTGTCACTCCTTATTTGTTGCAATCTATTCACATGGCTCTTGAGCGATCTATGATTGACATGCATAAATTGTTTGTGAGTGATAAGAATAAGATTGAATGGTTAGAGCGCGTGGCAATAGGTACAATAAAAAAGTCCAAATCCGCGTCACTTACAGGGACCTTGACTAGCCTTGTCCTCGCTTATCCAGATAAGTATTTTGACTTGGCTTCAATTATTATGACTTCACGTGAAATGATTAAAGCTGACCACATGAGAGGTGTCATTTTAGAAGCGGAGTGCAAGACTTTATATGAGATTTATGGTGACCGTAATGATTTGTGCGTTACGGAAAGAAGGGAAACGTTAGCAGACAAGTTTCGGAGTGAAACCTTAGAATCCATTATGCTTCGGTATCAGATGGATCTTGATGATACTGCACATGAACGAAAAAAGGTTATGCAGTCCCTTCTTGATTTTTATGACAAATCGACATTAGAAGAGGATCGCTTCTTTGTGTTGCGAGCAGATTCTCGTAAACAACATATTGAAAAAGGCTTTGATCTTAATGGGCAAGAGGCATTATTTCTTGTTCCTGATGTCCCGGATGACTTAGCGCAAAAGAAAGAAGAAGCCCAAAAGAAAGTGTTGCCAGATCATATTTGCAAATGTCTTATGATGTGGGGCATGACAAAACTTAAAGGCGAGAAGATGCCTGATTATCTGATGGTTTATGACGATGATTTTGCAAAGGTGATTTCAGATTTTAATTTTATTCTAGGGTTGGTGAAAAATAATGACCCACGAATCCCGTTCCCATCTAATTTGGCGTATGCGGCTGCTGCAATATTACGTTTTTGCAACGAGTTTGTCGATGAGCATATGTGGACAGAATGTTCAGATTTAGTGCTTAGTTTTGCATCGCAGATATTACAGCCGAACTATATTCACATGCTAATGGATGGGGTTGATGCGGCCATAGTTTCATTACCTCAATTAATGAAATCTAAGGAAGATGACATTGTTGACGTTGCAAAGCGGTTGATATTGTTGTCTATGCTTTTTGAAGATCGCATTGGTATGTCGCAAAGAAGGGTATGTGACACTATCTTTGAAGTCGTTAGGAGTGCTGAGTATACGAGCAAGGAATTGGTTGACCAATTAATTCCAAAATATATTTATCTAAGAATCCAGTTCCAAAAATTTATCTCTAAGCCTGAGAATCGACCTGCTTTGTTACAACGAATGAATTTACTTTCTGGCTTTGTAGAGAAATGTATAGATACAATAAATGATGCCATGTCGATCTCAGGGTTTGATCTCGATGCGGTTATAGATGATCATGATGCGATATATGCAATAGGCAATGCCATACTTCTTATTACGCCTACACATGAGAGTGTTAAAGTGAATGAGGACTTAATTTTGAGAGGTATCGCGCCAGTTTTGAACGAATTATATGTGTTGGATGGAAAATCTAGGCGTCTTACTTCACGACATCTCAAACCTTTCGCGACGCAGTATCAACATCAGCTAGCTAAACTGTTATTGCGTATGAGCCCAGATGCTTTGCGGATTGCAATTTTAGAATTGAATAAAGTGCCGTACTTAGCATATGACCAATTCTTTTTCTCTGCCCTAATCGCAGAAGAGGATATTTTGGGTGGGCATGATAATTTTTGGAGGATATGGACGGCATTAATTCCTTCCGTTTCGATTTTCTTGAAATCAGACAGCTTTGCGCGAGAATTTGATAATCACTCAGTAATAGAAAATTTCTTATTGGGAAAATCTTTATGGAAATCAGATGTTAGCAAATGGAAATCATTTAGGGATGAGGATGTTGCCTTTTATGAAGCATGTGTTAGGTCGTTTCCTGCTTCGCTTGGAGTGTTGTCTGCATTGGCTTCATTTTGCGTTGGGATAGGAATGTCTTACTGGAAATATATTCTAAAGTTACTCGTTCTTGAAATCTCAGAATTGACGGAAAATCGTTGGTGGTATGATTCCCCAATGAAAAATGCAGTAACCAGATTGGAACAATTTGTTCTCCGTGTTATTTCAGAGAAGGCAGAGCAGGTAAAGAAAAACGAATCAGTTTGGAACGACATGGTTTTTGTCCTTGACTGGCTAGTAGACAAGCAGTCAAATCTAGCATATCAGTTGCGGGAACAGTTGATATGATTGGTATGATAGGGAGTTGGCATGTTTGATAAGGAGGAAGGAGTGATAAGGAGATGGAACGGGGCAAGGTAAAGACAGAAGAAGAGATGTTAATTGACGAAATGGCGGATGAGTTGGCCCGCGAGACGGTGCGTGGGATGTGCAAGGACGGGAAGCTGACGCCGCGGGGGCGGAGCCTTGCGAAGTTAATGGATCGGATAATGCCTGATGAGAAGGTGGATGAGTGGGGATGGAATCTCTCGCGCAAGGAACGGGCGGCGATCAAGCGACGGGCGGCGGAGAAGAAAGCCGCCGAGGAAAAGAAGAGAGCCGAGGCGCGTGCCCGCGCGGCGTATCGTCGGAAACAGAGGAAGTTTGAGGAGAACGGTTTGTTGGAGGGTTTTGCGCAAATCAACTGGTCGTTCATGGCGGCGCGCGACGAGCTGAAGCGGCGCGGGTTTTCGCTGGAGCTGATGCACAAGCTCAAGGGGGATGTCGTGGCGCGAATCTCGCCTTGGAACAAAC
>Ga0310695_10013353_pt1 | contig 11314 bp, 9 predicted proteins | sample RumenRJG_04DNA_FD_203882 | JGI IMG/M metagenome (GOLD analysis project Ga0310695, IMG submission 203882) | Bovine rumen microbial communities from Lethbridge, Alberta, Canada - RJG_04 (v2) (version 2) | ecosystem: Host-associated > Mammals > Digestive system > Stomach > Rumen | place: Canada... | reverse complement strand
TAGCCAAGCCTGCGGCTTGGATGTTCCAACCCTTCCCACCTTCCCTTCATAAGGGAAGGCCTCGACCCCATCCCAAGGCCCTTCCCCTCTCCAGGGGAAGGGATGCAACCGCTCCCTATCTGGTCGCTCGGACACTAAGGTATCCGCGACCCATCAAAGGGCCGCGGGGAGATTCCTTACGCAACAGAGTTGCGATTGTTTATGCGGGCTTCGCCCGCCATCCCTATACCTTAGTCGTGTAAAAGGATTATCGTAGCATCGAAATGCCAAATTTATGGTGATTTGTTTTCTCATGCGCGGGGATTTCACTACATTTGCCACATTATTTCATGACGTATGGAAACGATACAATATATAATAGTGGGTATTGTGGTTGTGGCTGCGGTAGCCTATCTGGCTTGGCGCTCGTGGCAATCGCTGTCGGGACGGGGCGACCCCTGCGCCGGATGCGAGGGATGCGCGCTGAAAGACCTGAAACGCCAGAGTGAATGTGGGAAAATCGCAGGCACTGGTGGCGCGAAGAAAAAAAAGGAGGAAAAATTTGGAGAAAAGGAATAAAAGCAGTACCTTTGCATTCGCATTCAGAAAATGGTGCGTTGGATGAGTGGCTTAGTCAACGGTCTGCAAAACCGTCTACGGCGGTTCGAATCCGCCACGCACCTCCTGATTTTCGCCAGCCATAAGGCTGGCGATTTTTGTTTCCGGTACAAAAATTTCATCGCACCGGTTGTATTATCCCAATCATCATTGAGCAATTATTAGTTCGTTTTTTTGCTTTTCTCATTTTATTTTCTTTACTTTGTCGCTTGATGAACGCATGGGCCATTCGCAAGTGCACCAGACGCCCTGCACGGCACCTAAATGATTTGTCATGATGAAAACCTACAAGAGACTGACCATATTCCTAGCCTTCGTCCTACTGCCGTTGGCGGCCATCGCACAAGAGTTGCTGGTGGGCACCTACAATATCCGCAACAAGAACGAGGGCGACTCGCTGAGAGGCGAGGTATGGTCGAAGCGATGCCAAGTGCTCTGCGACCAAGTCAACTTCATGGCCCCTGCTGTTTTCGGCACCCAGGAGGTGCTGCACGGTCAGCTTTCCGACATGAAGGGCATGCTCAACGGATACGACTATATCGGCGTGGGACGGGACGACGGCAAGGAAGCCGGCGAATACGCCGCCATCTTCTACCAGAAAGACCGTCTGCACCTGCTCGACGAGGGAAATTTCTGGCTCAACGAGACCCCCGACGTTCCCAAACTAGGCTGGGATGCCGCCTGCATCCGCATCTGCACCTGGGGCAAATTCGTTGACTCGCTGACGACGAAGGAATTCTATTTCTTCAACCTGCACATGGACCATGTGGGCAAGGTGGCCCGCCGTGAGGGAGCACGCCTTGTGGTGAGCAAGATTGAAGAGATTGCCGATGGCGCCCCCGTGATTCTCACAGGCGATTTCAACGTCGACCAGACCGACGAGATATACAGCATCTTCACCGAGTCGGGCATACTGAAGGACTCCTACGTCTGCGCACCCGTCCGCTTTGCGGAGAACGGCACATTCAACAGTTTCAATCCGCGGTTGAGAACGGAGAGCCGCATCGACCATGTGTTTGTGTCGCTGCCCATCGATGTGAGGGCATACGGTATGCTCACCGACAACTACTGGACTCCACAGCAGACCGAGGAACAGAAAGGCAACGACGCTCCCACCGAACTGTCGTTCCGCGAGGGGGTGATACGCCTCCCGTCAGACCACTATCCCGTATTCGTGCGCCTGCATCTGCCATGACGGGAAACATCAACTCATCTCTGTATAGTGGAAGAAGTTCAGGAGTTCAGACATTACCATAGCCAACAACCAAATAGCAACACCAAAACTCAGGAATATGAAAAAGAGAATGATACTATTGCTGTGCCTCTCAGCCTTTCTGCAAATAGGTTGGGCACAGAACACGATGGAAAGCATCCGCCAGCGCTATTCGGACATCAAGGACTACATCGCCACCCATACCGGCGACAACAAGAACGACGGAGCCGAATGGGGCGAATACTACCATGTGGTAGCGCGACAATTCCTCCCCGGCACCGGAGGCCATCAAGAAGATGTGTATATGTACTTCGACGAGCGCGAGGAGGAGAAGATCTATCCCTCACACTACCTGACTTTCGCCACGAGCCGATACAATTTCTCAGCAAGAGAATACTATGAGGAGTATCTGTACGACAAGGACGGGAAGGTGGCTTTCGTCTATGTGCACGACCCATCCACGTCGTTCGACGAGGGCACCGACGACAAGGAGTATGAGATGAGATTCTATCTGAACAAGGGCAAACTGATCAGGAGCATCATCAAGAACCGCGATTTTGGCCAGGGAGAATACAAGGAAGTATTCTCTGGCGCGAATCTTGAAAGAAAATACGCCCCGGCATATACCCTCTATCTAGAGAAAGCAGAGAAAATCCGCCAGATGTTCATCTCCATCGAAAAGGAAGCCTACGACTACACGGATTGAACGGAACCGACGGCAGACGAACAAAAAAAACATAGCCCATACACGAAATGAGAAGAAGAACCATCATATTCTCAGTGCTCTACACAGCAATGATAGCCTTCACGAACTCGCTGATGAGTGAGTTGCAAAAACGGGAAGCCGAAGCAGGTCGCAGAAGATGAAATCGGCGACTCGGAAGTAATATGCTGCTGTCCGCCCACCGCCCTTCTGCAGCCTTTCAACAGTTTCACCGAGGAAGAGGCAAGGGCCATGATACCCTATATGAAAAAACTGATAAAAGAGGGCACAGGACTGGAGCTTGACTTTGATGTCTTGCCGCGCATCATATTGGCCGACAGCATGAAGAACGACATCTTCACCCGCTACAGGGCCGACAGGATTATCCCTTCGCGAAAGGACAACCACCATGGCGTAGTGGTTGGACTGCTGCATGACGACATCTCATGCACCTACAAAGGAAAGAAAGACTGGGGAGTATTGGGGCTATCACTCATTCCAAAATACAAGAACTGCGTGGCCTCCGACTTCCGACTGAAGCACAAGAAGAGAGACTTATGGAAAGTGGCCACCCACGAATTCTTCCATGCCGTTTGCAATATGCACCATTGTCCGAACGACGCCCCCCGCTGCATCATGAAGGACGCCAAAGGGCATGCCGACTTCTCGAACAAGGAGCATATGTGCAAGACTTGCAGGGAGTTATGCCATCTTTGACGGACAGTCATTCCGGCCTTTCCCGACCATATAAGTGCCCTACCCTACCTGGCGCTTTTTACCAGCCATAGGCTCATCCTTTATCATGCACGGCCTTCTCGAGTTCTTTGCGGAGCATTTCCTTATCGAATGTGAACACATGACCAAAGAGTCCCACGGAGAGCAGTTTGTCCTGTCCTCCGATTCGGGCGTGGGTTGTATTGAAGAAGATGTAGTTTGACACCTCGAGTTTGTAGGTGAGCACCCCCTCGATGGTTTTGGTAAGCACTTTCTTGCCCGCCCGGGTGACACCATTGTCGGCAATGCCCATATTGGCGGCTTCCTCGTCCACATATTCGTTGATGGCCTTCATCATGGTCTCCCTATGCGTTTTCTTGTCGGGAACGGTGAGTGCCATCACCACTGCCACTGCCAAGATGACGATAATGGCGATCAGTTTCTTCATAGTCCTTACATTTATTAATCGAACATACTAGCGGCAAAGATACGATTAAGCGAGGAAAATGCAAAATATTTTTTTGCATTTTCGAGCGTGAGTACCTTCGCCACGAAGTGGCAAAGATACGATTAAGCGAGGAAAATGCAAAGAAAAATCTATTTTTCTTTGCACAGCCGAGGTGCACAGCGACCTCTTCTTGAAACGCACCCTCGGTTGGCTGTGTAGAATGTAGTGACAAAACAACAATGTATTGACTGGGGTGGTTAGTCGGAAACGATTAACCACCCTGTTTTTTTGTGTCAAAAGCAGGCTGGACATACAGCTTTTACACCAAAAACAAGTTTTTTTGAAAAAAAACACGGAAAAACTTGCACGGGATAAAAAAAAGCACTACCTTTGCATCCGCATTTGAGAGAAAATGCTGCGGTAAGAAAACCGGAAAGGAAGTTTGGGTGAGTGGCTGAAACCAGCAGTTTGCTAAACTGCCGTACGGGTTACCGTACCGGGGGTTCGAATCCCCCAGCTTCCGCAAGGTTTCTTGCGAAGGACAAAGGAAAATGGTGGATTCATCTAATGGTTAGGATACAAGATTCTCAATCTTGGCATAGGGGTTCGATTCCCCTATCCACTACGAAAGGGGCTACAAGGCTCCTTTTTTAATGCGTTGAAAAAACCGGGAGTTTTCGAGAAAAGCGACTGATTTATAATCACTTAGAAGATTTGAACCTACTACTATGTGCGTTGAGATAACTCTTTATAAAACGGAATCCATGTAAAAGTCATATCTTGTTTTGCTTTAGTTACATATTGTCAATTTCATTCATAATGCGCTCTGTCTGCTGCAGCACGTAGATAATGCGCTGATAGTGCTTCACATCTTCGAAAAGGAGAGTAAGACCTTTGCGGTCTTTGAGCCATTTTTGAGCGGGCTGGTAGCCACCAATGTAAAAGTTCCAGGCTGATTCGGGCACACCCTCGAAGTATTGGTCACTATTGATATAGACGCGGTTATCCTGCCAGCGATAGCAATCGACTTGCATAGTGCCAGCCGCGGGGAAGGATACTCCTGTCTTTGGGGGCAAATCCTCCATCAGGTGTAACAGGCGCAGTTCTTCGCCTTTTTCCACCAAATCACGGAATTTTTCCCAATCCGTCGGATAAGGTATGCGGGGGAAGTCTATCTTCAGGAATTCCTTGTAACGTTCTCGATATGATGGTCTGTGTAGCACAGCATAAATATAATCAAAGAGGTCTTGCGGATAAAGAACGCCATTGTATTCTGACGTTGGGTCAACCAAGATGTTATCATCATAGCATGGGAGGTAGTTCAACCCCTTGGCAATACTTTCATACAAGTCTGTATTGAAGTTGACAATGCGCTCTTCTTTCCCCATGTTTTCTGTGTAGATGTAGAGAGGGAAAACGGTTATATCATCATTTGATGATATGTAAGACTTATCAGCTATACCATTTGAAATGAAGTAGGTTTCCTCGTAACGTCTGTTGTTTCTCACTAAACACAAACTTACATTGGGATGAATCATATGACACATGACATCAAAACGAGGATACCCCATAATACCCTTTGTTTTGCCAGTATAGTTGATGTATCGTGTATCCAATGGACGATATGAAATTTTGGTTGCAATAATAGGATTCGTTTGCAAATCCTTTTGAGCAAGCAGGACTTGCCAATCTCTAGAATCTTTGGTATGATATTTTTCAATCAATTCAGATATGCTCAATTCCCTAAAATCTTTAAGAACTAACAATCTGTCTTCATCAGTAAAATGAATATTCAAACTATCACGTTCTGTCTTCGAGCCTGCATTACATATATAAAAGAGTTCCTTGACAGCAAAACCCTTTTCGTATTCTTCTTGTAAGGCAAAATCTTTGGGGACAAAGAAAAATTGAGGAGCTTGTGGTTTCAGTAGTTTCCATGCAACAGATTCTAGAGAGTTTTCATTTAGGAAGTGGTATTTTTCTTCTCTTGGGCCATAAAGATCAAAATGATAAACTTGAGCTTGTGTATTGCTACTGACTGTTGTCTTTACTAAGATATTTATGCTGACACCTTGCATAATATCAAATACGTTTTCGTCTTTGTTTCCATCTGGTGTTGTTTCTTTCTTACGACTGTTGCCATGCAGGTCAAGAACATAGATTATATCAAAGGCGCGCATCAACTCCTTACGGATTTGACGATGTATAACTCCATCAATAAAACCATTGTTGCTGATATAGGCCAATATGCCTGAATTATTCTTCTCAACATAGTATTGCCCCAGTCGCATAAATTTGATGTAGTCATCAGATAATGGTTGGATGTTACGCTCGTTAAGACCCTTCTTATAGTCCTCAAGCAATTTGTTTATCCATTCTCCATTATTCTGACTACTAATGCTATACGGTGGATTGCCAATCATCACCATAACAGGGCTGTCGCGTTTGATGACGTTGGCCTCCGTAGCCTCACGGCTCAACCATTGAGAGAAAAGGGTGCGAGGCTCGTTGTCACTTTCTTCGAGCGAATTGGTCAGATAGACTTTCAATCGCTTGTCCGACTTATGCTGATAACCCGTCTCTGAAAGCAACATATCCAATTTAAGATGGGCGACAGCATACGAGGCCATCAGAATCTCGAAACCATTCAGACGAGGCAAAAGGTGCTGTTCAACATACTGCTGCCAAATGCCTTGATTGTCACGATAGCGGTCATATATATGGTTCACCACTTCAGCCAAGAACGTACCTGTACCTGTGGCTGGGTCGAGTATCTGCACACGATGAAAGCGGCGTTTCACATGTTTCATGCCATCAGACGTCCTTCTGTCTATGCTTTGCTCAGCCGAAACAGTTTTTTCTATCATTGAATAATCTGCCAAGCCTTCTGACAATCCAAACTCTTTCTGAAGGATCTCATCAACAGCCCTTACAATAAAGCCTACAACTGGTTGGGGCGTGTACCAAACACCCTTAGACTTACGCAACTTTGGATTGTACTCAGACAGGAAATCCTCGTAGAAGTGAATCATGGGGTCGTGATGCAGCATGTTGGTGCTGTAACTCTTCATGATTTTCTTTAGGTCAGTGGCTTGGAAGACAGTCACCAGATCATCTACCACCCACATTATACGCTCATCAAGGTCATTTCCTGCCAAGTTGTTGAAGATCTGTCGAAGGAATGGATTGGTCTTTGGGATTAGTCTTGCTGCCTCCTCTCGGCTGAAATCCTCGGGTGTATCATCATGCAAACGGGCAGCAAACATCCCGTAGGCGATGGTCTGGGCATAGATGTCGGCAAAATCCTCTTTCTTCAATTCGTGTATGAGGATATCCTTGAAAGCCTTATATTGTCCTTGTAGATTATCGTTCTCATAACTATGAGTCTCATCGTTCATGGCAGTCTCTATGATATTGGCTAACAGACGAGCCTTACCAGCCATCTGTTTTGCCAAACGAGGCGCAGATGTGATGCTCTGGATGGCAGAAGAGCCCAAATGCTGAATTATAGCGACGAACTTGTCTTCTGCCTCATCTATGCCTACAATCTTGTCACCCTTCGTCTCTGCTATCCTCACGCTATCCACGAACTCGCCATGTTCATATAGATGGAAGTCCAGGTAGTCGGTAAAGATGATATAGTCGAGAGCCTGCTTATAGCGGTCGAACTGCTCCTTATGTCCATTCTTGTTGCGCCCGTCCAGGTCGTTGTCGTTTACATCCTTTGCCTCCACGAAGAACACAGGCAGGTGGTCTTTCTCTCTTTGGATGATGTAGTCAGGTGCTCCACACTCAAAATGTGCGGGCTCGTTAGTCACCACCATCTTTGGCAGCAGGCTCTGCAACAGGTCTTTCAGCGCAGGGCGATAGGAATGTTCACGAGCAATACCCGTCTTGTACTGCTTATTCAGTTCACCAATATATAGTTTAAGACAGTCCGTTTTCATAACCTCATATTAAATTTCATTGAAACCTATAACTCCCTCACATCCTCTTTGAAGAAGTTTGGCGATATCAAAGAGATGTTCTACGAAGGCATGGATCTTGTAAGTAGCATTCAATGCGCAAATATATACAATAAATGCGACATTTGTAACAAAGTCCTCACATTTTACACATCTGTTATATGAGGAAATTGAACTGTTGTTCGAGTCGTCTGACCCCATCGATCTTGATGAACTGAATGTGAAACTTTCCGACCGCGGTTATACCGCCCGATCTTTAGTGCAAGATATTGCCGAAGCATTATATCAGGCCGGAGGTGGACAATAGACTAAAGAAGCGTGGTGTTCTTCAAGGAAGTCTGCGCCCGGGATTTACCTTTTTATAGGTATCTCTTTTCTCTCTCCTTCACCACTGACGAGTGTAATGAGGTGGTCGCCAGGCTCAAGGTTGATGTAGGCGCAGGGATTACCGCTGACATCGATTCCGTCGATATGGGTCAGGCGGTCGCCCAAACGTACCCCCTGGGCATAGGCACGGCTCTTGCTCCATACAAGGGAAACATAGAGGTTATCGTCATTACGGGGCATCATCACAAAATCTTTGAACGTGTTTCCCACCGTCACACCGTTGTCAAAATGATACGGGCGGAAAATCATCTTGTGTGTGTTGTAATCGATGACCATCGTTCCGAACTTCAAGATAGAACTGCCCAGGACAAAATCATTGGCAGATTGCATGTTGGTGGTCACCTGGCGGAACACGCAATCGCCGACACGAAGACTGTCCATACAAAGCATCATCAGGCGGTCGTCATTGGTCTTGCCGTAGATGCCGGCAGTGATGCTCCCCATGGCTGTGTCAAGGGTGTCGGCCTCGGTGATGTCTTTGCTACGCACATCGAGGAAGCCAGGAAAGCCCGTGTCAAACATACACCAACGTGTTTTGTCTGCACGGGTCGAGACCTGCAGATATGGTACCCGCACTTCTTCTTTAAACGGAATACGGAAGCCCTCTTCATGGTCGAAGATGCCCTGCTGGTCGGAGATGACCAAGATTCCCCTCTCGGTATCAATCTTCACGGCCCGGTGTTTCGAGACAAGGTCGCTTCCGATGCAACCGACAATCTGCAGACAGTCGTATTCGGTATTCACCATGCTCCGAACGGGAGTGAGGACAACCCTGTAGTTGCTTACTGTTATATGCCCGATATGCATTTCTGGGATGCGTTTCACGCCAGTCAGATGTACAAGATTGGCCGCATCATTGACGATAGTGAAACCAAACTTTTTTTTCAACTTGACGGCGCGGTCGGTGAACATCAGTCCCACGCTACAGCCTGTGTCGAATATGAACTGATGGGTACGCCCCTCTATCTCCACAGGGATGATGATTCTGCCACGACGGAATTCGATGGGGATGGTGTCGCAGAAATTTTTCTCCTTGATACGCATCCTGGAGATATACTGGGCACTGGCAGGCAAAGCCATGCCAAACGCCAGCATCAATAAAATGATGTGCGATGCTGTGTGTCTATGGAGCAAACTTCTTATAAGCAATCTTTTTCTGATAAGCATAGTTATGGAATATGCATACGTTTTATTGGGCAACTAAGGTATAAAAACATATCCATTTTGCCGAATATAGCACAATGGCTCCACCATCGGATGGCTATTTCTTTTTGCACCATGTATTGGCAAGCACCAAGCCGATGATTGTCAACAAGATGACACAGAAGGCCATGAAAAGGTGGAGGCTGGCGTCTCCTTCCATTCCGATGAAGAAAGGCAGGCCGATCAATACCAGAGTCAAGATGCAAATGCCTGCCACAACTATCCGCAGCCGCCTCACATTCACCTCACGCCGTTCCTCCTCACTGGCGGTGTTGTAACCCGCAATGAGGTTGTCGCCTTTTCCCGACAGGATAACCATGCCGAGGGCAAACATGATAACGATGAGAACAATGGCTACTATCAACTTTTATCGTTTTGGTGTCAATAATATGGCACGAGGCACACTCTTACAAAATCGTCACAAAGATATCAACTTCTTTTTAATAAAACAAGTAAAGCGCCATTGGATTTCGCCGACGACATGTGAGGCTATTAGGAAAAAAACATTATCTTTGCAAGATAGAATCAAAACCTTATCCGAGAAGACATGAAGCATACATTATTGACCTTAGTGATTGCACTCTTGCTGCCGACCGCCATGATGGCGAAAAAACCAAAGAAAATCACCCTAAGCAAAGACGAATTCATCAACGAGCTGATGTCGCGCATGACCCTTGAGGAGAAAATCGGTCAGCTCAACCTGCTCGATGCGGGACAACTGAACACCGGCACCGGCCAGAAAGGCGTGGAAGACCAGTCGATTCTGAACGGCGAGGTGGGCGGCTTCCTCAGTCTGATGGGTGCAGACCGCATCCGCGAGGTGCAGCAATATGCCGTGGAGAAATCACGCCTGGGCATCCCGCTGCTGTTCGGCCTCGATGTCATCCACGGCTACCACACCATCTTCCCCATCCCCCTTGCCATGTCGTGCACTTGGGATTTGGAGAAGGTGCAATTGGCCGCCCGCACAGCCGCCATCGAAGCTACGGCCGACGGCATTCCCTGGGTTTATAGTCCGATGGTCGACATCAGTCGTGACGCCCGTTGGGGCCGCATCGCCGAGAGCGCCGGCGAAGACCCGTTCTTGGGGAGCGCGATGGCCAAGGCCATGGTGATGGGCTACCAAGGCGACAAGCGCCACGGAGGACAGTACGCCACCGACGAGGTGATGGCCTGCGTGAAGCATTTCGCCCTTTACGGAGCATCGGAGTCGGGGCTGGACTACAACGTGACCGACATGAGCCGCGTGAGGATGTACAACGACTACCTGGCTCCCTACCGTGCGGCCGTAGAAGCCGGCGTGGGCAGCGTGATGTCGTCGTTCAACACGATAGACTACGAGCCCGCCACCGCCAGTTGCTGGCTGCTGACCAGCCTCTTGCGCGAGCAATGGAACTTCAAGGGATTTGTGGTGACCGACTATGGCTCGATTGGCGAGATGCGCGCCTGGGGCTGCGGCGACCTTCAATCCTGTTCTGCCCGTGCATTGGCGGCCGGTACCGACTTCGACATGTGCTCCCGCGGTTTTGTGGGTACGCTGAAGAAGTCGTTGGAAGAAGGACTGGTGACAGAGCATCAGATCGACACGGCCTGCCGGCGCATGTTGGAGGCGAAATGGGACTTGGGACTCTTCGAAGACCCCTACCGCTACTGCAGTATGCCCGCCAAGAAACAGAAAGACGTGCTCTACACCGATGCCTCACGCGCACTGGCCCGCCAGATTGCGGCCGAGAGCTTCGTGTTGCTGAAAAACGACAACCAGTTGCTCCCCCTGCAGAAGAAAGGCAAGATAGCCCTCGTGGGTCCCATGGCCCATGCCCCCAAGAACATGCGCGGCAACTGGGCCCCGACTGCCAACACCAACCCGAATGAGTTCTCCACCCTACTGGAGAGCATGCGCCGCGCCCTGGGCCAGCAAGCCGAGGTGGTATATGCCAAAGGAAGCAACATCCATGAGGATGCGCAGATAGAAGCCAACTGGGAAGTCTTCGGCACCGACATCCGCGACCCACGCTCCGAGGCCGAGTTACTCAAAGAGGCTATTCAAACGGCTTCTGACGCCGACGTCATCATCGCCGCCATCG
>Ga0310695_10013348_pt1 | contig 11316 bp, 9 predicted proteins | sample RumenRJG_04DNA_FD_203882 | JGI IMG/M metagenome (GOLD analysis project Ga0310695, IMG submission 203882) | Bovine rumen microbial communities from Lethbridge, Alberta, Canada - RJG_04 (v2) (version 2) | ecosystem: Host-associated > Mammals > Digestive system > Stomach > Rumen | place: Canada... | reverse complement strand
CCTCACCGTAGCCGGCGCCGTTTCCATCGGCATCATCATTGTGATCTGCGCTTCTGCCTTTGTATGTTCCGTCAGCGTAGGAAGATGCCTTCTTTTCACCACCGCAGGCAGTGAGAGAAAAGACAAACGAGAGAGCAAGTGCGGCAGCGGCTATTCGGATTATTTTCTTTTTCATATCATTCACCTCATCCCTTAAACAGCTCGTTTTTCTGATCCGATATGACCTTGCCATGCTCGAGCCTGACAATGCGCTGCGCTTCTTCACCGACCTCGGGGTCGTGTGTAACCACGATCAGGCTCGTTCCTTCTTTGTGAAGCTGGCGGAAGATCTCAAGCACGATATTCTCGTTTGCTTCGTCAAGATTACCTGTCGGCTCGTCAGCGAGGATCAGCTCCGGCGAATTGATAAGTGCCCTTGCAATACAGACTCTCTGCTGCTCTCCGCCTGAAAGCTGACTCGGGAGATGCCTTGCCCTCTCTGCAAGTCCTACCCGCTCAAGTGCCTCAAGCGCTTCCTTCTCATCCGGCATACTGTGATAATATTGCGCGACCATCACATTTTCCACAGCATTGAGGTAGTTTATCAGATGAAACTGCTGGAAGACAAGACCTATCTTGTCCCGGTGAAGCTCGGTGAGACGTTTATTACTCTCCTTTGATATGTCCCGTCCGTCAAAGATCACCTCTCCGCTCGTCGGCTTGTCGAGTGCTCCGACGATATTCATCATCGTACTCTTCCCGGAACCGGAAGGCCCCATGATGGCGATCCACTCGCCTTTTTCTATACGAAGACTCACGTTGTCAAGGGCTTTGAGTCCGCCGTATATCTTTGATATGTTTTTCAATTCCAGTAAACTCATTTTTTTGCTCCTTTATTCGCCTTTCAAAACCAGTGCCGGATCGACTTCAACAGCGCTCTTGATCGGGATGAGGCATGCGATCCCGGTAACAAGTACAGATGCGAGTATCGTGATCGGAATTAATAACGGACGGAACATTATCGAACTTCCAAAGACATTCCGGCTTACGATCTGTGCAAATACGTATCCAAGGATCGAACCAAGTATCCCTCCGATCGCTCCGAGAACCAGTCCTTCAGTCAAAAACTGCCCTATGATGCTTGAATTGTAGGCGCCAAGCGCTTTTCGAAGACCGATCTCTCTTCGCCTTTCCGCTATGACTGCTGTCATCGTAGTCGCGACGCAGATCATCGTAAGCACAAGAACTACTGCAGTCACGATAAAGACGAGGGACTGAAGCTTTGTAAGTACCGTACTTTCAGATGCTGTGACACGTTTCACAAGCTTAGCCGAAATATTAAAAACATTTGAATTGATGGTTTCAATATAGGATGACAGCCGGTCCTGGGTTGCCGCAACGCTGACCTCGACGATGTCATAGCCTCTGTCCGTCAGGGCGAGATCGGCGACATCAGATAATGAAACATAGATATAATCTTCCTCCGAGCCTCCTGTCTGAAGAATCCCGGTCACCTTCAGGGAAAGCTCGTGGTCACAATATTTTTCACCCGTATCGGGAGAAGTGTATATTTCATAATCAGGTATCTTTGAAATGTCTATGTCATCTGTCACTTCAAATGAATTTACCGCCGAGATGTCATCTCCTGCGCTGATGCCGAGCCGCTCGGCAACCTTTGCTCCTACAAGCGCCTCACCGCCGCTCATCGGTCTTTCCCCGTTGATGCGCCAATAGGGGCTCGTCTTTTGCACTGAGTCAAAGTCGATTCCCGCAAGGGTCACAGGCATATTGTGGACTGAGGTATTTTCGTAGCGGTAGGGAGTATAGCCTTCAAGCTCCTCTGTTGGAAAAAATGAAAGTCCCTTCAAGAGATCAGCGTCCTCAACGAAGGAATCCTTTGAAGGCGTGATTATGATATTCGCTCCATAGCTTCGAAACTGCGAGCTCATCTGCCTCGGCACATCATAGTAGATCATCCCGAGTCCGGAAAGGATGGTCCCTCCTACGACGATCGAAAGCAAAGCTATTATCATTCTCGAGCGGCGCCTCACAAGAGAGGCGGCTATCATCCTGATAAACATCATTCTTTTTTTGTTCATTCTCAAAGCCTCCTCAATGCCCGCCGTGAAGTACTTCAGAGGGCCGGAGTCGAAGAACGATACGGATCGCAGGGATACTGCCGACAAGAGTCACGGCTACGATCAGCACGGAAACTATGAAGGCCACCATTCCGTTCATTTCGATCGAAGAGGAAAATACAGTGTGGCCGATGACCTGGGCAAACGCATATCCCAGGAAATATCCCGCGACCGTTCCAAGGATCGCCGTCACGATCGTTTCAGTAAGGACAAGTCCCGTGACCTGACCGTTTTTCGCTCCGACGGCTTTAAGAAGCGCAAGCTCCTGCGAGCGCTCCATAACGCCCGATGTCACAAGATTTGATATTCCAAGCGTTGCGCCGATCAGGCTCATCAAAGTGATCAGCGACATCAGAAGTTCTGTCTTTTCAAGTATCTTTCCTTCAGAATCCGCGATCTTGAGTACCGCGGTCGCAGATGCCTCGGGGATCGCCTCCTGTATCTGGAAGCAGATCGAGCTCACATAGGCTGTGCAGTACCAGAGGTCGTATTCGTCACCCGTCAGAAGTGAAGGGTTTTTCGCGGCCTTTACTGCAAGCTCGTCGTCAGGGGATGTGATCGCGCTGACCTCCGCCTTTTGAAAAAGCCCATCCGTATTCGTCAGCTTCTGAACGGATGAGAGCGTCGTATAGATGTAATTGTCCTCATCATCGCCGGCTTCGTAAATTCCTGTGACTTTGAGCGTTACAGCATTATTCTCATTCTTCACGGTGATCTCATCGCCGGCTGAGATATCCTTTGCCTTTGCAAGTTCGGATCCGACCATGCAACAGTCACCGTTCGAAAGCGCCTGCTCGTCAAGCCATTCCCCGCTCTTCAGGTCCCACCAGCTCCGAAGATTGATGATCCCCGTGTCGCGCTGATAGGTCGTGCCTTTTTTTACAAATTCAAGATGATGATCAAACCAGCTGCCGACAAGCTTCACATCTTCATTTTCAAGCTTTACAAAAGTCTCTGTCACCGGCGCAAAATCCGTGATATTGTTTGCCCAGAAGATCGTGAGCAGTTCGTTCAGTCTTTCTTCCTTGAGATAATCCGGTCTGACCTCATCATCGACCTCGTATAGTTTGCTTATCACGGCCTCTGATTGCGGAACGACAGTGATGTTCGAGCCGTAGGCCTTCAGCTCCGCATTGATCTTGTCGCCGACGCCCAGCATCACATTCAGCATAGCCGTCGCAATGGAGGCGCCGAGCGCGACTGTCACCGCGATCATCAGCATTTTTTTCCATTGCCGCCTGAATGTGCCGCGCACCATTCGAAAAAACATACAGTATCCTCCTGCTACTTTATTTCACTTCATTTTTTTACTTTTTGAAGCGGGACTGGTTCTTCACCATTTCCTCGACAGGAACGATGATATCCCCGTCTACGATATCGTAATCGATGATGATCGGGTTGCAGCCGCCCTTCATACCGATAGTCGTCTTGTTCATCACGACGCCGCACTTTTTGCAGACGACCTGAGAGTCCTTGTTCTCATAATAACCGGCCTCTCCGCAGATCTCGCAGGCATCGAGCCCGATACCGTAATTCCCTGTATTCTCCTGCTTCAGGACTACTATGAACCTTGTCGGATAACCCTCCGCCGTCGTATAACCGAAGCGGTGAAGGTGCCCGTCGCTCACTGTTTCAAGTCCCACTCGAAGCTCCTTGTCATTTCCCGCACTGTCCTTTACGATCGCGGTTTCCTCAACGGGAGCCTCTTCGATGACAACGGTATTCATTTTTACAAAAAGTGTCGTGCAAAGTATTCCCATCACAAAGCAAAGAGCAGTGACCACTGTATATCGTTTTGCGTCCCTCCACAAAACGCGGTGCTTCCTTCGCTGCGCGTTCGTAGTATAGGGCTCTTTTGCTGTATGGCTTTTGACCCAGAGAAACACAGCGATAAATATCAATATGATAAAGGCGATGTATGTGTACCAGCGGGAATTGTTGCTGCTTGCTGCCGCGAAATTAAAGAGAGCGGGGCTGTCTATGATCTTCCTCGGTGTCAGTATCAGCATGAGTTTTGCGAAGAGATTCACCGCGAAGATTATGCTCAAAAGGAAGAAGGACAGGGAAAGGAGTTTTTCAAAGCCTTTTTTTGCTGCGATCGAAAGAAGCTTATATGCTGCGACTGCCGAGACCACGCAGATCACTACACCAAGAAGATAGCCGCCGAGACGGAAAAGATAATCAGTTGACAATACCCCGTTCCCGCCCGTATCGAATTTGAACGGATAAGCAAAGACATTCGGCATCGTGCCGTAAAGATAAGATGCGATAAGCCCCGCGGTCAAAACCGAAATGAAGGTCTTTGAAGCCGAAGCAGCTTTCGTCTCTTCTGAAGTACTGAAGAATTTTTTTGAAAGGATCAAAAGGACGACCATCAAGGCCAAAAATAATATCAACGCAACTACATAGCCATAGGTTCCGACCTTCCAGCCGTCGACAAGGCGTCTTGTATTTGTGATATATGATCTGACCGCAGCGATCACAAAGCCGGCAAGAAGACCGATCCTTGTGATGATCTTTGCTACAGCGTTCCCGAAATGATCCATGAAAGCAAGCATCACTCCAAGAAGAAGTGATACGAGGAGCATATCATCTGTTACATTTATCAGATAAGTAAGCATAATCCCACCATTGAAATCTGTATTGTTGAAATAAAAGCAAATTGCCGGACGCCTGTCAGCGTTCTTTATTACAAGCGTAAAGCCCATATCCGGACAGAGCATCAAAACTGCCCGGACATGAGCCCTGTGCTGCCGAAGTCCCGTAAACGCCGGCAACCGCTCCTAAAAAATTGTCTGTTTTATTCTGCCCAGGCTCCCTTGGTGAACTGCCATTTGTCGTAAGTATATACGATGGCTGAAGGGAACTCGTGAGTATCGGGACCTGTCTCGTCAGTGTGGATGAGGTAGGTGCTGGAATCAGGGAACTTGACCGTGAATGTAACGGTGTAAAGTCCGTCACCGCTCATCTTGATATTCGCGCCGTAGTGAGGGCCATCGGAAGCAGCCATCGGCATGAACGTACCGTTGACATTGTAGCTGCCGTCATTCTTCTTTACTTCGTACTCAACCGTAAGATAAGGTACCCAGTCGCCGGTTCCGTAACCGAGACCGTTCTGAAGAGCGGAAACATCAAGCTCAAGGTGGCAGTCGTAGTCTTCTGCTTTATATCCGCCGGTCATATCGACAGGCTGAAAATACACTGCGTTGAGATTCAGGAATTCTTTCTCCACTCCGGAGAAGATCTCCACCTCTGTGAAGCCCGCATCAGCAGCATCAGCGGCTGCAGCAGCAACGGCGGCTGTGGCTACATCGTCCGCAACTGAATTGACTGCGGAATTTACAGCTGAGCTTACTACAGCCTTAGTATTGTTGTTACCGCAGGCCGTGAAAGTAACGACGAGCATTGAAAGCGCGAGTGCCGACGAAAGAATTTTTGTACTTTTTCTCATTGTGTAACCTCCATATTAAAGATAAGTTTCTATAATAGCTGTGACGGATTTACGGGATCCGTTCAGGTATTACCATTGATCTTCCCGGCAGGAGCATTTTCCTGCACTGCCGCCTTTTTGGCTGTGGCTTTCCTTGTCGTCACGATGAAGACGATGAATGTGATAACAGTGATGATAAGCAATATGATCTGCGGTCCGAGTGTGATCCAGGTCGGATAGATACCGAAGAAGGCCAATACATCGTTTCCGGACATCCAGGCGAGTTCGGGAATAGTGCCCGCCAGACTTTGGACAACACCTCCGATCCTCTCCGCAAGACCGCCATCGAGGAAAAGTTCCCACATGCCGGCCCCGAGGAATGCGATCGCCATGACCGCCATGAAGATACTCGTCACGAAGAAGAACGGCTTGAGCGGTATCTTGACGCCGAATACTCTTATCAGGATAAAGATGATCGCCACTGCAAGAAGCCCCAGGGCTATTCCTCCAAACACGGCGAGAAACCCGTGCTCCATTGAGCCGGCTCTTGAGAAGTATTGCTGGCAGAACAGTATGACCTCCGCGCCTTCCCTGAATACCACGAGGAAGGAAGTAAATCCGAGCGCAAACATCTTGCCCTTCTCCGCCGAAGATGAGACCTTTTCGGTTATGTACTTCGTCCACGCCTCGGACTCTACCTTGGATATCATCCAGTTTGATACATAGATCATTACTACCACTGCCACGAGGGCTGTGACGCCTTCCACGATCTCCTGAGGTATGGAATTGCTGGTTCCGCTCGTAATGTTGTAAAGGATTATCGCAAGCACCACGCTGGCTGCAACCGCAAGTAAGGCGCCGACATAAACATAGGGCAGTCTCTTTTTGTTGTTCGTCTTGATAAGGTAGGCGACTATAGCGCCGATGATCAGGATCGCCTCGAGTCCTTCACGAAGGATGATGCCAAAGACTGCGGCGAATGTTGCGGCTGCAAGACCGCCCGCGGCAGAGGAGCCGGAGCCATCGGAAGTACCCGTCGAATAACCAAACAGCCCGTCAAGGATATTTGCATCCTCGCGGAGCATGGAAACGAGCTTATCAACTTCCGCCTTCACTTCATCGGGACTTGCGCCGTTGTTCACGGCCTTCTTCATATTTGAGAACTGAAGCTCAACCTCGTTGACTCTGGCGCCCGATATGTAGCCCATGACTGTCTTTTCAAAGCCGCTCGTTTCATACCAGAAGCCGTAGGAATTTGTGAAGGGCTTGTAATAGCCGTCGTCGCCCTCCTGGGCTGTACCGGCCTGATATCTCCTCAGACCTTCGTTCAAAAGATTTGAGATCTGGTCAGTCACATCATTGTAGGTGATCGTCCTGCTGCCGTCGGGATTGACAGCTTCCTTGTACTTTTTGAATGAAAGATAATAATTCGAGTCATCCTGACTGCCCGACGCAAACGCGTTAACAGAAAACAGACTGCATAGTGTCAGCACGAGCATGAATATGCATAATACTCTGCCGAATTTGATTCTCATGACGATAACTCCTAAATAGTTGATTCTATATTTTGTTAGGAATAACTAACGCTCTCGCAAAAAAAATAATTAGTCTTCGCTAACATCACTCTCAAAAAAACGGCCGCTACCCATCGCACTGATACAAAGCATAATGGCTTGTGACCGAACGTTATTATAGTTAGTCTATACTAACTTGTCAAGAAAAAAATGCCGGGAGGAGGATCCCCCCGGCACTGCGTTCCCCGGTATTATTTCTTGAAGAAAGCGAGTGTCTTCGTAAGCTCGTCCGAGATCTCCGACATCTTCTCCGACATGGAATTGATGTTTCCGACGGTCGCATTGACCTGCTCCATGGAAGCCGAGGTCTCTTCGGAGGACGCGGCGTTCTCTTCGGAAATAGCTGAAAGTGAGGACATGACCTGATCTACCTTGTCCGTCTTCTCGCTGATATCCTCGCAGCCATTCTTGATCCGCTCAAGCGATACTCTCACCTCGGAAACGGCCTCGATAACCTCGTCTGCCGACTTCTCGGTCTCGTCGGTGAGCGTAGCCTGATGTCCTACTGTCGTAACGAGCCTGTCGATAGTCTCAATCGCCGAGCTCGTCTTCTCGTTGAGGTTGGTCATGACCTCATCGATGAGAGCCGCGGAATCCTTGGTCTGATTTGAAAGCTTTCCGATCTCGTCAGCAACGACAGCAAAGCCTTTACCGGCCTCTCCTGCCCTTGCCGCTTCGATGGAAGCGTTGAGTGAAAGGAGGTTTGTCTGGGAGGCGATGCTGTTGATCTCGTTCATTGTCTCCTTGACCTTGTCGACTATGTCGCCGACCTCCTTCATGGAAGTTGACATATCATTGAGGGTCGATGTGGTCTCGCTCATGGCCTGCGAAAGCTTTCCGAAATTGTCCTTCATGGAAGCTGTCTTGTCTGACATCTCAACAGCCTTTGCCTCGGCGTCAGTAGCCTCTGCGGTAAGTGAATCCGTAGATTCCTTGACAGAGATCGTAGCTTCGACACCGCCCTGGATCTCTTCCGCCTGATTTGTAGCGCCCTTTGCGATCTCCTCAACAGCATTCGAAACCGCTGAAGAAGTATTTGCCGTGCTTGCAGCTGAGTTCTTGAGTTCGCCGGAAGATCTTCCGACATCATTCGCCCTTCCTGTAATGGAATCGATGATGTCACTGAGAGCTGACTTCATCCTTGTAGCTGACCTTGTAAGATTTCCAAGCTCATCGGGAGAATCATTCTGAGGTATGGCTGAAACGAGGTCACCCGAAGCGATCTTTGAAAGCGCGGAATCAAGCGACTTGATGGATCTTGTCATATACATGATGATCCGAAGCGCGATCAGTGAAAGCACTACGATAATGGCAAGCACCACAACGAGCGTAATGGTCGAGAGTATGCTGATCTGTTTTTCATAAGCCGCCACGCGATATTGGGTATAAGCGTCTATGGAGTCCTCCATGGAATTGAGATGGTCCCTGGCCGTTGAAAAGGCAACCCTCTTCACCTCGGCATCTCCCTGTCCGGTCGCGGGGTCGTAGGCTTTGTCCCATTCATCGATCTCTCCTTCAAATTCGGTAAGGAGTTCCCTGTTGGTCTGATCAAGTCCCTCAGCCTTGTATTCATTCAGGAGGAAAGGATCTTTCGCCAGCATTGTTTCAAGCTTCTTTACGGCATCCTTGACCTGATCCCTGTTTTCCGCGTAATCAGCTGCGTACTCGGATACATCAGCCCCCCTCGTGATCCACCGGTTGTAGAAAGCTTCATCGCAGGCATACTGGGCCTGATACATATCCCTGTCCGCTGTGATGAGGGCCGAAGAGGTGTTTGAGATCACCTCGATATAGGTTTCCCTGCAGGAATTTGCGACCCTTGTGATTAGGAGGTTTGAAATGATAACAACTGCAACAAGCGCGAGTGCAAGAGGAACTTCAAGTATCAAAAGCTTCACCGTGATGGAGCCCCTCATCTTCTTGATCCGCTTGACCTCCTGAACTTCTTTTTTCATGTCTTCCCCTTTCTATCCCTGATGGATATTCTGAATTCCTCGCCCGAAAATCAGCGATCTGTCGTTTTTCGGGAATGATTTCAGTATTATAGCATTAAACAGTGAAAAATAGTAATATTATTTATGCAATTATTGCTTGACAGGAAAGGCACTTCGTCAATGGTCAAAGCGTATTACATAAAAAAGAACACAGGAACGGTCAGTGAAGATGAGCTTTCCCTGATGCTCTCTGCCCTTCCAAAGGAGCGCAGGGAAAAGGCCCTCCGCTACAGATTCCGTGAAGGAAAGGTCCTCTCTGCCCTTTCGTGGTTTTTGCTCTGTCATCTTCTCGAAAGGGAGGATATCCATCACGGTCCCTTTGAAGTGGTGAGCGGCAAAAATGAAAAGCCGCTTGTAAAGGACGGGAGTTTCTTTTTCAATATCAGCCATACAAAAGGCGCCGTCCTTGCCGCCGCGGGTTTTTCCCCGGTCGGAGCGGATATACAGATCGTGGAGGAGAAATATGAACCGGTGGCAAAACGCGTTCTTTCGCCATCTGAATTATCTCTTGTCAAACATTCATCTGAGCCCGGAAAAGAATTCACAAGGCTCTGGACACTTAAGGAGAGCTATATCAAATATACGGGAGAGGGTATGAGCGCTCTTGAAGGCGCTCCCGATTTTTCATCCTTTGAAAGGGCAGGCGGAAGGCTCACTGGCGGCCCTGCGTTCCTCACAAAAGAGGGCGAAGATATATTCATCTCTGTCTGTTCAGATGACGATATGGAGATCTCGGAGATCGGGCTTAATGAAGTCCTTGATCAGCTATGATATCCCTTACGACACAGCTTGCTATTATGAGTCCCGCTGCGGGCGGCACAAAGGCAGTACTTCCGGGGATCGAGCGCCGTTTTTTGTCATGTTCTGAAAGTTCCTTCTGCTCGTCGTTAGACGAGGATCCGTATGAAGCCCTGATCGGCTCCTCCTTTGAATATACCACTTTCAGGCTCTCTATTCCCCTCTTTTTGCACTCTCTCCTCATCACCCTTGCAAGCGGGCAGATGGAGGTTTCGTATATGTCAGCCACTTCAAGCCTTGTGGGATCGAGTTTATTCCCTGTTCCCATGGAGCTTATTACAGGAACGCCTGCCTTCTTTGCTTCCTCGATGATGGAAAGCTTCGCTGTAACTGTATCTACGGCATCGACTACATAGGAATAGCTCTTGAAATCAAATTCAGAGGCGTTCTCCGGAAGAAAAAAGCATTTTTTCGCATCTACTACTGCGGCAGGATTTATCCCAAGGATCCTCTCCTTCATTACATCAACCTTGTTGCGGCCTATTGTGCTTTCAAGCGCTATGATCTGGCGGTTCAGATTTGAAAGTGCAACACTGTCGTCATCAATGAGCACGAAATGCCCAATCCCGCTTCGTGCAAGGGCTTCCGCCACATAGCCTCCGACCCCGCCTACGCCGAATAACGCAACACGCGCATTACTTAACTTTTCTATATTATCTCTCCCGAGAAGGCGTTCTGTCCTTGAAAAACGTCCGTCCATCAAAATCTCCCTCCCCGCATTACACAGGCATTACATAACCATTACACAGATATTACATTAACAAAAGTTTTTTCAATAAATAATGCACAGCTTTTGAAATAGGGTATAATTACGCATTATAGCATTCTTTTCAGTCGTCTTTATCATTACTTTTTGCGGAGGATCTCATGGAAAAAAAGAGAGTACCCATCAGAAACAGGATGCTTCGGATGATGCTCATTCCAGCGATCGGTGCCATTGCTGCGGCAACGATCATCAGTCTTGTCTGCATGATGAGAATGGCAAACGAAAGCGAGAAGGCGCTTTCGACACAGCTTGAGGGAAATCTTGAAAATCTCGTGGAGAGCAAGGCCGAGGTCGCTGACGCGAAATTTCAGCATTATTCCGCTTATATAGATTTCATCTGCGACTACATCACGGACATGTACAAAAATCGGGACTTTCTCATCTCGACCGGCCGTGAGCTCGATTTTTCGAGGGCAACGACTCCCAGAGGAGAATTTGCAATGGTCATAGATCTTCGGACTGAAGACTACAATACCACCGATCCCGCCATCAAGGCCGACAATCTTTTCTTCAGCAATCTTGAAAAAGTACTCGCGCCGATAGTCAAGAAAAATGACGGGCTCATCTCTACCTCATATCTTGGGACCGAAACCGGCCTTCTCGTTTCATATGACAAATACTCCTATCTTTCTGCGAC
>Ga0310695_10013341_pt1 | contig 11320 bp, 10 predicted proteins | sample RumenRJG_04DNA_FD_203882 | JGI IMG/M metagenome (GOLD analysis project Ga0310695, IMG submission 203882) | Bovine rumen microbial communities from Lethbridge, Alberta, Canada - RJG_04 (v2) (version 2) | ecosystem: Host-associated > Mammals > Digestive system > Stomach > Rumen | place: Canada... | reverse complement strand
TCGACTGGCTCTCGGGCCGCATCGGCTACGTGTTCGACGAGGACCCGACGCGCAAGAGCCACGAGTCGACGATGCTCCCGGGCGGCGACCGCCACATCATCGGCACGGGTCTCGGCTTCAAGCTGACCGAAAACCTGCGCCTCGACCTCGGCTACAACTTCATCCGCATGAACAACGAGCACTACTACGTGCGCACGCACGACCAGCGGGGCAACGAGCAGAAGCGCTACGTCTCCTGCCACAACGGCTTCTCGCACCTCGTCTCGGCGACGCTGTCGTACTCGTTCTGAGGATGGCGCGGGCGGTTGACCATGAAGGGCGTAAGCGCCGCATCGTCAAGGAGAGCCTGAGGCTCTTCGCGGCGGTCGGCTACGCCCAGGTCAACTTCGGCATGATCGCCAAGAACTGCGGCGTCTCGCGCACGCTGCTCTACACCTACTTCCGGAACAAGCGCGCCATCTTCAACAAGGCGATCGAGGAGGTGACCTCGCGCGTCGTGGCGACGTACGAGACGGCGATGGCGACGGGCGCGAGCGCGGACGCGAAGCTGCGCCGGGTGTGTGCGGCGGTCTTCGACCAGCTGTACGGCAACCGCGACTTCATCTGCGTCATCGCCGACGTGCTCGCCGGCTACCGGCGCAAGGGCGCGACGCCGTTCGAGAAGATCGCGCAGCATACGGGCGGGCTCCTGCGCGTCTTTACGCGGATTCTCGAGGAGGGGATCGCGCGCGGCGAGTTCCGGCCGGTCGACGTGCCGCGCGCCGCGTCGGTCCTTTACTCCCAGTTCGAGGCGGCGGCGCTCCGGATCGCCGTCACGAACACGGCGGACCGGGCGGAATCCGTCGCCGAAATGGATGCGATCCTCCGCACGCTCCGCGCCGATTCCGTCAAGTGAGGTCGGTGTCGTCTGCTGTATCGATACCCGGCCGCCGAAAAGCTTGATGCGGCGGCCATCCTGCACAATTGATCCCCGCCGTGCCCGTTCCGCTTGATTCCGAAGGGCGAAAGTGATATAATTACCCCTTAACCCCGAGAATTCATTTCGGGGTCTGAACGGGGAATCAAAAGAAACATGGACATGAATGAAAATGCGGCGGAAAACCCCGTCGCGGACGTGGAAGCCACGTTTGATCGCGTGCGCGCGGCCCAGGCGAAGTTCGCCACCTACGCCCAGGAGCAGGTCGACGCCATCTTCAAGGCGGCGGCGCTCGCGGCCAACCGCCAGCGCATCCCGCTGGCCCGCATGGCCGTCGAGGAGACGGGCATGGGCGTCGTGGAAGACAAGGTCATCAAGAACAACTACGCGGCGGAGTACATCTACAACGCCTACAAGGACACGAAGACGTGCGGCGTCGTCGAGACCGACGAGGCGGCCGGCATCGAGAAGATCGCCGAGCCGATCGGCGTCATCGGCGCGGTGATCCCGACGACGAACCCGACGTCCACGGCGATCTTCAAGTGCCTCCTGGCGCTCAAGACGCGCAACGGCATCATCATCAGCCCGCACCCGCGCGCCAAGAATTCGACGATCGCGGCGGCGAAGATCGTGCTGGAGGCGGCGGTGAAGGCCGGCGCGCCGGAAGGGATCGTCGGCTGGGTCGAGGCGCCGTCGCTGCCGAAGACGAACTTCATCATGAAGGAGGCGGACATCATCCTCGCGACGGGCGGCCCCGGCATGGTCAAGGCCGCGTACTCGAGCGGCACGCCGGCCCTCGGCGTCGGCGCGGGCAATACGCCGGCGATCATCGACGAGACGGCGGACATCACGCTCGCGGTGAGCTCCATCATCCACTCCAAGACGTTCGACAACGGCATGATCTGCGCCTCCGAGCAGAGCGCGATCGTCCTCGACAGCGTCTACGACGAGGTGCGCGCGCTCTTCCGCAAGATGGGCTGCCACCTGCTGAACAGGGAGGAGCTGGACGCGACGCGCAAGACGATCCTCATCAACGGCGCGCTCAACGCGAAGATCGTCGGCCAGAAGCCGGTGACGATCGCTCGCCTGGCGGGCTTCAGCGTGCCGGAGGACACGAAGGTGCTGATCGGCGAGGTCGAAAGCGTGGAGCTCTCCGAGGAGTTCGCGCACGAGAAGCTCTCGCCCGTCCTCGCGCTCTACCGCGCGAAGGACTTCGACGACGCGCTCGCCAAGGCCGAGCGGCTCGTCGCGGACGGCGGCTTCGGCCACACGTCGAGCATCTACCTCGACGCGACGAACGAGACGGAGAAGCTCGACCGCTTCGCCGCGCGGATGAAGACGTGCCGCATCCTCGTCAACACGCCGTCGTCGCAGGGCGGCATCGGCGACATCTACAACTTCGCCCTCCCGCCGTCGCTCACGCTCGGCTGCGGCTCCTGGGGCGGCAACTCGGTGAGCGAGAACGTGGGCGTCAAACATCTGCTGAACATCAAGACGGTTGCAATGAGAAGAGAAAACATGCTGTGGTTCCGCGCACCCGAGAAGGTGTACCAGAAGAAGGGCTGCCTCGCGGTGGCGCTGCGCGAACTCGGGGAGGTGCTCGGGAAGAAGAAGGCGTTCATCGTCACCGACTCCTTCCTCTACGCGAACGGCTACACGAAGCCGATCGAGAAGTCGCTCGAGAAGCAGGGCCTCATGTTCACCACGTTCTCGAACGTGGCGCCCGATCCGACGCTCGCCTGCGCGAAGGAGGGCGCGAAGCTCATGGCCGGCTTCCGGCCGGACGTGATCATCGCCGTCGGCGGCGGCAGCGCGATGGACGCGGCCAAGATCATGTGGGTCCTCTACGAGCACCCGGAGGTCGACTTCCAGGACATGGCGATGCGCTTCATGGACATCCGCAAGCGCGTCTACACGTTCCCGAAGATGGGCGAGAAGGCGTACTTCATCTGCGTGCCGACGTCCGCCGGCACGGGTTCGGAAGTGACGCCGTTCGCCGTCATCACGGACGAGCAGACGGGCGTCAAGTATCCGCTCGCGGACTATGCGCTGCTGCCAAACATGGCGATCGTCGACGCCGACATGCAGATGATGGCGCCGCCCGGGCTCACGAGCGCGTCGGGCATCGACGCGGTCAGCCACGCGCTGGAGGCGTACGCCTCGGTCATGGCGACGGACTACACCGACGGCCTCGCGATCCGCGCGCTCCAGACGATCTTCCGCTACCTGCCGGAGTGCTACGACGCGGCGGTCTCGAAGACGAAGAACCCCGTCGCGCGCGAGAAGATGGCGAACGCCGCGACGATGGCCGGCATGGCCTTCGCGAACGCGTTCCTCGGCGTGATGCACTCGATGGCGCACAAGCTCGGCGCCTTCCACCACATCCCGCACGGCATCGCCAACGCGCTCATGATGGAGGAGGTCCTGCGCTTCAACGCCGACCCCGTGCCGCGCAAGATGGGCACGTTCCCGCAGTACGCCTACCCGCACGCGCTCGAACGCTACCTGGAGGTGGCCGACGCGCTCGGCATCGGCGGCGCGTCCAAGGGCGAGAAGTTCAACAACCTTCTCAAGGCGATCCGCGCGCTCCAGAAGCGCATCGGCATCAAGCCGACGATCCGCGACTACGTCCCCGACGAGAAGGACTTCCTCGCGCGGCTCGACGCGATGGTGGAGCAGGCCTTCGACGACCAGTGCACCGGCGCGAACCCGCGCTATCCGCTGATGTCGGAGATCCGGCAGATGTACCTCAACGCCTACTACGGCAAGCACGAGGCGGTCTGAAATTGAAGGACTTCGGACTTCGAAGTCTGACGCCCGAAGTCTGAAGTCGCAGATAATCCAAAGGAAATCAAGATGAAAAAGAACACGGAGAAGAAGACGGCCGAAAAGACGGCTCCTGCGAAGAAGGTTCCGGTCAAGCGCGGCCGTCCGCGCAAGCAGGACGGCGTGCTCCTGGAGCGCACCGACAAGGTGATCCTGCGCGACAAGAACACGGTGCTCAAGATCTTCGGGCCGAGCTACAAGGTCTCGCTCATCCTGAACGAGGCGATGAACGAGGCGCGCGCCGCGGAGACGGGGCTGCCCGTCGCCAAGGTGATCGAGGTGATGAAGCTGCGCGACCACTGGTGCATCCGCCGCGAGTGGGTCGAGGGCGAGACGCTCGCCGACGTGATGGCGAAGGACAGGAAGAACCTCGTCAAGTACCTCCGGGAGTTCGTCGCCATCCAGTGCGAGATCTTCAAGAAGACGTCGGACCGCATGGGCAACCTCGCCGACAAGCTCGACAAGCAGATCTCGGCGTCGCCGCTGCCGAAGGAGACGCGCTACGACCTGCACATGAAGCTCCAGTCGTTCCCGCGCGGCAAGGCGCTCTGCCACGGCGACTTCAACCCGACGAACGTCATCATCACGCCGTCGGGCGAATGGCGCGTCATCGACTGGTCGCACGTGCGCCTCGGCGATCCGCTTGCCGATGTCGCGCGCTCGTACCTCCTCTTCTGGCTGAGCGGCCACGTCGCCGCCGCCGAGAAGTACCTTGCGCTCGCGTGCGAGGCGCTCAAGGCGAAGCTGCCGGACGTCCAGAAGTGGCTGCCCGTCGTGGCCGCCGCCGAAAGCGCGAAGGAGCAGAGCCCGAAGAACCACGAACTTCTCCTGCACTGGGCCAGCGTCGTCGACTATGAGTGACAGGCCGCACATCACCATCTGCATGGGCAGCTCGTGCTTCGCGCGCGGCAACGAGAAGAACCTCGCGGTCTGCGAGAAGTTCCTCGCCGACCGCGGGCTCCGGGACGAAATCGACCTGGAGCTCGCCGCCAGCCTCTGCACGGGCAACTGCGCGAAGGGGCCGGTCGTGATCGTCGACGGCCAGACGTACACCGACGTCGATCCGCTCGTGATGAACGACATCCTGCTCAAGACGTTCCCGGCCCGCGCGTAGGGCCGCGGAACGTGCGTCCACGAAGAAGAAGGAAGAATCCGCGATGACGAATCCCGTCTACACGACAGAGAACGAGTGCCAGGACTGCTACAAGTGCGTGCGGCACTGTCCGGTCAAGGCGATCCGCATCGTCAACGGCAAGGCGTCGGTGATCCCCGAATCCTGCGTCGCCTGCGGCGAGTGCGTGAAGGTCTGCCCGGCCCATGCGAAGAAGATCCGCAGCGACCTCGCGCGCCTGAAGGAGATGCTGGCGTCCGGCGAACCGCTCTATGCGTCCGTCGCGCCGAGCTTCACCGGCTACTTCAAGGGCGTGACGATCGGCCAGCTCGCCGATGCGCTCGTGCGCGTCGGATTCACCGCGGTCAGCGAGACGGCGCACGGCGCGGAGAGCGTCAGCGCGCACGTCTCGCGCCTCCTGGACGCGACGTCGTCGCCGCTCGTCATCTCGTCGGCGTGCCCGGCCGCGGTCGACATGGTCCGCAAGTACCTGCCGGGCTACGCGGAATTCATCTCGCCGCTGCCGTCGCCCGTCCGGGCCCACTGCCGGCTCCTCAAGGAGACGTACGGCGCGAAGGCGAAGGTCGTCTTCTTCGGCCCGTGCGCGGCGAAGAAGAACGAGGCGGACGCGCATCCCGACGAGCTCGCGCTCGCGGTCGTCTTCCCGGCGCTGGAGCGGCTCTTCGAGGAGAAGGGCGTCACGTTCGGCGCGGAGGCGGAGCTGGCGCTCGGCCCGGCCGAGGAAGGGCGCTTCTACTCCGTCGAGGGCGGCATGAACGACACGCTGCGCGACGGCCGCACGGACGTGCGCTACCTCTCCGTCTCGGGTCTGGAGGAGTTCCGCCGGCTGCTCGAGGATTTCAACCCGAAGGAATTCAAACTCCATCCCGAGAAGTTCACGCGCAAGCTCTTCATCGAGGTGCTCGCGTGCCCCGGCGGCTGCGTGAACGGCCCGGCCATGCCGCGCGGCGCGTCGGGTCTCGCGACGCTCTTCGCGACGGACGCGACCGCGCCCATCCGGCCGTCGACGACCCGCTGCTTCTCGCACTGCGGCGTGTCGAAGTACGAGCCGGCGGCCGTCGAGCAGGACGAGCCGGGCGAGGACGCGATCGCCGCCGCGCTCGCCAAGGTCGGCAAGTACACGAAGGCGGACGAGGTCAACTGCGGCGCGTGCGGCTACGAGACGTGCCGCGAGTTCGCCAAGGCGCTCCTCGCCGGCAAGGCCGAAGAGGCGATGTGCCACACGTACCTCAAGAAGAACTTCCAGCGCACCTCCAACGCGCTCATCAAGTACATCCCCGCCGGCGTCGTCATCATCGACGCGACGGGCGGCATCATCGAGTGCAACGGCATCTTCGCCGAGCTCGCGGGCGCGAAGGCGGAGTTCGAGGCGCTCGGGAACCTCGACGGCCTGACGATCGACGCGTTCATGCCGGACTTCAAGGATCTCTTCGACGGCGCGATCGGCCACGGCAGCGAGATCGTGAAGTACCGCCAGAGCTGGAACGGCCGCATCGTGACGATCAGCGTCTTCCCGATCAGCCTCGGCGAGTTCGCCGGCGCGGTGATCCAGGACGTGACGAAGAACGAGGGCCGCCGCGAGGAGATCGCGGCCAAGGCGCGCGACGTCATCCGCAAGAACGTCTACACGGTCCAGGAGGTCGCGCGCCTCTTCGGCGAGCACATCGCCGAGACCGAGATCATGCTCAACGAGATCGCCGGCGCGTACGAGTCGCAGACGGTCGGCAGGCGCCTGCGCGAAGGCGACAGCGAGGACTATCTGAATGGCTGAATCCTCCGCCAGCGGACAGGGCGCGGCGGCCGACCTCTTCATCGAGATGGAGGCGGCCCAGTTCACGAAGACCGGCCAGGGCGCGTGCGGCGACGACGTGCGCTTCCTGACGGTCGAGAAGGAGAACCGCCATCTTGTCGCGCTCTCCGACGGGCTCGGCAGCGGCGTGAAGGCCAACGTCCTCGCGACGATGACGACGTCGATGGCGATCAAGTTCCTCAAGTCGAACATCCCGACGCTGGAGGCCATCGAGATCATCATGGATTCGCTGCCGGTCTGCGAGGTCCGCAAGATCGGCTACGCCACGTTCTCGCTCTTCGACTTCCGCCTCGGCGGCAAGGCGCGCATCAGCGAGATGGGCAACCCCGGCTACATCCATCTGCGCGGCACCGAGGAGATCGCGCCGCTGAGCGACACGCAGATCGTCTCGGAGCACTGGCCGGACCGCGAGGTGCGCGAGTGCGAGGCCGACTTCCGCGCGGGCGACCGCATCATCCTGTGCTCGGACGGCGTGACGCAGTCGGGCCTCGGCGTGCGCAAGGACATGAAGTTCGGCTGGCGCCGCTCCGGCGTGCTCGCGTTCGCGCGCGAGCGGATCGCGCGCGAGCCCGACATCTCGGCGCGCGACCTCAGCGCGGCCATCGCGCGCCAGGCGCTGAACATCACGCCGGGCGGCTGCAAGGACGACATCAGCTGCGCCGTCGTCTACCTGCGCCGGCCGCGCGTCATGCGCGTCCTGACCGGGCCGCCCTACTACAAGGAGCACGACGCCGAGTACGCGCGCCAGGCGCTCCTCGGGCCCGACCACGTCGTCGCCTGCGGCGGCACGACGGCCAACATCCTCGAGCGCGAGCTGGGCGTCAAGGTCAAGGTGCGCCTCGCCGACATGAAGACGGCGGGCGGGCTGCCGCCCGTCGGCACGATGGAAGGCGTCGGCATCGCGACGGAAGGCATCCTCACGCTGGGGCGCGTCCTTTCCGCGCTCGAGCAGATGCGCCCGCCGGCGCGCGAGCCCGCCGCCGCGCGCGCGATCCTCGAGCGCATGATGCGCCACGACCGCATCGAGTTCGTCATCGGCACGAAGGTCAACGAGAGCCACCAGGATCCGAACATCCCGCAGGATCTCGAACTGCGGCGCAGCGTCGTCAAGCGCATCGCCGCCGCGCTGGAGAAGAACTACCGCAAGCGCGTCATTCTCAACTACTATTGAGGCACCCATCGAAGAAGGAGAACACCATGGAGAACGTCAAAGTGGAAATCTGCTGCGGCACCGCCTGCTACCTGCTGGGCGCGGCCAACATGATGAACATCGAGGACCAGCTGCCGGAATCCTGGCGCGGCCGCGTCGAGGTCGAGGCCAAGACGTGCCTGGAGCTCTGCGAGCGCGAGAATCTCGGCGGCGCGCCGTACGTGCGCATCAACGGCACGGAGATCATGGCGCAGGCGACGCCCGACAAGCTCCTGACGCGCATCGGCGAACTCTTGGAGGGGGCGGCGTAAGATGATCAACGGTTCGACATTCATCCGCCGTGAACTGATGATCCGCCTCGTGCGCGCGTTCGACGCGGGCGTGCTCGAATCGGAGATCGACCGGATTCCGATCAAGCTCCGCCCGAAGAACGAGCGCGCCTCGCGCTGCTGCGTCTACCACGACCGCGCGATCCTCAAGTACCGCCTGATGGCGCTTCTGGGCATCTCGGTCGAGGAGGAGGTCGACGAGGCCAAGCCGCTGTCGGCCTACTACGCCGAGCGGGCGTGGACCGGCGAGGGCGGCGAGTCCGTCCAGCCCAAGACGCCGCTGAGCGTGTGCGGGCCGGCCTGCAGCGGCTGTCCGGACGCCCGCGTCGTCTCGACCCAGAACTGCCGCGGCTGCTTCGCGCGGCCCTGCGTCTACACCTGCCCGAAGAAGGCCATCGAGGTCGTCGACGGCCATTCCGTGATCGACCAGAAGCTCTGCATCAAGTGCGGGCGCTGCATCGCCGCGTGTCCCTACAACGCGATCGTCAAGACGACCGTGCCGTGCGAGGAGGCGTGCCCCGTCGGCGCGATCAAGAAGAACGACCTCGGCGTCGCGGAGATCGACTTCGACCGCTGCATCTTCTGCGGCAAGTGCTTCAACGCGTGCCCGTTCGCCGCGGTCATGGAGCGCTCGCAGCTCGTCGACGTCCTCGCGGCGATGAAGCGCGGCGAAAAGCTCGTCGCGATGATTGCGCCCGCCGCGGAGAAGCAGTTCCCCGGCAAGATCGAGCAGCTGCTCGCCGCGTGCGCGAAGGCCGGCTTCAGCGACGTGATGGAAGTCGCGCTCGGCGCGGAGATGACGACGGCGCACGAGACGGCGGAGTTCATCGAGCGCATGGAGAAGGACCCGAAGACGTTCATGACGACGTCGTGCTGCCCGGCGTGGGTCAACCTCGTCGGCAAGCACATGCCCGAGCTGATCGACCACGTCTCGCTCACCCCGAGCCCCATGGTCTACGCGCGCGAGCTGGCCAAGAAGAAGGATCCGTCCGTCAAGACGGTCTTCATCGGCCCGTGCGTCGCCAAGCGCAGCGAGGCGCGGCGCAAGGACGTCGACTACGTCCTCTCCTTCGAGGAGCTCGGCGCCATCCTCGCGGGCCGCAAGATCGACGTGATCGCCTGCGAGCCCTGGCCGGTCGAGCGGCCGGCCAACCCGACCGCGCGCAACTACGCGCGCAGCTGCGGCGTGACCGACGCCGTCCTCACCGAGGCCACCGCGAAGATCCCGGGCTTCAAGCTCGACTCCAAGCAGATCAACGGTATCGACAAGAAGACGTGCATGATGGTCAAGCTGCACGCGTCGGGCAAGGTGCCCGTCAACTTCCTCGAGGTCATGGCCTGTCCCGGCGGCTGCCAGAACGGCCCGTGCTCGCTCGTCAAGTAGGCGGCGCGCCGTCGTCCTTGCCCCATCAGGGCGGATTTTGGTAAAATATGCGTATGACGATTACAAAAGAAGACAAGTGCCCGTGCAATTCGGGCAAGGTGTACGGCGCGTGCTGCGCGCCGATCCTCGACGGCACGGTCAAGGCCGAGACCGCCGAAGCGCTGATGCGCGCGCGCTATTCCGCTTACGTGACCGAGCACATCAAGTTCCTCAAGGAGAGCGCCGTCAAGGCGGTGCAGGAGGAATTCGACGAGGCGACGTCGACGTCGTGGAGCCGCGCGGCCGACTGGCACGGGCTGGAGATCATCCGCACCGAGGCGGGCGGTCCGGACGACACGCGGGGCGTCGTCGAGTTCCGCGCGACCTACACCGCGAACGGCGAGTTCTGCAACCACCACGAGGTCTCGACCTTCGTGAAGGAGGCGGACGGCTGGAAGTTCGAGGACGGCGAGCTCGTCGGCGAGACGCCCATTGTGCGCGAGGCGCCGAAGGTGGGGCGCAACGATCCGTGCCCGTGCGGCAGCGGCAAGAAGTACAAGAAGTGCTGCGGCAAGTGAGCCGCGGCGGGAAGCGAACGACGTGACGCGGCCGGCGGCATTTTTCTTCGACCTGGACGGCACCTTGGTGGACACCGAGGCGGCGTGGGCGAAAGCCATCGTCGACCTCGTCGTGATGCACGGCGGCCGCACGACGCTCGGCGAGATCCTTCCCTCGGTCGTCGGCCGCAACTGGCTCGACATCGACGCGGCGCTGCACGAACGCTTCCCGGAGCTGGGTGATTCGACGCCGATGCAGGACGCGATCGAGTTGCGGAAATACTACAACCGGCATGCGGGCGATCCGCGCGCGATGCGGATCGAATCATCCATCGCGTTCTACCGCAAGGCGGCGATGCGCGCGCCGTGCGCCATCGTCTCCGGCTCGCCGCACGACGACGTGGCGCGCGCGGCGGCGCTCTGCGGCATCGCCGAACTGACGAAACTGATCCTGGGCGCGGGCGACTACGCGGCGGGCAAGCCCTCGCCGAGCGGCTACCTGCGCGCGGCGGAGCTGCTGGGCGTCGATCCGGCGGACTGCGTCGTCGTGGAGGATTCGACCGTGGGCGTGGCGGCCGGCGTCGCGGCGGGGATGCGCGTTCTGGCGCTCGACCGGTCGGCGGCGGTGAAGCAGTCGTTCACGGGCGCGACCTGGTGCGTCAAGGACCTGTCGGCGTTCGACCTCGACGGGGAATTCGGCGCGGCGGAGGCGGCGTCATGAGCTCGAATCCCGATTTCGACCGCTGGTACGCCGCGCGTCAGGTGAAGTTCATCCTCTCGCCGTCGCATCACCTCGAGACGTTCGGCAACACGCTCGTCAACTACCATCTCGTCTCGGAGCTGCCGGACTATCCCGGCAAGGTGCGCGTGCGCGAAGGGCGGCTGGAGGCGCATCCGCCGCTCGTCATCACGCCGACGGCGGCGAACCTGACGGCGGAGGGGTTCAGCCCGGCGGCGCGGGAGTATCTGGAGTTCCTGCGCCGGCACGACGTCTCGCTCGCGATCCTCAAGTACGGCTACCACCTGAAATCGGACAACTTTTCGGAGCAGATCCTGACCGAGAGTCTTGCGACCGTGACCGAGCGCGTGAAGGCGGCGGTGGTCGCATCGGGTGACCGGTTCGCGGCGGTGATGCAGGGCGAGGACGAGCCGTGGGACGTCGCGCTCGTGGAGCTGTGGCGGCGCGAGGTGGACAAGAGCGCGCGCACGAACATTAGCGAATTGAAAGCGAAGGGAA
>Ga0310695_10013339_pt1 | contig 11320 bp, 18 predicted proteins | sample RumenRJG_04DNA_FD_203882 | JGI IMG/M metagenome (GOLD analysis project Ga0310695, IMG submission 203882) | Bovine rumen microbial communities from Lethbridge, Alberta, Canada - RJG_04 (v2) (version 2) | ecosystem: Host-associated > Mammals > Digestive system > Stomach > Rumen | place: Canada... | reverse complement strand
AGTACTTTGTTATCGTAATCGACTCTGCCGCCGTTTAATTTCATCTTTATTCTCGAATCTTCCCTCAACCCGACAGACAAGGTCGCCACCGTTCTGACCGGCAGCGACCTGTAATCATAGATACCATATGTCTCGGCAAGGTCGCATATTAGAGCGCCCCTGTCTGCGGATATCATCCGGGCGAGGGTCAGGAGTTTTTTAACTCTTCTCCTGCAAGAGTCATGATCTCTGTGAACTCGGTTATCGACTTCTCGATCGAGACGCGGCCACTCTCTCCCCTGATATGATCATAGAGTCTTTTCTTCTGCTCTTTGCCAAGCAGCTGCTCCATGACCTTAGGAAACTTCACGGCATCATCCATAGCGTCTGCGAGAAACTCCATGAATTCCATGTCATCTGCTATCATCTCATCGATCTCGAATTCGAATCCGGATCCAGTCTTTCCTTTGACCATTGTTTACCTCCCCATATTGCTTTCACTCATCTAGTTGCCGCCGGACGACGAAGATGAAGACGATGAGGATGAGGATGCGGACGGCGCCTGGATATACTCTTTGTGAGTGTCTCCATCTGGTCCCGGAAGTGCAGTAATAGTAGACTCGTAGCCGGTGACATCACTGTCTGTATACGAGACCTCTCCGAGCTCCGTGATCTTACCGTTAGGTATGACGATTCTCTTGAGATTGCCCTCAGTAAGAATCATGTCTATGACCCATACTCCGGCTTCAAGTTCCTTGGAGTTGACCCTGACCGTGATCCCGGTCTCAAGGTCTCCGGATACGTTGTCCTCACCGAAAACACGCTTAAGAACCTCGACGTTCATGGATTCGATGAACGTAAGACCGAACGTGTCTGTCTTGCCCGTCTGTGGTGTCAGGACAGTATCTCCGCCCCACGCCTTGATTTCTTCCGATTCTCTCTCGTTGCTGTTTGTGACGCCGTCTTCGCTGATATATCCCATATCTACAAAGGCATTGCCCAGAGTTGCAGCAGCGCTTGTCGGAAGAGTGGTTCCGGAAGGCGCCCAATGAACAGCTCCGCCTATCATCGGTTTTCCGGCTGTAACTTTCGTAGCATCTGTACTCATTTGCTTTCCTCCTAATAATGTGTTACTTCAAAAACCGCCTGATAGCGGTTCCATTTTGTAGCAGTATTTGTAAAATTGTAATCGCTGCTCAGGTGACACCCTGCAATCTCATCCTGCACCGGCAGGAGCTGCATAGCGGCCTTGACCTCTTCATTGATCACAGCTGCGCGGTATCTGCTTTTTGCATGCGACTGCACCGCAATCGCAGCGGTTTTAAGGAAATTGCGCTGTGATCCGCCGGTTTTGTCTATAGCTATAAACTCATCCGGAGGATTCGCAGGTATCTCCAGATATACTGGGATCGATTCAATTCTTTCCCTGAGGTGATTCCTGACCGTCTCTTCAATAATCATTTTCTCACCGCCTTCAAAAGAGTGTTGTGCTCAAAGTTGTCCTGAACAGCTTTTTCTGTGGATGTCTCAACAGCAATGACTCTTGTGCTCATATGCTTGATTTCATAACCGTCACCGGCATTATCCGAGACCCTCCGCGCATTACTTTCCAGCACCCTTTCCATTTCCGGTGAATTCAGAAGTTGCCTGACTCCGGCTCGGTTTAACTCGAATCTGAACTTACTCATACCGCTCTACCTGCACTTTCTTGTTCCAGCTGAGCGGGATCAGCTCATCGATACCTTCAACCGGCATCCCGAAGGAGTGAAAGTCCTGTCCGAAAAAACTGACCTTTCGATCCTTCCATTCATGTGTATCACCCTTGGGGATCCCGAGGGTATAGACTGCATGCTTTCCATACAGCTGTAGCTGCTCCGTTATGTCCTCCCCAGACACCGGAGCCACAAGGACGTTCTCAACATCCACAGGTACCTCGCTGTATAACGGTGATCCGAACGGATCCTCTCCTGTCTGGACTGTCTCCCACAGAGTGACTGTTATACCTTTCATGATCCAACCTCCACGCAGAAGTCCTCTACAGGGCTGTGTGAACCGATCTTGCTGCCGATACCAAGCATCTGCTTCTCAGCCTTTGTCAGATACAGCTCGCCTATCGCTCCGCTGCTTCCCATGCTCCAGCTTTGAGCATAGCCCAGTGCCTGCATGCTTCCCTGCGATGCGCCTACAGGAATGTTATTATCGGCACCGCTGCTCATGATCCTTGCTACAGCCCTGCACGAAACGGCTTTCTTGGCATCTGCAGCCGCTTCTTCGTTCATATTGTCTATGAGGAGGGCTACATCGTCGAGCAGCGCTTCACATACGGCCCGCTCACTCTCAGAAAGAGTTTTCATCATGCGGGTTTCTACGTCTTCTACGGTTGCATATGCCATGTGATCACCTCTACTTCTTCGACTTCTTCTTTTCGACTTTTGCAGGCTTCGTTGTCGCCTTTCCGACCACTGTATGCCCTGCCGCCTTATACTCCTCAACACGATCTTCTGCTACCAGCATCTCTGTGCCCAGCTGCGTGTTGATCATTTTTATCTTTTTCATCATTCCTCCTATTCCGGCCATTGCGCTCTTCTCAGGATATGGCCGCACCCGACCCTGACATCCGCCATCACGGGAATACCGACCGCCTTGAGCTGCTCGCAGAAATACAGGTCCTCCGAAAGCATTCCCCGATGATCATCCGCGTAGTTGACCCAGTCATACCAAGGATAATCAAGATCCCGGAATACATCAGTCCTGATAAGCACGCAGCCCATACCACCGCCGTGGATCCGTATCTTTTTCTTGCCCGCTTTTATCATTTCCCCCAGCTCTTCGGCTGAATACTCGCTTTCGAGCGGATAATTGAAGTACGGGGTCCCATCCGGCTGGTAGTATTTGCAAATGCAGGTTTTCCCGCGATAGATATTGTCTGCGTCGCGATGCGCATAGTATCCGAGGCATACAGGATGCGGATCCTCCAGGAGATACGCAAGAGCTTTCTCCGGGAGGATCACGTCATTGTCCACCATGAACACATAGTCATACCCGCCACTTATCGCCTTCTGGACGATATTGTTCCTGGCTGTAGCACAGTCGTAGCCCCTGACAAAGTCGAAGTCCACGTCATGGCCGCAGCAATCAAGATCATATATTGACTTGAACGTATCGGGATATATAGTCTCGAACGTTGGTACAGCTATGAGTATCCTCATGATTTACTCCTTCCTACGCTCCCGTGGCACCTGTAGCACCTGTAGCACCCTGTGCAGCTGCATAAGGAGTCGTGAGCAGGTTGAATACCGAAGTATCAGCTCTGAAGCCGACCTCGATCTCTGCTCTGATAGCGAACATGTTGTCCTGGAAGAGGTTGATCGTCTTGGTCTCGCCGTCCTCCGTGTAGGTCAGTGTCGCCTGATCGCTCTCCTTGATCTGGACTCCTTCAACGGTACCGTACATCGCCTGTGACCAGTCGCCGGCAACGCCCACAACGTTAGGATCTTCTGCGCCAGTACCCGCCTTGTAAGCAGCCTTGCTCTGCACGGTCTTGGCGCCGAGGATCATCGGGATCGCTCCTTCAGCAACATTGTTGATGAAGATAGGTCTCTGGTTGTAATCCTTTGCCGACAGCAGGACGCCTCTTGCCTTTGGCGAGATGACGAATCCGTTGAGGATACCATCATGCTCCGAGACATCGATATCTGCCGCTACGAGAGCATCGTATGTGTTGGATCCGATGTTCTGCGCTGTGCAGGCAGCGAATGTGTCGAAGTTATCTCCCGGCTTGACAACATTGCCGAAGCATGTAGCATCGAACTTCTTTGCCAGTGCGTTCGGGAGTCTCTTCTTGAGCTCTTCATAGAGAGCTTTATAGTCTCTTCTGAACTCATCAGAGAACGGCATGATCACAGCCAGCTTGTATGCTGTCATGATCTTTGTGGCCAGTCCGGCATCAGATACAGGCTTTCTGCCGCCTTCTGCTACCCATGCTGCCTCCGGATCCGCCAGGATGACCGGGATCTCTACTCCTCTGCCAGGAAGCGCGATCTGGCGAGCCAGCTGCATTACTGCGGATGCCTCCTGTGTCTTCTGCAGAATCTCTGCACTTACTTCCGGTGGAAGCGACATTGCATTTCTTGTTGTACCTTTTGACATTTTTGTACTCCTTTCTGTCATTAGTAACTATTCATTACCGCTCATGAACTCCGCGAACAGATCTCCGGTGTCTTTCTTGCCACCGCCATGCGACGGCTCTCCTTTATCATGAACATCCGGATAGGTCTCGCCGTCCTTGAACAGGAACGGCTTGGTCTCTCTGAGATCCTTTATCTGCTCATCGAGGCCTGTTATCTTGCCGTCGTCTGCAAGGATCAGCTTGGTTCTGTCAAGCAGTCCGGCAACAAGATCGGCGTCCTGCACAGAGTTGCCAAGCCCGCTGCGGATAGCATTGGTCATTTTCATTTCTGCTATCTCTCCGGCATACTTTGATTCCTTTTCCTTCAGCTCATCCTGCAGCGTCTTGATCTGAGCCTTCATCTGCTCGCTGTCACCGGCAGATGCTTTCAGGCCATCCAGTTCTTTCTTCACGCTGTCGAGGGTCTCCTCTGCGTTCTTTCTCTTCTGGCTCTCCTCGTTCATTCTTGATCTCGGAACAAAGCCTTTGAGTTCTTCTTCTGATGCCTTGGCTGCCTTCTCAGCCAGGTCCTCAGCAATTCCCAGTGCGGTAAAATCTTCTTTCTTCATGTTTTCCTCCTTGATACATTTGATATCGCGGTTCAGTCCGCGCATATCTGCTTTCCGTTTATCGTCCGGAAATCCTAAAGAGACGAATAAATGAAGCCGCGCGGCGTGAATCGGACACGCTGGCAGCGGGGAAATGCTGCCCTCGCCTGAGCTATCGCGGCATAATACAGTCCTCTTTTCTCATCAAAAAAGCACCTCTTAGCGAGATGCTCATAAACAAAACTTTTCTATTCGTTTTACTTTCCTATATTGTGATAATTAATCCCTCCATAATAGCAAGGCTTCTTGTCAGTGATACTGTATCCTTGAAATCCTCTCTTTTTTTCAAGATGGAGCCTGCCGTCAAATTTTCCTTTCTCCTTATTCCGAGCTTCAGTAACTTTTCTGACCCTTTCTTCAATTGATTCGCTCATACTATGTCCTCCTTGAATAAATAAATCCTGGGGTTTCTTGTAGTCGCATAAAGTCCTCACACAAACTATGAAATTCCAAAATTAATTCCTGTAATCCGATGTCTTCACCAAAGTCATATATTTGGAGTCCTAAGCTTCTAATCGTGTTAATGTTCAAAGGCCGTCCGTGAGATTTCCACCTTTCATAGTTTGATAATTCTTCCGCTATTTCAGTTGCTCTTCTGCTTTTCTCTTCTTCGGTGACATCTGTTCCTGTCGATTTGTGCACAACCCAATTCTTAAACTTGTATTTCACCAGCCACTCTTTCAGCAAATCGGTGGTTAAATCCCGAGCCTGCTCATATTGACTCAATTCCGCAAGATCAAAGTCATTCAGAATCAAAAACTCCGCTTGCGAAATTTTATCATTTTCGGCCTTCTTGAGTAATTCATTGATTTTTTCAAGATATCCGAGAGCTGGAACGAACCGCCCCTCCTTATTCATTACCTGTGGATCTATTGGCCCTAAGACCGAATTATAGTCCATGAAGATATTATCTCCGCTCATACATAAAATAGTGCCTGCACTATATGCATGATCCGGAATAACAAAATTCACCTCCTTATAGTTGTGACGAAAGATATTAACAAGTCTCTCAACAGTAATTGTATCTCCACCGTTTGTTGTCAAAAAGATATATAACTTATCATGACTCCCGTCGTCCTTTTTTATTGAATCAATAGTCTCACGAGCAATGCATACCAACTCATCACCAATTGGTCCATTAATGTAAACACAATCCGCATCAAACTGAGTCTCCAACTCACCTAACAATTCCTGCATGATCTCATTTGTTCTTGTGCTAATTGGATTAAGCATACGATGTTCCTCTCATCAAAATGGATTTAATAACGTCCGTCCTGTGTATCACAATTTTATCTCAATTTGGTGTAGGTTATTTGAATTTAAAAATAGTCTTTAGCACTATCCCAAATTCCGTTTGCATGCCTGTCTTCAGTTTCTTTCTTTGCTATAGGCCAGTCACGTTCAAGCTTTTCTCTGATGTCTGGTGGACAATCATCTTTGATGTATATCCACGGTTCATCATGACCTTTAAATCCCGGAGGGAATATCGCAAAATGGCCCAAACCATAATCAAGCATTTTACTCATTTTCTATTCCACTCCTTCCTCAAATAATCATACACAGAATTCGCAAGAGCGTTATCCCCTAAACCGATGCTTGATACAGCACTCTCTGGAATAAGTTCTCCGTAATCGGTTGCGCGTGTGCTTATTTCTTGTTCTATTATAGCATAAATCTCTTCTGCGCTTTCATCATTAAAACAACTTATAAACGCGTTTTCAATTATTTTATTCTTTTCAGAGATAAATATCTCTCTTTGAAGCAAGCTGACATTTTCTTCATCAGTTATTCCTGCCCGTTTCATAGCAAGACAGTTTATCAAATCATGAGTTCTTTCATGAATGCTGTTTGCCAAAGCATCGTTACCTATATCCACATGATCATCTTTCGAAGGCAATGCGGTATTATATACATTTCTTTTAATCTTATATGAGAGTTTGTTGTTAGGTATTATTTGGAATTCGCTTCCACTAGGCTTGTTTGTTAACAGCTCGGCCGGTTTATAACCAGGAAAACTCTTCTTATAAAAATCTGTTATAGATTTATCGGCTGACTCGATGCTTTTCAGTTCATCATGCGTAAGATTCTGTTTTGTTATAAATGAGTCAAAGTCCTTACTATACCTCTCCGTCATCATCGCAACTTTTCTTTTTGCATATGCCGCGCGTTTCTGAGCGTTGATATACTCCTTGTTTTCTGCGTACTTTCTCCTCCTAAGGGTATTGATACGTTCCCATTGAGTGTCACCGGCATTGATGTACTCATCGTACAGTGCATCCGGATCGTATCCTTCCACATCGATGTCATCTGACAGTCTCACAGCGAATGTGCAGTCGCAGTTATTGTGTATATGTGTCGCATGGCCATTTTTGATGATTTTATCTGAGGCTCTCTGCCATCCTTTAGAGGCAAGCATCAGACAGTACGGACAGGTGTCACCGCTTGGGATCCATGCCCACTCAGCTCCGTCGCGGAGTGCATTCTTGGTCATCGTGTCCACACTGGCCAGCTTTACGAGCCTGCCAGCTGCCGACGATATCGTCTTCGCATCTCTGGTACGCAACATCTCTCCGCGGATCGCTCTGGCTGTCTCCCCATATGTGGCAGTGGCCGCCGCTTCTGCAGCCGCTACAGCTGCACCGGAGTACTCTGCCAGTGCCTCATACATCTGACACGCCAGTTCGGAAGAAGCTTCTCCGTACTTTGTGACCAAAGCATGCGCTACCTCAAGAGTTTCTTCCTCTGTGTGCCCGGCAAATAAGTATTTCTCCAATTCCGCGCTGGCTTTATCGCTCAGCATCCTAAGGCTGTCGGTATATTTTCTCCATGCCTTTGTCTTTATCGTCCGCTCTGTAGGAATCTTGCTGTCATTAAAGCGTCGTTTTTTTCTCTTCGCCACTATCGTACCGCCTTATCGTCAATATATACATCCGCATATATTTTTCTTGGATTATGGCCAAGCCTGCGTATCGCCTCCGGGCTGTTCTCGTTTACTCCACTGGGGATAAGACCATACTGATACAGAAAACGGCACGCCTCACGAAGAGATTTGCCCTCCCGACAGGTCCACAGGATCACTGTGTTCCCCTGCTGCTGTTCTCTTATCAGCCGGCTTATCAGAGGCATATTCGGATCTTTGCCTATCTGCAGAGTTCCGTCGAAGTCCACCGCTATGATCATTCCTCACCCTCGTTCTCAGGCTCTTCCTCTTCAAGCATGTCCTGCAGCACCTTCTGCCCTCTTGCTCTCTGCTCCTGAGATTTGATTCTGCGGATATCCGCCTGATCGAATCCGATCATTTCGAGGAATACATCGGTGGCCGCAAAGTTCTCGCGAGCGCCGGCTATCTTGATAGCAGCATCAGCAGTTGCTGCTACAGATGGCATTGCCGGATTCTTGAAATGAGCCACTATGGCCTTCTGCTCATCAGGCAGGTCCTCGATCGTCGTATTGTTCGCAACTGCAAGAGCAATGAGTGCGACATTCCTGAGCGCTTCGCCGTTGCCTTTATTCAGTTCCTCAGCTGTCGCTATGAGAGTCTGGGACTGAGCGAGTATGGCATCAGAGCTTGTCGGGTTCGCGTCGTTCACGACTCCGGTATCAGTAACAGTCAGGCCCGTTGCAGCGGAGAACTGTGTCGCCAGTGTGCGCATCATGGCCACGTGAGGCTCGATGGTCCCCTGTGGGAGCTGACCAAACACAGGGTTTGTTCCTGTCTCCGGGTTATGTGTCCCGACAATCAGACTGCCTATGTACTGCTTGAACTTGTCATTGATCAGAGCATCATACTGTTTGTCTGTGACCCCAAGCATGTATTTTTGCGGCGATGTCGCGAATTCAAGCCCGATCGTGGCATTTGCCACCGTTCTCACATACCCGTCTATAAGCCTCCTGATAGGGCTCTTGATCCTTGACTGGCCAAGCGGCTTCGAACTGGTCGCATCCCAGATCAGAGGCTGCATCATCGGTCTGCCGAGTTTGTGCTTGTGCCTCTCCGCTGACCAGGTATATCCGTTTTCATTTATCACGATCAGATAATCGTCCGTATACAGGTTTATCTTGGTAGGCTTCCATCTTCCCGCAACTGACTCATCCATCGCTGTGTCTATGATAGCCATTCCGCAGTCTATCCTGCCGAGCTGACCATTCCAGCGGGCAGCTGCAGTCTGAGGCGAATGCGTTCGGATCCTGCATCCGATCTTCTTGTCCGAAGAGAATGTATAGAATGTGCATCCAAACTGAAGCTCATCTTTGGTCTGTGCCTGATAGCCGGCTATAAGCTGATTGTCCTTTACGAGTTGGTCTACCTGCTCTATGCTGTTACCGTCTTCTCCCACAAAACCATCGAACATGGATCTTCTTGCCAGGACGTCTACCGTCTTTGCTCCCCAGGCGCAGCCTATCTCAAGGCCCCGGAAATCTTTTGGAAGAGCCAGCCCGAGATTCACGTTTCTCAAAGGAATATTCCCCTCGTAATACTTGGCCTTCTTGGCGTTCGCCGATCTGTGCCATTCAAATATGCTGATTAGATCCTCAAGCATCGCCTGCTCTTCAGGTTCAAGCCCTATAACCTTCTTCGGTATCATTGATAATTCCATTTAGCCTATCCTCATTTCCTTCGACGGGTCGCGCTTCGATGTCTTTGCGCCCCAGTATGCCAATGCTGCTGCCTGTATCGGCAGGGCGTTCTCCCCGCCGAAGCCCCAGTCTCCGCTTCGTCCGATCATTCTTTTTGTAGATGTTGTAGCGCTTTCGTTAAGCGCTTCCTGCTCGTAATACCATGTCAGGCCCAACTCATTGATCGAATTGACCAGCATCCCGGTCGATGCGATCACATCATTGGTGCTTGCCTTTATGACAGAATTCTTTGCCTTCCAGCTGCCCGCGAGCTTCTCTATCAGGATGTATGCTCCTGCCTTGCCGTCTATGACCACGCATGAAGCCGTGCCGCTTCTCTGGTTGAGCCAGTCCGCAAGCCACTGCAGACCGGTTATAGTCATTCTCATGTCTATCAGTGTGATGCGGGCAGGGCCCTCTTTAGGGATCACAGCACCGCACAGGCACACGAGCTCATTGTCCGGAGAGAACTTTACGCCGTAAGCGATCTTGCCTTCCGGCTTTTTCTTTTTTGAACGGCAGGCCTTCCATGCCTCTTCATTGATTGCAAGATCGTATCTGCCGGATGCAGAAGGCATCCACCATCCGAGCCGCTCTCTCGCAAATCCCGCCCTGGTCTGAGTGCGGAATTCCTCTTCCGTATATTCCTCTGTCAATATCAGGCCCATAGACGGATTCGTCATGTACCAGATCTCTTTGCTTGTGACGTCGATATCTTCTATCGTTTCGGCGTCAGGGCTCCATTCGGACCACGCATCATGTGCGCCGGGATTCTCTATCATGCGCTTTCTGATTCGCTTGAACACCTCTCCCGGGCAATTCGGATACGGAGGTGTCCCGGTATATATGATCTGCCTGGTCCCTGTTGATGATGCTGCGAGCGTTGCTATGATAGATTCGATCTGGTCATCAGTAAGCTCCTGCGCCTCGTCGAAAACGACCAGCGATATACCCTCGATACCACGGGCAGACTGGCGGGATCTCGAAGAAAACTCTATTGAACCGCCGTTTTTCAGCTCGATGCACTCTTCGCCGTTCGTCCAGCGTATCTTTTTGACCATCGCCATCACTTCCGGATGCCTTTTATCCTGAAACATGGCCGCCAGTCTTCTGAATGATTTCTTGGATGTACGTACCTGATGTGCCGTATGCAGGATCCTCTCTCCCAGGATAGTCAGTCCATAGAATTCCCTTGCCTCGAGGCATACATTTTTTCCGTTCTGCCTCGGGACCGAGAGCCCGGCGGTCGTTACCGCCAGCTCGCCCTCTTCATCTCTGCTGAGCCAGCAATCGACTATCCTCTCCTGCCATTCAAACAGTTCGTTGCCGTATGCTTTCATCAAAAGAACCGCGTCCTGTCCATCAGTCGCGGCTCTTTTAGGTTCGACTATCAGCCTGGGCTGCTGTGCTCCTATCATGCTGCTCTTCCTTATGCTTATCCTGAACGAAGCCCAGCACGGTCTGAGGCTTCAAAGAGTCATCGATCATGCCTTCTCCACCGCCCTCTTCATCCCTCAAAACATCGAAAATCGTGTCCATTCCAGCTGAATAAGTTTTGAAAAAAGACTCATATCGCTTAAAAATGGGGTTCTCCCGGACGCCTTCTTGGCCCCCTCCGTTGTTATATTCGACTACCGCCTTTTCTGTGATGATCTGCTCCCGCATCTCATCCAGCTTGGCTTTCATGAGGGCGACATTGTCAATCGTCGCCTCTATTATCTTCATCTTATGCGCCGGAATTTTTGCTTCGCGAAGCTGCCTTCGGATCATATTCCTTTCTTTGGTCGCGGCCTTCTCGATCTCGTCCCTATGCATAATATCTTTCCTTTGTCAAGACCACCCCCTCCTCGCGCGCGCGCGCAAGGGGGTATTTCGGCGCTCGACGGCGGGTGTCGCTTCTGGCAGCTGGGAGGGGTCCCTACCCCGGGTCAGAGGCATCATGATCACC
>Ga0310695_10013336_pt1 | contig 11322 bp, 11 predicted proteins | sample RumenRJG_04DNA_FD_203882 | JGI IMG/M metagenome (GOLD analysis project Ga0310695, IMG submission 203882) | Bovine rumen microbial communities from Lethbridge, Alberta, Canada - RJG_04 (v2) (version 2) | ecosystem: Host-associated > Mammals > Digestive system > Stomach > Rumen | place: Canada... | reverse complement strand
TCAAAGGTTTCGAAGCAATTATCGGCGGTGACTGCGACTCGATCCCGGAACAGGCGTTTATGCTTTCCGGCAATATCGACAGTGTTTACGCCAAGAGCAAGGAATTATGAGCACCCTGACGCTGCGGGTCGTTACCTCAGATGGCGTCAATCAAAACGTCGCCTGTGATTCTGTTTCTCTCTGGATGGCGCCGGATGTCCGCGGCCGCGGAGAGGGAAGCATCGGGATCAGAAAGGATCATATTGACGCTGTTATCGCTTTGGGGGAGGGACCGCTCGCTGCGTACCTGGAAGGCAAAGATGTTTTTTCTGCCCGCACAAAGGGCGGTGTAGCGATCGTTCAGAATAATACCGTGACCGTGGTTACGCCGCATCTGGCGGGCTGATTCTGTTTTATTTGATCCGCTGAAAATTGATCATTGTCAGGCTTTTGGAACAGTCGGAACTGGGTCTGAAGTAAACCTTTTCCGATGCGGGAAGCCTGTGTTCATCCAGAACCTGGATCCAGACCGGCTTGTCGAATTTCTGCACCGGACGCGCAAGCGTCACTTCATATCCGGAATCGCCATATCCGGGGAACAATCCGGAAAGCGTTTCGATCATTGAGCCATCGGCAAACCCGACCTGGATGTAGTAACCGATTTGCGGTTCATTCCGGTTGTCTGTCAGCGTACCTGCTACCCCCATCCATGTACAGTCCGCATTGGGATAAACTTCCGCCGCGTCAAAGGAGGATGGACGGCCCAGCGGCTGGAACCAGGCTTCACTGTATTGCTCAACCTCCTGGCTGAAATGCTTCACGGTCAGTGTGCTTTCGGCCAGCGCAAGGAGGTCTGCCGCATTGCCCTCGACGGTCTTTCGCGGTCTCAATTTCGGCGTCGGTGTCAGTGTCGGTGTCGGGGATAAAGTCGGCGTAAAAGTGACCGTCGGCGTGAAGGTAGGTGTGGGCACGGTAGGTGTTGGACTTTGCGTGGGCGTTGGTGTGGTGGTCAGGAATAGGATATCCTGCGTCTGTTCATACCAGTAGGTGGGGTTTTCCAAAGGTGCCTTGAACTCATCTTTGAATTGCTGCTGCGCTATCCTGCGGAAGATGACCGCTATCAGAATGATCACAATAACAGCCAGTATCGTCAGAAGCCATTTAATGCGCTGTTCCCGCTGACGCCTTCGGCGGCGCCGGTCACGGATATCCAGCGGATCTGATTCATATGGCTTCTTGCGGTTTTTCATGTGCTAAAAGATTGTGATATCAGCCTGATTTTTTTGTTGTTCCAGCCAGTCTGAAAGGGCTTTGCGCTGGGTGATCTGTGCCGCCTGTGTGTCCAGACTGCGTCCGGTTTGTTTTTCGGCAACGTAAAATACATTATAGACATTGTAGACCCGGAGTATCTCAGTGTGTTCACCCGGGTTCAGCGCGAAGATCTTGTCCTCAACTTCTTTTGAGAAAAGAACGCCGCGGGAGATCCAGCTCATATCTCCGCCTGTATTCTCATCATAATTACGGGCCATTTCCGTGAAGGATATGCCCATGTTAAGCCGGGTGATGACGTCTTCCAGGTCTCCTCGCCGGGCTGACCATATGCGGTATACATGGAGCTGTTCGATGTCTTTTAATTGTTCAAAAATGATTTCCCGCATGTTTCCGGCAGCTGATTCACGTTCCAGTGCCCTGCGGAAGCTTTCTTCACTGTAATGATTTTTCGTCTGCCATTCCCGCAGCGCGTCGCAGGAGCCCATCTTAACGCATAGGGCCTGGATCTTTGTATCAAGCTCGGTTTTGTCGGGGCTTATGCCGTTTGTTTGAGCCGCCGCAAGGAACAGCGTTTCGTTGATCAGCTCGCTGAGTGCTTCTTCCTGAAGTGCGCTGTCATCAGGAATGCTTTCACCCAATTGTTCATACGCGTCACGCAGCTGGGCCTTTTTCCCGTCAACATCTTCGATCGCAATCACCAAACCGTTGACGCGGGCAGCCGCAGGAGGTTCGGTCGGTGTTGGTGCCGGAGTTGGTGTTTCCGTCGGTTCAGGTTCGCTGGTCGGAGTGGAAGTCGGCTCGACACGCGGAGCGGTGCAGGCAGTCAGCAATGCAATAAAACAGAACAAGAGAATCAGATGCGCTTTTTTCATAATAAGTATTTTATCACTTAACGAAAAACTCAAGTATTGGAAGTATTTATCTGTATATTTTATTCTGCGTAATCAGATAAATCAGGATGGGTTTATGTTAAAATAAAAACCATGAAGATGTGTTGAAGGAGCGGTGAAATGAAAAAAGCTTATAAATGGTTGCTTTTCGGTGTCGGTTGTGTCATGCTGATCATCTCTGCGGCGGCTGTACAGCCTCAGCTCAGTCAGGATGAGCTGTCGGTGGTTGTGGATGCTGTCGTCCAAACGATGAATCCTGAAAATATGAAAGCAACTGTAGCTGCTGAAGTTGTTGCGGATCTGATTGGCCGGTTCAATGCTGCCGGTTATGTCGGATTGGCAGGCGCATTGTCAGCTGCACAGCCGGAAACTACAGCAGAGCCCGCAGCGGCACGCCCAACAGCAACTCCCACGCCGCAGGCTGCCGAGGCGTCTGCGGACAGCACTGACGCTCCTGCTGAAAATGTTCCGACCGTGTCAACCACCAGAGTGGTCGAAACAGCGATCGCGGACTATTATGACGGAGCTGTTTTGCAGGAAGACGGTACGTACCGCGGCCTGCATGCGAAATTTGTAACCTCTTCTGCTTATGCTGTCGGCGGGGATGAAAATGGTGCTCCGCGGGAATTCAGCAACGCATTTACACCCAACAAATGGTTCAATGTCGATGTCGTCTTTGAAAATGACGGTTCCCTGGTCTGGCCGCCGCGCATCGAAATGCGCCATGTGGGCAACGTCGGGGAATATACCGGAACCGAAGTCGTTTCGATTGACACCACCTACAATCCGGTTTTGCCCGGAATGCGCCGTTCCTTTACGGTTTCTGCCTATGGCAGTGAAAACCTGGGCTGGACCACCTTTTACTTCCAGCTGTATGATGCGGATTCCGGCAGCATGATCGAAGGCGGACAGGGATCATTCAGCTACAATGCTTATTGATACCAGACTTGTGTTTTACGGAATAAATTATGAAAAAGAAGGCGTTTGAGCGCCTCTTTTTTTGAGATAAAGGATCGAATTATGAATACTGCTGAAGAATTGACCGGCAAATTGAATGAACTGGAAAGTTCACTTTATATCTTCCATCATTTGTCCTCTCTCCTGGAACTGGACGCGACAACTGCTGCTCCGCCGGACACGACACGGGGCACCGGCAAGGTGACAGAATTTCTGAGCAAAGAAGAATATTCGAAGTTTGCCTCTGAAGAAACCGGACAGCTGCTGAGCGATATCCTCGCGAAAAGTGCTGAACTGCCGGCTCAGACCGTGAGGCAGGCTGAATTCCTGAAGCGGGAATATGACCAGTCGAAGGCCATTCCGCAGGATGAATATGTGGAATACGACGTACTGATTTCCGAAGCCCAGAATGCCTGGGTAAAGGCAAAACGCGAGAACAACTTTGAAGCGTTTGCCCCTTATCTGGAAAAAATCGTCAGCTGTCAGAAGCATTTTATCGATCTCTGGGATCCGGACCATATCCGGAAACCGTATGATGTCCTCCTGGATCATTATGAGTATGGCCTGACTTCGGATTTTCTGGATAGCTTTTTTGATGAGGTAAAAAGGACCATTGTCCCGTTGCTGCATGCGATCACGGAAAAAGGCTGGCAGCCGCGTTCGGATTTTCTGTTCAGGGATGCTCCGCTGGAAAAACAGCGTGAGCTTTCTGATTATCTGATGCAGGTCCTGACGATTGACCGGAATCACTGCAATATCGCTGAAACCGAACATCCGTTTACGCTTCATTTCAACAAGGATGATGTCCGCATCACTACCCATTATCACATCGACGAAGTGATGAGTTCCTTCTATTCGGTCATGCACGAAGGCGGGCATGCCCTTTATGAACTGCACACCGGTGATGAGCTGCGGTTTACCTCTCTTGCTTCGGGAGCTTCCTCCAGCATCCATGAGAGCATTTCCCGCTTCTTTGAAAATATCATCGGCCGATCCAAAGAGTTCTGCTCCTTCATTCTGCCGAAGCTGCAGGAGCTTTTCCCGGATCAGTTTGCTGATGTTTCACCCGATGAATTCTACCGGGCGGTGAACATCGCGCAGCCGTCCCTGATCCGCACTGAAGCGGACGAACTGACCTACTGCCTGCACGTGATGGTCCGGTATGAGCTGGAAAAGGGATTATTCAACGGTGATACTGCGGTCAAGGATCTGCCGGCAGCCTGGAACCTCAAGATGAAGGAATATCTGGGAATTGATGTCCCGAATGATACCAAAGGCGTACTGCAGGATTCCCACTGGGGCAGCGGTTATTTCGGATATTTCCCGACTTATGCCCTCGGTAATGCCTACGGTGCCCAGATTAGCGAAAAAATGAAGCAGGATGTGGATACGGCGGACTGCTGCAGCAGGGGAGATCTGGCTCCGATCGTGAACTGGCTGGAAGAAAAACTGTTCCGGTATGGCTGTCTGCTGGATCCGGTCCCTCTTTTTGAACAGGTCTGCGGTGCAAAATTTACTCCTGTGCCTTACACACAATATCTTAAGAAAAAATACAGTGAAATTTACGGTATATAAGTCGTTATCTTAAAATAAAACAAAGAGCTCTGTCCCGTGAGATAAAAGGACAGAGCTCTTTTAATGTCTTTTCCCGGATTTATTCGTTCAGAATCAGCGCAGCCGCACCGATCACCCCGGCCTGTGAACTGAGTTCGGCGATCCGGACCGGTGTGCTGCGTGTGTTGGAAAGCGCGTTCTTTTTGACATATTCTCTGATCGGTTTTACCAGCAGGTCACCCTGCTCGGCAACACCGCCGGAAAGCAGGATGATATCAGGATTCAGGGCGTGGATCATGGAAACGGCTGCCGCACCGATCGCACTTGCGCAGTAGTTTATCACTTCCTGTGCGAGCGGATCCCCCTGTTTTACCGCTTCAAAGACCTGGAAGCCGGACACATCTCCGATTTTTCCGTCTGCCAGCTTCAGCATCAGGGCGCCCCGTTCCGGATCTCCGGCAATACGCCTCCGGGCGATCCGTCCGATAGAGGTTCCCGAACCGTAATCTTCAGCCGGTCCGGGTACGCCCGCTGTGGAGAGCTCTCCTTCAAAATCAATGATGAGAAAACCCAGGTGGCCGGCAATTCCCTGCGCTCCCTGGAAAATCTTTTTGTTCAGCACAATGCCGCCGCCGATACCGGTGCCGATCGTGAAGCCGACTACATTTTGCACATCGCGTCCGGCTCCGTAAATCGCCTCCGCGTAGATGGCTGCCTGTCCGTCATTGACAACCTTTACGGGCATTCCAAGCCGTGCGGACAGAATCGACTGGATCGGAACCGGAGGATCGATTTTGATCGAAGGATCGCCGTTGTGACCGAAGAGCTCACCGTTCAGGTTCACCTGACCGCAGGTACCGATGCCCAGCCCTTCGATCAAAATCCCGCGGCACTCAGGTTCAGAGAGCATTTTCCGGGTCAATTCGGTGAGCTGGTCCATATAAGCCGGACCGTTCCAGATGCCTTTTGAACGCTCCCGGATTTCATGCAGGATTTGGCCCTGATCATTCACCAGCGCACACCGCAGGTTGGTAGCGCCTGCATCAATGCCGATCGCGTATCGGGTCATGACTTGGCCTTCCCCTGCGGGCTGAACTGCACAAAGCGTTCCGTGATCATCCATGGACGGGTGATGGCGGAACCGATGACGATGGCATGAACGCCCAGTCCGAAGCCGCGTTCCACATAAGCCGGTTCCCAGAAATGACCTTCTGCGATGACGGGACGTCCGCCTTCCTTGACCATTTTTTCAATGAAAGCCCAGGGCGGAGTATATTCGTCTTCATTCGTACCGACGCCGGAAAGGGTCGGTGCGATGATGTCGGCATTGGTGCGCATGGCGTCTTCCATGTTGTGGCAATCGGCCATGACCGGGAGGTTCAATTCATTCCGGACCCGGTCGACAAGCTCTTTTACATCTTCGTTGTTGGGGCGTTTCCGGCCGGTCGTTTCAATGGCGATGATATCAGCACCGGCGTCCGCAAGCTCGCGGCAATCCTGGAAAGTAGGGGTGATCATGATGTTCCACCATTCATCCTCCCAGTGGCGTTTCCAGATGCCGATCACCGGCAGATCCGTGGTTTTCTTGATGGCTTCGATGTCCACTACGGAATTGGCGCGGATCCCTGCAGCTCCGCCGATTTCCGCGGATTTGGCAAAAGCGGCCATGAATTCCGGGCAGTGTGTCGGATCGCCTTCTTTGGACTGGCAGGAAACGATGATCCCGCCCTTCAATTTTTGCATCATTTGGTTGTATCGCTCGATATCGTACATAAATCAATCCTTTCGATGTGAAGCGTTATGTTCTTTGCTTAATTTTACCTTATAAAAGAGTCAAAGCAGCCTGTTCTGCTGACCCAAAAAGAGTCAGCGAAAACAGGTGACTTTGACTCAAACTGAAATGATCCGTGTTCCCTTAATTGCGCAGACTGTGCAGCGGTGCGGGAATGTGACCGCCGCGGGCAATAAAGGTTTCTGATGAGAAAGGATGGACCGGAATGACGGGCGCGTGTCCCAGCAGACCTCCAAATTCCACAAAGTCACCGACCTTCTTTCCCGGTGCGGGAATGATGCGTACCGCGGTGGTTTTGTTGTTGACAACGCCGATCGCCGCTTCATCCGCGATGATGGCGGAAAGCGTAGCGGCAGAAGTATCACCCGGGACCGCGATCATATCCAGACCGACGGAGCAGACACAGGTCATGGCTTCCAGCTTGTCGAGCGTCAGCGCACCGCAAGCTGCGGCTTCGATCATGCCGATATCCTCGCTCAGCGGGATAAAGGCTCCCGACAAGCCTCCCACATGGGACGAAGCCATCACGCCGCCTTTTTTGACCGCATCGTTGAGCAGGGCAAGGGCAGCGGTAGAGCCGTGTGTCCCGCATTTTTCGAGCCCCATTTCCTCCAGAATGTGGGCAACGGAGTCCCCGACGGCCGGAGTAGGTGCGAGTGAAAGATCCACGATACCGAAGGGAACATTCAGCCTGCGGCTGGCTTCCATGGCAACGAGCTGCCCCACCCGTGTGATGCGGAAAGCGGTCTTTTTGATGGTTTCCGCAACTACATCGAAGGATTCTCCCCGGACACCTTCCAAGGCCCGTTTTACCACGCCGGGACCGCTGACGCCCACGGAAACGGCACAATTCCCCTCTCCCGGCCCGTGGAAAGCACCGGCCATGAAGGGATTATCTTCCACGGCATTGGCGAAGATCACAAGTTTTGCGCAGCCGAGACCGTCCTTGTCTTTGGTTTTTTCAGCCAGGGATTTGATGGATTCTCCGCAGATCCTGATGGCATCCATATCGATACCGGACCTGGTGGAGGCGACATTCACACTGGAACACATCAGCTCCGTTTCACTGAGTGCCCGAGGAATGGAAAGGATCAGCCTTCTGTCCGCATCCGTCATGCCTTTTTGAACAAGGGCTGAATAGCCGCCGATAAAGTCTACGCCGGTTTCGTGAGCTGCCCGGTCCAGTGCCATGGCAACGGGCAGGGGATCGGAGATCCCTCCGGTAATGAGCGAAATGGGGGTCACGGAAATCCGTTTATTCACGATCAAAACACCGAATTCCCGTTCGATTTCTTCCCCGACCTTTACCAGGTTCTCAGCTTGTTTGGCGATCCGCGAATAGACACGGGCTGCCAGGCGCCGGCTGTCATCACAGACACAATTGAAAAGCGAGATGCCCATGGTGATGGTGCGCACATCCAGCTTTTCTTCATCGATCATGTGAAGTGTCTGGAAAATCTGATCAGTTTGAACCATGCTTTGCTCCTCTGTTAGATTTGATGCATTGCTTCAAAGATTTCGCTTTTCTGGATGCGGATCTGCACGCCTACTTCATCGCCGAGCTTTGTCAGCCGGTCCTGCAGTTCGTCAAAGGAACATGTCGGCTCTGACAGATCCACGATCATCAGCATGTTAAAAAATCCATCGACAATTGTCTGTGATATTTCCAGAATATTTATGCCGCCTTCGTATAGTACATTACTGACGCAGGCGATGATCCCTTTCCGGTCAAAACCGAGAACCGTAACCACTGCTTTTGATGTCGCTGCCATTTTTCCTTCCCGCCCTTTATTTTTTGATTTTCTGCCCGGCCTCACGGAAGTGCCGGGTGCAGTTGTTTATATTATTAGTAAATATACCATATTTGTCAGATAACAACTCATTAAAACCCTTCCGGTGCTTTGGTTTTACTGAACAGTTACCCGTTATAATTGAGTGCAGCATCGTTCATGAAAACGGAGCGGTGCGGGAGAAATTGCAATGCGACTGACAACCTTGTGTTATATAGAAAACAACGGCCGCTGGCTGATGATGCAGCGTGTGAAGAAGAATCAGGATGAAAACGCCGGAAAGTGGATCGGCATCGGCGGACATCTGGAAAAGGACGAATCCCCGGAAGAGTGCATCCGCCGGGAAGCCCGTGAGGAGGCCGGCATGGAGCTCAGCGGGCTCAGACTCAGGGGGATCCTGACGTTTATCCTGCCGGCATGGGGGAACGAACTGACTTTTCTTTATACCGCAAAGACGGATACGGTGCAGCTCCCTGAGTGCGATGAAGGCAACCTGGAATGGATCCCGGTCAAAGATGTGATGGGGCTTTCTTTATGGGAAGGGGATCGGGTGTTCCTGCCTTTGCTGCAATCGGATGAAGGATTCTTTTCCATGAAACTGATCTATGATGAGGAAGGAAACCTTCTTTCTTATGCTTTGGAACAACAGGACGCAGCGTAAAAAAACGGTTTCATGGACTCCGGAAAGAGGCATGAAACCGCTCCTTTGATTGGTTAAAGAAGAGGACGGAACTCCGTCCTCTGTTTCTCTGTTCAGTTATCCGCCCGGTTGTAACCGTTTTTCATGTGTGTGCTTGCTTCCAGGAGAATCTTGTTCAGTGTACTGATGGTTTGTTCTTTGGCCATCTCGCAGAGCTTGCGGTTGGCTTCCTCCATCAGGGAAAAATCATTGTTTTCGATCATTTTCCGGTCATATTCACAGATTAGCTGACGGCCTTTGATGGTTACGGCGTTATGGTAGCGTTCGATGTTCTGGATGCAGCTGCCGTACCAGGGATCAGCAAGGGCCCCGATGAGCCGGCTGCCCCAATAGAAATTATCCGTTGATGTGTCAAGCGTGACATTGCTCAGGTAGGAAGGCAGACGGGAAACATTCGTATAGACCGGCAGCATGGCACTGAAAGTGGTGGAGCCGAAACAGATCCACTCGATTCCTTTAATGGCATCCGGTACACCACTGCGGATCTGGCAGATGGAAGTGACCCCGGTGCGGTTGATGCCGATCGGCCGGTAAATGCCGCGCTGTCCGCTGTCATGTTTGGCATAGGGATCATAAGGTGTGCCCTGAAAGTGGGAGGAAAGCATATATTTCACATCCTCTGCCGCAATTTTCCGGTCCGGAACCATAGACCAGGGGATATTGTCACTTTCCGGTGTAAAATCCGCATTTTCTCCGTCCCAGCGATAAGTACGAGGCAGCAGATAGCGTGCCATGAACCAGGCTCGCGGGGTGTTATAGATGTGATCCATATCGGTGTGAGAACCGAAAATATCACGAAGATTGTTGTAGAATTGATTTTTCGCTTTATTGTTGAGATCAAGATGATTCTCTGTGATGAATTCACGCATATCCGCGGAGCAGAGGTGCGCCTTCTTTTCACCAAATGCGTCATTGAAATCGAAATCATCTGTACCGAACTGGTTGGGATTGATCACAACACGATCATCCGGGACACGGCGGGCGATCCAGTGATGACCGCCGATGGTTTCCAGCCACCAGACTTCGTTCTCATCATTGAAAGCGATTCCGTTCATCTCGTAGGTGCCGTACTGCTTCAGCAGGGAACCGAGGCGCAGTACACCTTCACGTGCTGAGTGGATATATGGCAGTACCAGGAGGACGATATCTTCCTCACCGATCCCGCCGGGGATCTCCTTCTTCCGGCCTTTGGCTTCCTGCAGCTCGACCAGCGGATCTGCGGCCAGCACGCGGGGATTGGATGTGATGGTTTCCGTAGCCGTCATGCCCACATTGGCTTCATTGATACCGGTTGCCGGCCATACTCCCTTTTTCGGGTCGACACTCGGGCAGGATGTATAACGCATCGGGTTGTCGGGCAGCTCGATCTCGACATGGGAAAGCACGCTTTTGTATTTCCGCGGCTGTTTTTTGGGGTCGACCACAACCATCTTTTTCACGTCAAAATGCCCGTCATCGGTGCGGGCGATCATTGTTGAACCGTCATTGCTGGCTTGTTTTCCGACTAAAATTGTTGTACAGGACATTTATTCTTTTGTTCCTTTCGTTTCTTGCGATTCAAATAATATATCCGGGGCGGTCATTCAGGATACGGCGTCACGTCAGGGGTGACACATCCTGCTGCTCATTCCTGAACAGGCCCCTGATTGTTAATGATATGCACGTCCATCTGCGGATAAGGAATTTCGATGCCGGCTTTGTCCAGGGCACGTTTTCCGTTTTCCATCAGGTCATAACGAACATTCCAGTAATCGTCGTTTTTGCACCAGATCCGCAGAATGAATACCAGGCTGCTGTCACCGTATTCGGAAAGGTAAACCTCCGGAGCCGGATCGCGGAAAATGCGGGGATCGCTTTCGGCAAGGTTTTTCAGCAAGGAAAAAACTGTATCGATGTCTGCATTGTAACTGACTGAATAATTGAGGTCCTGGCGGCGGGATCCTTCCCGGGAAAAATTGATGATCGGCGTGTTGGTGAGGCTGCTGTTCGGGATGGAGAGCGTGCGGTTGTCGGGCATGAGGAGCTCTGTGTAAAAAGCGCCGATCGACCGGACCGTTCCTTCAATGGAACTATTGGCATCATTGATCTTGACATACTCGCCAACCCTGACAGGCTTCAAAAGCAGCAGCATGACACCGCCCATCAGGTTGCCTAAGGCGCCCTGGAGCGCCAGTGAGACCGCAACACCCGCGGTACCGATCAGCGTGATGATCGAGGTCAGCGGGATGCCCATAACATTGGCTGCTGTCAGGATCACGATCAGGTAAAGGATCAGCCTTATGACATGATTCAGAAAGGTGATCAGGGTCGGTTCTGCCTTGATTTTGTTAAGGTAGCGTTCGGGAATTTTTTGGATCCAGCGCACGATGAATAATCCGACACCCAACA
>Ga0310695_10013335_pt1 | contig 11324 bp, 8 predicted proteins | sample RumenRJG_04DNA_FD_203882 | JGI IMG/M metagenome (GOLD analysis project Ga0310695, IMG submission 203882) | Bovine rumen microbial communities from Lethbridge, Alberta, Canada - RJG_04 (v2) (version 2) | ecosystem: Host-associated > Mammals > Digestive system > Stomach > Rumen | place: Canada... | reverse complement strand
CAAGGCTGCCGCCCGTTCCAGACGGATGACGCGGATGAAGTCCTGTGGCGATTTGCCAGTAAAGGTCTTCAGTTTGATATAGAAGAGTGTGCGGCTCATGGCCATTTCCTGGCAAAGACGATCAATGCTGAAATCAGTGTCGGAAAGGTTGTCAATAACCAGTTTTGTCACTTTGCTGATGAACTCACTACCTTCTTCTTTGGGCTCTTCCATAGGGGTGTCGGTCTGCTTCTTCTGAATATTTGTTTGGTAGTTGGCGTTCAATTTGGGATTATTGACTACCAAACGCATATATTTGGTATGTAATTGATAGATGCGCCATGCACCGTAAAAGGCTAAAAGAATCAGACAGCAATAGACGAGCTTCATCCACCAGGAGTACCACCAAGGCTGTTTGATGTGGATGGTCAGTTGAACTTCGTCAAGTACGGCACCACAGGTACGGCTTACACTTCTAAGCAATAACTGGTGATGACCAGGTTCCAAATTCGTGAATCGAATGTATTGCTGCTCATTGGGCTGACTCCATTCGCCTCCGCCTACCTGGTATTGGTAAACAATATCAAATTGGTTGCGCAGGTTAATGCTTTCGAAGTTTAAATCAAAGGTCCTTTTGTTGTAGGGAAGTTCCAGTTTTCCATCTTGAAGCATCTGGTAGGTCCGTTCTTTGAAATCGTCATCATCATCGCCACAACTGACGGATTTGATTCTCAGACGGGTGAGATAGTTAATTTCCTGGATATTCTCAGGATTGATGATGACAGCTCCCGATGTGGTACCGAACAACATGAGACCATCCTGCAGGTTGGCGGCTGCCCCATTGGTGTACTCGCAGGCTAATCCGTAACAGTAGTTGACATCAATCACACGGTCTGGCTGATTGGGCTTGACAAAGGCCAGTCCATGTTCCGTGGCTATCATGATACGTCCGAAATGGTCTTTGCTCAGGCTGCGCACACTATTGGAAGGCAATCCATTGGCTGTAGTCAACTGAGAACACTGTTTAGACTGCAAGTTATAAACATATACACCACCACCATCTGTACCTATCCAAAGCTCGTCGTTGCCGTTCATCAGGAGTGAGAGTACAAAACGGTTGATATCGTCACCTTTGGGAGTCTGGTATTTCAATTCCTCCTTCTTTCCCGTAGCTGGCGTCACCGTCCACAGGCCATAGGCTGTACCGACAGCGATACGGCCGTCGGGCAGCTCTAGCAGGTCGTTCACATAATGTACCTGGTGAAAACGGAATCCCGTATTGGTTTTCTGTACCAATGCTCCGTCCAAACACCCCATCCACAGTCCTCCGTTGTGGTCGTAAAGCAGTTTGAAGACATGGTCATCCTGCAAAGATCCATTAGCTACCGTGTATAGTTGGTGCGCCCCTCCTACACCCACCTCATAGACACCTTTCCCGTAAGTGCTGGCCAACAGTTTTCCGTCAGGAGTCTGACAGAGCGACAGGACGACGGAGCCTTGGCAGTAGTGTGTCCAGGTGTGGGTCTGTGTGTTCAGCATACTTACACCGTTGTCGGTGCCCATAGCCAACAGGATGGGGGAGCATTGCATGACGCAGTTGACGTGGCCGTTGAGAATGCTTTGGTGATTGTTCCGGACATGGTGGAACGTGGCTTCCGTACTGCCTACGGGGCGTGCGATGTCGATGCCACCGGAGTAGGAGCCGATGACAATGTTCTCCCATGAGTCGCACATGATGGAATAGATGCCGTTTCCATGGAGCACACCCTGCGGTCCTTCATTGGCGTCAAACAGCAGTCCGCTCTTGTAGTGACCCTCGGCATCAGGTCTTCTACTTGCCCAGTGAACGCCCTTTCCGTCAATACCAATGAGCATGGTCTTGCTATTATAAGGACATATACTGCGAATAGGTTGTTGCCATCCGTCCTCCTGACTAGATACTTTTGTCACGTTGCCATTGTTTTCCAGCACATAGAGTCCACTGGAGAATCCACCCAACCATACTTTGTCGTACAGAGGGTCGTAGTAGCCACTCTCTATGTCGTAGGGTGCTATTTTCTGCATCTTGGCAGAAGCGGTGGCCGTTGCCGATGTCACATAGACCCCATCGCGAGTACAGAACAGCAATTGTTTTTCAGTCCTGACGATGCTGTTGGCGCAGATTCCCTTGACAACCACTGTGGCTTTCTGGTCATTTATCAGGTAAATTCCATCGTGGGTAGCCACCCAGATGCCTTGTCGGGTGGGGCGGATGTCGTTCAGCTGCACTACGCCTGTAATCAACAGGCCGATGTTTACCTTCTCACGGAACTGGTCAGTAGGCGCATCGTATACGGCAATGAAACCCTTATCGTCAAAGGCATACAATTGCTGTGAATCATCGTCGGCCTCGTCAATCATGAGCTTGATATAGCGTCCTCCGTCATTACTGAATTTTCCGTGTTCGCCCAATTGGTAATGGGTGATGGTGACGCCGTTGTAACGCTCTACTCCGTTTTTGGTGCCCCACCATATACCCCCGTCATTGGTTTGGAGGATGCTGTATACACGCTGACTGAACATGCCGTCGTCTATTCCCAAGTGGCTGTATGTGAACTGGCTCACGTCCTGTGCATTGCTGCCATGAATGAAGGCGAGCATACAGATAGCGATGAGGCAGAATTTATAAATGAACAGGCTAAAAGTATTGATAGTTTTCATTGTAGTAATATATAGTTTGTATTATTGCCCGCCGAGTCTTGAAAAGAACTCGATAATGTCTTCCCATGTCTTAAAAGTATCAGAGCGATATTGCAGTAGTGTAGCCATCGTATCGCCTTCTTTTAAAAGGCTGATGAGGTAATCGCCATAGAGCAGGTCTCGACGATCGGTGTAGATGGTATGGCGCCAGGCAGGTACATTGATGTGTTCTTCAAGCCACGCAGTTGTTTTTTCAAACTGTGAACAGGGGGCAACGAAATATACCTGATAGTGCTCGATGAGCAGGCGGATGGCTTTCTGCATCGAACTGGCAGGTTTCTGGTATGCGTCAGCCAAAGTCTCTATACCTATATATATTATAGGACGCTCAGAATGCTCCTGCATGTCATCAATCCAACGAATGACTGGAACCACGCTGTGCATGAAAGAACGGTCGTTCATACGGTGCTCACCATGAAAGTGGAGCGCATTGGGATAAACCTCATGAAACATGTCGAACGTGTCGACAGTCGTGTCTTCGTCGCCAAAAAGTCCATAGACGCGCTTGAGTTCCTCGTTTGTAATGCCCTCGAAGCGATGTTCTGACTGCTCCTTGTATTCTTTGACAAGGTTCTTGTCAACATAAAACTCTTGTATTCCATCGAGACGGGGATTCTGAAATTGTTGAGTGCCCGTCATGCCATGAGCTTTCATCGTCTCACCCATCTCCATGGCTGGATTGACGCAGATGCGGTCAAAACCATACAGTTGTTCGGCATACATGCCGCCCATGGAAGTGCCGATAATCAGGTCGGGCTGTTCCTGTTGGCAGACGTGATGCAATAAGTCAATGGCTTCCTGAGGATGAATAGGTAAGTCGGGAGCAATCACTTTGGCGTTTGGCATCACCTCGCGAAGGCGGGCTACCGTTCCTGATTGGCCACTGCTTGCAAAGCCGTGACAATACAAGACTGTCTTGCCTGCCATCATGTCTGGATATTGTTTTATATATGGATTCTCTATTGTCATGTGTGCAAAGTTACAAATAAGAGTGGGAAATACCAAAAAAAATACTATCTTTGCATCATTAAATACAATAAACTATGAAAAAACCAGAAATCATGGTTGCATCGTGCGCGTACTATATTAATAATAGTAAGTTGGGACCACAGTAGGTGTCAAGTGAGAATTTTGTTGATTTTGCTTGGTTGTTTGAAATAAATTGTATAATTTTGCGTTCGTATTACGTAACTTAATTCAATCAATTAAACAATAAAGCGTTATGAAAAAGTATTTAGCAGAAATGGTGGGCACGATGGTGCTCGTACTGATGGGCTGTGGCGTTGCCGTTAGCCTGGGTTGTGATCCTATTAACAACATTCCCGCTGTGGTTGGAACAGCTTTTGCCTTTGGCTTGGCAGTGGTAGCAATGGCTTATACCATTGGAGGCATTTCTGGTTGCCACATCAATCCGGCTATCACACTGGGCTGTATCGTTGCAGGACGCATGGATGCCAAGGAGGGTATGATGTATATGCTGTTCCAGTGTATCGGCGCTTTCATCGGCAGTGCTCTGCTTTTTGTCCTGACAACCAATGTCCCTGGAATGGTGGGTACAGGTGCTAATGATTTGCAGGTTAATGTTTCGGTGCTGGGCGGTCTGCTGGCTGAGATTATCTTTACATGCGTATTCGTACTCGTTGTCCTGGGTGCTACGGCAAAGACAAATGGTGCTACCAACAACTTTGCAGGTCTGGCAATCGGTCTGAGCCTCGTCCTCGTTCATTTGGCATGTATTCGTTATACAGGAACCTCGGTAAATCCGGCACGTTCCCTCGCTCCTGCCATCTTCCAGGGTGGTTCGGCTCTTGTCAACCTCTGGATTTTCATCGTAGGTCCGTTTGTAGGTGGTGCTTTGGCTGCTTGCATCTGGAAAATGATTGAACCAACAGAGAAGTAATAATTGCAACATTTAGTTTGCATTTTCTATGGCACGGGTTACACAGTGTTGCGGAAAAGTTTAAAATCCGTAAAAACTGCGTAATCCGTGCTTGATTATTTTCGCTTTTTAAAAAGAAATAGTTATCTTTGCAGTCAGATAGATTTTCAACTAACAAATAAAAAGTAACAATTATGGTAAATTACAAAGATCTGGGTCTTGTTAATACCCGCGAGATGTTCAAGAAGGCTGTGACTGGTGGCTATGCTATCCCCGCTTTCAACTTCAACACTATGGAGCAGATGCAGGCTATCGTGATGGCTGCTGTTGAGACTAAGTCTCCTGTTATTATGCAGGTTTCTAAGGGTGCTCGTAACTATGCCAACGCTACTATCCTGCGTTACATGGCAGAGGGTGCCGTTGCCTATGCTAAGGAGTTGGGTTGCCCCAATCCCGAAATCGTACTGCACCTCGACCACGGTGACAGCTTCGAGCTCTGTAAGGACTGTATCGACATGGGCTTCTCAAGCGTTATGATCGACGGTTCTTCACTGCCTTATGAGGAGAACATCGCTTTGGCTAAGAAGGTTGTTGACTACGCTCATCAGTTCGACGTAACTGTTGAGGCTGAGCTCGGCGTGCTCGCTGGTGTTGAGGATGAGGTTTCTTCTGCAGAGTCTCACTACACCAAGCCCGAGGAGGTTATCGATTTCTCTACCCGTACAGGTTGCGATTCTCTGGCTATCTCTATCGGTACTTCTCACGGTGCCCACAAGTTCACTCCAGAGCAGTGCACACTGGTGAACGGCGTGCTGGTTCCACCTCCCTTGGCATTCGACATCCTTCACGAGATTGAGAAGAAGCTTCCTGGATTCCCCATCGTGCTCCACGGCTCTTCTTCTGTTCCTATGGAGGAAGTGAACACTATCAACAAGTTCGGTGGTCACCTCGAGGCCGCTATCGGTATCCCCGAGGAGCAGCTGCGTGAGGCTGCTAAGAGCGCTGTCTGCAAGATCAACATCGACTCAGACTCTCGTCTGGCTATGACGGCTGCTATTCGTCAGCACCTCGCTGAGCATCCTGGAGACTTCGATCCTCGCCAGTATCTGAAGCCTGCTCGTGAGAACATGAAGAAGATGTACATCCACAAGATTGTGAATGTGCTGGGTTCAGACGGTAAGCTGGGATAATCCAACTTCGGTCAAAAAATAACAGGCTCCTGCGATAGGGGCCTGTTTTTTTGTTTCTTTATGGAATGCTGTTAGTCGCTTAGTTGCTTGAAAGCCTTGGGGAGATATTGGATGATATCACCCGCTGTAAGGCTCTCTTCTCCCAAATCGTTAGCAGCTAAATCACCTGCCAAGCCGTGCAGATATACTCCGACAATACAGGCATCCTGGGGCTTATAGCCACGGGACAAGAGTCCTGTAATGATACCGGTAAGCACATCACCACTTCCTGCAGTTGCCATACCTGCATTTCCCGTTGGGTTGAAGAGAATATGTCCGTCAGGCATGCAGATGGCCGTATAATGTCCTTTCACAATGACATATCCCTGTATGCGCTCTGCCAGGTTGCGTGCTTTGGTTAGCCGCTCATAGCTGTCGGCAGAATGTCCTTCCATACGGTCAAGCTCCTTGGGGTGTGGGGTCAGGATGACTCCCTTGGGTAGTTGCTGCATCCAGGCACGATGGTTGCCCAGGATGTTGAGTGCATCAGCATCTATGACAATAGGACACAGGGATCTCCTCAACTGGGAAATGAGGGCAATGGCCGTTTGCTCGCTTTGTCCAAGTCCAGGTCCAATGCCTAATGCCTGGAAGTCTTCCGTGTCAACGGCTTCTGCAAAGATAGTCTCCTCTGATCCCATTTGTACGATAGCTTCAGGCACCGCAGCCTGTAGGATAGGAATGTTGCGTTTAGGGGAATTGACGGTAACCTTGCCGGCTCCGGCACGCAGACAGGCTTTAGAGGCCAGGACGGCTGCACCGGCCATACAGTAACTACCGGCAATTAGGAGTGCATTGCCCATTTGACCCTTATGCGCAAAAGGATTACGTTCTAGGAGACGTGAGCGAATGTCCTCTTCTTCAGTAATCGTATATTGCGACTCTGTCTTGTTAATGCCTTCCTGACTCAGTCGGATGTCAAGAACATGCAGCTGTCCGACGAAATACTGATTCTCTGCAAAGAGAAAAGACAACTTGGGTTGTTGCAGGGTGAAGGTTCTGGTGGCACGAATAATGTTTGCCCGTACATTATAGGTATTGTCTTCAGTCATGAGACCTGACGGGACGTCAATACTGGCAATCTGAGAGGGTGATGCGTTGATGTATTTCACCAACGAGGCAAAACCTCCGGCAAGGGGCTTGTTAACACCGGAACCAAAAAGACCGTCAATAACAAGCATCTCCTTTTCTAGCACCGGCGGATCAAATTCCTGAGTCACCTCAATAAACTCCTTTATACGCTTGCATTCCTTCAGCCGCTTCTTGTTGGTAGCACAGTCGGGCGAAAGATGCCCGCTGATATTAAAAAGATACGCAGAAACCTGATAGCCCTGTTCGGCTAACATACGGGCTACGGCTAATGCGTCACCTCCGTTATTTCCAGGTCCGGCAAATACCACAACAGGGGTGCCCGAAGACCATACTCCCATGATGGCATGAGTCAGCACTTTAGCTGCTCGTTCCATCAAATCAAGGCTCGAAATGGGCTCATGTTCGATGGTGTATTTATCTAATTCGTGTATCTGATTATTTGTAAATATCTTCATGATGTGTGCAAAAATACGAAAAATATGCTAATTTGTATCTATTCTTTGCCGAAAATTTAGTAATTTTGTGCCAAATTTAATTTTTAGCACTCATGAGTATAGTAAAAATAAAGGATAAGACGTTTGAAACGTCTATTACTGAGAGTGAGATTAAACAGCGTGTGAAAGAACTGGCGCAAAAAATCAGCCACGATTTGGAAGGTAAAAACCCCTTGCTGTTGGGTGTCCTGAACGGCTCGTTCATCTTTGCTGCTGACTTGATGCGCGAGATGAAGACTCCCTGTGAAATTTCGTTTGTGAAACTGGCCTCGTATCAAGGCATTACCTCAACAGGTAAGGTTCACGAGGTCTTGGGTATTAACGAGGATCTGGCAGGTCGTGATGTTGTCATTGTGGAAGATATTGTTGACACGGGTCGTACCATGAAGCAAATGGTAGAGTCGTTGGGTACACGCAATCCCGCTTCTGTCCATATATGTACATTATTCGTGAAACCCGACAAGCTGGAAGAACCGCTTGACATTGAGTATGCTGCCTTCTCTATTCCCAATGATTTCATCTTGGGTTACGGGCTGGACTACGACCAGCAGGGACGTTGGCTGAAAGAGATCTATACGTTGGTAGAAGAATAAAGTATAGGGGCTTCGGATAATCGAAGTTTCGAAATAACGAACGAAGAAAAACTATGCGACAAATCAAACTGCCTCACTTGCCCAGTGATATTGAGGAGCGTAAAAGCGACCTCATGACAGACTTGTGGTATAAAGGTAAGGAAACACAAATCAAACAAGACATTATAAAAGAAAAGATCAGGATGAAGAACATTGTAATTTTTGGTGCCCCTGGTTCAGGCAAGGGTACACAGAGTGACTTAATGATTGAGTACTATGGTCTGGGACATATCTCCACAGGCGATGTGCTGCGTAATGAAATCAAAAAAGGTACAGAACTGGGCAAGACAGCCCAAAGTTTCATCGATAAAGGAAACTTGATTCCCGACGACTTGATGATTAGCATTCTTGCTAAGGTCTATGACGAGTATGGACGTGGACACAAGGGGGTTATCTTTGACGGCTTCCCCCGCACCATTCCACAGGCTGATGCATTGAAGAAAATGCTTAGTGAGCGTGGTGACAAGGTGGCTGCTATGATAGAGTTGGACGTGCCTGAGGACGAGTTGATGGACAGACTCATCAAACGTGGAAAGGAAAGCGGACGTGCTGATGACAACGAAGAGACTATCAAGAAGCGTCTCGTTGTCTATCACTCACAGACGCAGCCTCTCATTGAGTGGTATAAGAAGGAAGGACTGCACTACCATATCAATGGACATGGTACGCTGGAACGCATTTTTGCTGACATCAAGAAGGTAATCGACAATTTGTAAATGGAAAGTAACTTCGTAGATTACGTCAAGATATACTGTCGTTCCGGTAAGGGCGGGCGAGGGTCTATGCATCTTCGTCATGTGAAGTACAACCCTAACGGTGGTCCCGACGGTGGTGATGGCGGGAAGGGTGGTAGCATTATCCTGCGTGGTAACCATAACTATTGGACGCTTTTGCATCTGAAATATGAACGTCATATCTTTGCGGAGCATGGAGGCAATGGTGGTAAGGACAAGTGTCATGGTACTGATGGTAAGGATGTGTATATTGACGTGCCTTGCGGTACTGTAGTTTACGATGCTGAAACGGGTAAGTATGTGTGCGACGTGACTTACGACGGACAGGAGATTGTGTTGCTGAAGGGTGGTCGTGGCGGATTGGGTAATTTCCAGTTCCGCTCCGCAACCAATCAGGCTCCCCGCTACGCACAGCCTGGTGAGCCGATGCAGGAGATGACGATTATCCTGGAACTGAAATTATTGGCTGATGTCGGTCTGGTAGGTTTCCCCAATGCGGGTAAGTCAACGCTGTTATCATCGCTCTCGAATGCCCGCCCTAAGATTGCCAACTATCCCTTTACTACGATGGAGCCTTCGCTGGGCATTGTGGGCTATCGTGACAATAAGTCGTTTGTGATGGCAGACATTCCAGGTATTATCGAAGGAGCCTCTGAGGGAAAGGGCTTGGGACTCCGTTTCCTGCGTCATATTGAGCGCAATTCGTTGCTGCTTTTCATGGTATCTGGTGATACGGATGATATCAAAAGAGAATACGATATCCTGCTGAATGAGTTGCGCCAGTTTAATCCTGATATGCTTGACAAGCACCGTGTGCTGGCGATTACGAAGTGCGACTTGCTGGACGATGAGTTGATAGAGATGTTGCGGGAGACATTACCTGACGATTTGCCTTGCGTATTTATATCAGCTGTTGCTAACAAAGGATTGGACGAACTGAAAGATGTGCTGTGGCGCGAGCTGAATGCAGAGAGTAATAAGTTGGCAGCTGTAATGGCTGAAGACACGCTTGTTCACCGTGACAAGGACATGACTCGTTTTGCTGAGGAATTGGCTGAAGAGGGTGAGGACGAAGATATTGAGTACATCGCTGATGATGAGATAGAGGATATCGAGGACTACGAGGACTTTGAATACACAGAGGATGATTAGTCCACATCTCACATATTATAATATGGGTGCAGGCGTGACGGCTTTCAGTACGACACGCCAGGGAGGATGCAGCACAGGGAACTATGCTGCATTTAACATCAATAGCTACTGTGGCGACGATGTGGTGCATGTTGCCGCCAACAAGGTTGCGCTTTGCCGTTTGCTGGATATTGACTGTAGCCATCTAGTGATGCCTCATCAAGTTCACGGCTGTGTGGTACGACACATTGATGGACCTCAACAGGAAACATTAGAAGGGGTGGATGCTGTGATGACAAATGTATCGCAGTTGTGTATTGGTGTCTCTACTGCCGATTGCATTCCTATACTGCTTTACGACCCTGTACATCGTGCAGTTGGTACCGTTCATGCTGGGTGGAGGGGAACCGTCCTGCGTATCGTGAAAAAAGCTGTTGAGGCTATGCACGATGCTTACGGCACACAGTCTGCTGACTTGCAGACAGTTGTCGGTCCAGGAATCTCTCTCGACAGCTTTGAGGTAGGCGATGAGGTCTATGACCAGTTCGTCTCAGCAGGCTTTGATATGGTGCCCATCAGTCGTCGTGATGCCAAGTGGCACATTGATTTGCCTATGTGCAATCGCCTGCAACTGATGGAAGCAGGTGTCCCTGCCGACCATATCCAGATGACTGGTATTTGCACCTATCAGCAGTACGACCATTATTTCTCAGCCCGCAGGTTAGGTATCCAGTCAGGGCGTATTTTTACAGGAATCTTATTAAAATAGCATTTTATGATGAAGTTTCGCCATATTTCTCTTTTTGTTACATTGGTACTGGCTCTGTCGTCTTGTGCCCAGACAAAGTTTACAGCGTTGGAACAACAGCAGATTAGCATTGAAGACCCTACGCTCTTCGAACAATACGAAGCCTTTACAGTGGACTTCGGTGCTATGCGTGACAAGGACTATTCGTTCCCCTTGCCCGTAGGTAAGGCTATCATGGGGAAGGACTATAATGTGGAGATAGAGACAAAGAAGGGGGATGCCGTGAAGGCTATGTTCTCTGGTACGGTTCGCCTGTCGAGAAATAATCCTCCCTTTGGTAATGTGATTGTGATTCGTCATGCGAACGGACTGGAAACGGTCTATGGCAACAATGCCGAGAATCTGGTTAAGTCGGGTGATCGTGTGAAGGCGGGTCAGACCATTGCTATTGTGGGTACCAACAAAGGACGTACTTATTGTGATTTTGCCGTGATGGTGAATGGTAGTCGTATCAATCCTGAGATTATCTTCAGTTTGGAAAGCCATCGCTTGCGCAAACAGACCTTGTTGTATGAAAAGACATCTTCTTGGAAGGTGAATGTCAGCGTGCTGAAAGGACCGAGACTGGAGGAGTCAGCATCATCAGACCAATGGTGGTGTTATCCCT
>Ga0310695_10013334_pt1 | contig 11324 bp, 6 predicted proteins | sample RumenRJG_04DNA_FD_203882 | JGI IMG/M metagenome (GOLD analysis project Ga0310695, IMG submission 203882) | Bovine rumen microbial communities from Lethbridge, Alberta, Canada - RJG_04 (v2) (version 2) | ecosystem: Host-associated > Mammals > Digestive system > Stomach > Rumen | place: Canada... | reverse complement strand
TCATTGGGCAGTTCAAGCGAGCGTGTGGTGTAGACCGACATGTCGCTAGCCGGGTCATCGTCGATGTTATATGCGGTGCCGTCGCGGCCATACCCCAGGTCTACAAAGTCGACCAACTGTCCGAGCACGTTGTAGCTGGCCAGTTCCAGGTTGCCACCGTCGCCATACTCAACCGAGTAGAGAACCAGTATGCGGCCATCACCATAGTCGCGCACCCCGGCGATGCTGTAGACGCCCTCCATGCCATTGTCGGTCACTTCGAAATAGTAGGAGAAATGACGCACATTATCGAGCAGTTTGCCCATCTTGACATCCATGCGATAATAACTGATGTCATCCTGGCTCAAGTCCACATGATCGGGCAGACGATAGAGTTGCGTCACATCCACGCCCGCACGGCTCAAGAAGCCAAGCGCAGAACCCGGTGTCGCAGCACTGGCAGCCAGCACCGCAACCATCATTGCAATTGCCAACAGATGTTTCATAACTTATTAAGTAACAATCAATTTTATACGACCAACAGTTAATACCATTCCCCCATTCCTTGACACGGAGGAATGCACTGAATCAACAAAATTACGACATCTTGATGGAACTACCAAATTTTCGGCAAAAAAACAATTATCGTGATTAGAATTATCATGTTTATAACAATAATCATGTTAATGATAATTGGGTCTACGATAACCTGCTCTGCTGGATTTGCAACCACGAAGTGCTCGCAGCCTTAGACATAAGAACATATGAACTGAAGTACTAGTGACCATGCGGGTTTTCTAGACATAAAAACAAGAGTACAAAATTCTAGTAATTCGTAGTTTGATATCAAGAACAGAAGATTATCTCCACGAATTACCATGAATTTAAAGGAATTATTTGTTCGTTTGAGTTTGTTTGAGTTTGTTGTTTAATTCTGGTACAAAAAAGTTACACGGCACATCCCGCTCAACGAGAAACGGAATGTGCCGTGCAAAGACAGCAATGGGCAAATGCACCCGCAGCATTATGCCACCCTCAGCAAATCTAGCACCGAATAGATGTGGCTATCATGCTCAAAGGTGAAATACTGATCATCAAGAATCATCCATTTGTTACGTTCCCTAACAGACATCCGCTTGATGTCGGGAAACAGCGCAACGGGAATAGTGATTTCTCGTCCGTCGGTGAGGCGGGCAATAAACTTACCACGCAGCGCGGTGAAGTTCAAATCCTTGATGCCTAATGTTACGTTCGGAATCTTGCACATATTATTATCCTCCTTACTTCTCAATGTTCCGCGGCTCAGTCTTCTCACCACGGAACGTTTTAGAAATCTGTTCATTGATAAACTGCCAGTGGTTATTAATGGCATCAACAATCATCTTGTTCTCTTTAGCCGAGAGTAGCGATTCGGCCACCTCAACACACTGCTCGCCATTGCTCTCTATCCAGATTTTAGCCATGGAGTATAGGTGCCGACCCCCACGCTTGAATACATGAACATGACGGCGATTATCATTCACATCAAGTGGAATGGCAACAAGTATGAATGCTCGTAAAAATGCCAATTGTCCCATTATGCTGCAGAATCACAAATATTCAATCATGCAAAGATAATAACATTTTCTCATTCTTCCACCATTCCCTGCAAAAAAATCGCTTACTACACCACGTTTGAGATACCAGACAACGGGAACAACAAGCCCACTCCGCTGGTGACCAATCGGGTTTTATAGACATAAGAACACAAGAACTATAGTACTCCCCACCCCATTCCCAAAGGGGCAGGGCTGTGAGCGGGTTTCTCCTTACAAACAAGGACATCACCAGTTCAAGATCTTTTTATCACGAATTAGAGAATTTAAGAAATTCTTGTTCGTCAGAGTTCGTTTGTATCAGTTCAACGAATCATCTTTTTGAGTCGCCAACGGCGAGAACCACGAAGTGCTCGCAGCCTTAGACATAAGAACATATGAACTGAAGTACTAGTGACCATGCGGGTTTTCTAGACATAAGAACAAGAGTACAAAATCCAAGTAATTCGTAGTTTGATATCAAGAACAGAAGATTATCTCCACGAATTACCATGAATTTAAAGAAATTATTTGTTCGTTTGAGTTTGTTTGAGTTTGTTGTTAAATCTAACGTGAGTTCGATGAATATAAAGTGCTGTGAGCCAGCTCCTCCCCTAAGTTAAGGGAGGTGGATTCCTCCTCTGCCCGAGAGGAGGTGGCGCGTAGCGCCGGAGGAGAGGGAGTGCGCCGGAGGAGTGTGTGGTTACTGCCAGGCTGCTTGGCACACGCCCCCGCCCTTCGGGCACCCCCTCTAACTTAGAGGGGGACTTGCTAACGCATTGATTTCCAGACAAAATTTTCATCGAACTCACGTTAATCTAGAGCCTGGAGCGTTAGCGTGATTCGTGGTTACAAGCCAGGTGCAAATCTGACCGAATGGGTAAAAAAAAGGAGGTGGCATAACCTCACGGTCGGACCACCTCAAAATGATTAAAACTATTACTATTACAAATATTAAAAAACTATTACTACATTCAAAACTTATGAGCAACTTGTTATCTCACCACCTTGGTGGTCGATGTCGTGCCATCGGTGTAGCGCGTCACCACGATGTTCACACCCTGCCACGGAGTCACCGAAGGCAGACCCATCGTGTTGTAGTACATCACACCACTCACCTCGCGGTTGGCATCGATGCTAGTTACGCCGGTGATGACACCACTACCACCCTCAAATGTAGAAGAGCACTTGGCCTCGGCAATGTAGAACTTGCGTCCCGGTGCCTCCCAGTTGTATGCGCCTTCAACGCGGCGAGGTGCATTTGTTCGCGGTTCTGGATCAGCTTTCGGCGAGAAATAAGCACGCACAATAAACGAAACTTTCATTTTCTCTAATGTACCAACATTTTGAGTAGCATCTGCTAGTTCTGTCTTCAGACGCTGTGCACCGAAGGTGGCACGCTTTTCGTTGCGGATGGCGGCCTCTTGGTCTGTGCCATAAGCCCACTCTCCATTTTCATGTCCGAATGCAGGACCAATCTTAGTCGAGCGGTCTCCAATCAAGTAACCCTTATGGTCATCCTTGGTAAAGAACTCAATGTTCATCCGCTCACCAGTTTCATAAATCATTGAGTCACCATATGTGATGTCCTCGTACAGATACCAGTCACCAGCATCCTCGCCCTGAGATTTGTTGAACGTCTGAGTTCTCGGCTGACGAGTTGTCAAACATTCACCCAAAATCGGGAATGACTTGCCATCATCATTGATGCCTTCGACCTTGCGCCATGCACGCAACTTGTAGAGATCATAACCCTCGGGAATCTCCAGTTTATCGATGTTCAGATACACATCGTAGTAAGAATACCAAGTAGTTCCATTGTCATCCTGCCACTTATAGGTTTCGCTCATCAAAGGATAGTCCAGATCAGGCTCCTTGACTCTGACCTCAAGATTACCCTTAGCAGTGGTCAGGATCGGAGCACCGTAGGTGTTAAGATCATTGTTCTCGGCATTTTTGGGATAACGGAATGCCTCAATTTCAGGCACATAATTATACTCACCATAATCTTTAATCTCGTCTATGAACGTACCCCATTCATCAGACGTAACATCCTTGTCAGCGCCATGCCATGAACCCATACTCAATGAGTACTTGTAGCCACTATTAAATGCTTCGCCATACTTGAGCCAAGTGTTTCCAACAATGTGCGGCAGCGGATTTTGTTCCGTAATCACATCAGAATTCCATCGACCGATATTATAACGCTGCAACTCACGCGCAGCACTTGGATGCAGAAGCATTGTGTATTTGACATCATTAGGAACATTCAGATTAAACTGCGTGTCACCCTGCACAGATGCTAAATCACTTGAGCCATCGCTGATCTGCGACATTGTCCACTCGACTAACACGCGCTGATTGTTGCTGTGTACATCAGTGCTCTTGGTCGTTCCATCCTCAAGCGTGAACTCTTCGGCTGCAGTAAACTTCGCTTTATAGTAATACGCTTTGGGATGCGTATTATCGCGAGTCGAAGCACTAAAGTTATCGTAGATCACAAAATCCCCGAAATCAACTACACGATAATCATCAGAACTCTCATCCGTATTGTATGTGCCATAAATGAATTTAGCATTCTCCTTTGCGCCATCAAAGTTAACCTGAGAATCATCATTCATGTCAATCTGGAATTTCAATTTTCCATTTCCTTTTTCAATTAGGGTAGCCGTTGCAACAACGATGCTGTCAGTGGCTGATGGGTCAGTCTTGCGCAAGAATGTAAACACCGACTGAGATTTGCCATCATTACCATCACTCAAGAAATTATCAGTCACACTGGTACCAACGTTATTATGCATTGGAAGTGCATTCCAGTAGTAATTCACTTGGTCAACAACATCAAATCTACTGTACTTGTCAGCACCGATACGCAATGTCAGCAACTCGCGTTTGTCATAACCTGGAACCAGATAACTCTCCTCGTTCGAGGGCGTCAATGACAACTTGTGACCAGTATCACGGCCCATAACAACGTAAGTAATCTCTTGCCCCGTAGGCAACATAGTCACATAATCATCATATTCTTCGGTATCAGGTTTAAACGTAACAATAATAGGCTTGCCGTCCTCACCCAAAACAGGCTTTCCAGTCTGCGGATCTCGTTGAACAACAGGCTCATAAGTCGTCTCGCCATTTTCGTCTGTAATGACACGGAACAATTGGTATTCACCTTGACTATTCGGGAATATCTTTTTCAGATTAGACTCCCATGTTAGGTGCAATTTGTAGCAATGCTGCAATGCACCATTCTCATCAACAACTTGTGTGCCAGTGATTGGGTTGAGTGTGATGATGAACAGTCGAACGATTGGAGCATGACTCTGGTTGTAGTTGAAGAAATAAACGCTACTACCGCTTGGATCTCTACTACCCCAATATTGCAAACGATAATCGGGAACAAAGAACAACATGCTACGAATATCGGGAGCAGTTTGGAGTTCCTCTGCTGAGGCATCAGGTCCACTGAGCATGTTGAACTCATGGCCCTTATTTTTTTGACCTTGCTGAGTCGCATAAGGTACGCTAGGACATGCATGATAGACTGGTACAGGATTATCTATCTCGGTAATCAGTTTTTTGTATATACCCGTTGCTTGGTCACCATTCTGCTGAGAAGGGCTGAACTGCTCAAACATGTGCCAAAAATAAGATTTATCATTATTCAGTGCAGGGTTACCTTTTGAGATAATGAAGAAACGGTTCATTTTGTCACAGTCGATATTGAACCAGGTGCCATTCTCGGTTGCATTCTCCACGGCATCTTGCCCCTCATAACGGCGAGTACTCTGAGTCAGAACTCTCACAGACTTAATGGTCGCTTGAATCGCGGCTCTGAGTTGGGTGTAATTATTTATTGTGGGAAAAGATCCTGGGTTATGGAAATTATCCACCATCTCAACAAGAAGAAGGGTGTAGCCCTCTTCGTAGGGGACATATTGCGCATCATCAATATAGTATCTCCCATTATATTGCACAAATCTTAGTGGAATATTCCAGCCATAAGCGTCATTATATTCATATTCCCTAGTTCCATAATTATATGAATATGAGCCGACACCTGAATAGTCCACAGGATAATTACCATTCGAGGTAGCCTCTTTTGTGTCCTGGTCAACTATCCAGCCGCCCTCGGCTACACCAGCGCTAGTATAACCACGGGTGTAGATGCCAGGGATAGTACGGTCCATGTACACCTTGCGGAGCATAGCGATAATCTGGTCCGGATCGGTGGCAACCTTATCAAGTGTTGCAGAGTGCTCATCACCCTCTCCATTCTCACGCCAAGTATAAGTAATCTTGCTGAAGAAATCAGCATCCTTACTTACGCTCGGAACAGCGCTCACTCCAAGCCAAGAGATGGAGGCTAATGCAGAGAGCAGAAGTAGTTTAGTTAAATGTCTCATTGCTTTGAATAATAATAGAAATTAACACCTATGTTTAACAACTCACTTCTTGCTCCCTGAAGTCTAAATACATGCGTTAAATCATTTTCTTCAAGCACATAAAAATAACAGAGCGTGGAGCAATGTCTGCTTATCGCATTAGAGGCATCGCCAAACGCCCATCAACAGATAAAACAGTCCACCCCACGCGACACCTATCAACTGTCACCCGCCTGGTTGGTGGGGTGGAGTTTGCACAGGCACGCACGGCGCTCTTGACTGCTCATATCCCTGTTGATTGTGAAATTGGCGATTTCCTAATGCAGGATAGAGCAAAAACGCTCGTTATCAATATGTCAGCCGAAAAAATGCCCATCGCACAAGGCGATGTACACTTTTCAGATTGCAAAGATAATACGTTTTTTTGACATAGCACAAAAAAAACGAATATTTTTTTTAAATTTCCACCAAAATTTACTTTTTTCTCCCTTTTCATGAAAACAACTCGCACTACATGCCTGCTCAGTTGGTGACCATGCAGGTCTTCTAGACATAAGAACAAGAGTACAAAATTCTAGTAATTCGTAGTTTGATATCAAGAACAGAAGATTATCTCCACGAATTACCCTGAATTTAAAGAAATAATTTGTTCGTTTGAGTTCGTTTGAGTTTGTTGTTTAATCTAACGTGAGTTCGATGAATATAAAGTGCTGTGAGCCAGCTCCTCCCCTAAGTTAGGGGAGGTGGATTCCTCCTCTGCCCGAGAGGAGGTGGCGCGTAGCACCGGAGGAGAGGGAGTGCGCCGGAGGAGTGTGTGATTACTGCCAGGCTGCTTGGCACACGCCCCCGCCCTTCGGGCACCCGCTCTTCCAGCATCAATGGGCATCGCCTCAGCATAGTGAGAACGAGTTCTCTCTCTGCATTCGGCTCGCACCATTGGTCTAACTTAGAGGGGGACTTGCTAACGCATTGATTTCCAGACAAAATTTTCATCGAACTCACGTTAATCTAAAGTCTGGAGCGTCCGCGTGATTCGTGGTTTCCGGATTACAAATCTAATCGTTCACAACAAACTGTACAAACTTAAACGCACAATAAAATATCCAACAGTTATGCGGGGTTTTGTGTGATGCTCATGGTGCAAACCAGCAACAGCCTATGCGAAAAAAAATTGCGGCACGGGGGAGAGGCCCTGTGCCGCAATTGTGCGAAGCGTATGGTTCGCGTCAACCTACCATGCTGAACATGGGGGTGATGGTCTCGGTGACCTGGTTGAGGAAGGTGTAGATGCCGCTGGCGACACCCACAGCGATGATGCCCATGACACAAACGGTGAGAGCAATCTCCTCGGTCCAGTGACTGTCGATGTAGGGAATCACACACTCATCCTGACGGATGAACATGGCCTTGACCACAAGCAGATAGTAGTAGAGCGAGATGATGGTGTTGACCAGTGCGATGAACACCAGCACGTAGATGGCAACGCTGCCCGTGTGGCAAGCACCGACAAAGATGAAGAACTTGCTGAAGAATCCGGCGAAGGGCGGGATTCCGCCAAGCGAGAACATGGCCAACATCATGGTGAAGGCGAGCCAGGGATTGGTCTTGAACAAGCCGTTGTAGTCGTCCATGGTCACACGACCCGTGGCACGCTCAATCACGGCAATGACACCGAAGGCAGCCAGATTAGAGAAGATGTAGACCAGCACATAATAGATCATCGAAGTCATGCCCACCTGACTGGCAGCGATCACACCCAACATGATGTAACCGGCCTGCGAGATCGACGAGTAGGCAAGGAAGCGCTTGAGATTGCGCTGACGCATGGCAAAGAGGTTACCGATGGTGATGGTGAGGATGATGATGGCATAGAGCATCCACTGCCACACCTGAGAATAGACGGCACCGAACACCTGCACCAAGATGACCATAAAGGCAAATGCAGCGGCCCCCTTGCTGATGACTGACAGATAACTGGTCACAGCAGTTGGAGCGCCCTGATAGACATCGGCCGTCCACTGGTGGAAGGGCACCAACGAGAGTTTGTAGCCCACACCGGCAATGACAAACGCCACAGCCAGGATGAGCAGCGGCGACTTGACACCGACAATCTGGCTACCAATCTCCTGGAAGTAGAGCGAACCGCTCATGCCATAGACAAACGAGATGCCCAGCATGAAGATGGCACTCGAGAACACTGCCGTAAAGACATACTTGGCCGCAGCCTCGTGGCTCTCGTAGTAACGCTTCTCAAAGGCAGCCAGTGCTGCGATGGGCAGCGAGGCAGTCTCCAAGCCGATAACGAAGAGCAAGAAGTGACGCGCCGAAATCATCAAGAACATGCCGAAGAGTGTGAGCAGAATCAACTCGTAGAACTCGCCACGGCGAACACTGACAAAGTCGTCTTTGGTCCACTTGATGGACTGCAGCATGACGATGACCACACCCACATTGAGGATGTTCTTCATCACCCACGTGGCAGGGTTGGACTCAAACATGCCACCAAATGCCATGCCCCAACTGTCGGGACAGGGGAAGAAGGCATAAACTGTATATAGTGCGGTCAAGATGGTTGCGAACATCGGCAGATGCTTGCCCATGCGAGCCGGCATGAACGTGTCGTAGATAAACACGAGCAGGAACACGAACAGCAGTCCTATCTCCTGCGGCATAAACAAAAATTGAGAATAATCCATTAGCTTTCTATTAATTATGAATTATGCATTATGAATTATGAATTATATCATTGCCCCCAGAGCCTTGACAACCGGTAGGAAGCTGTCACTGATGATGTTCACAAAGAAGTTGGGGAAACAGCCGATGGCGGCAACCGATAGCATCAGCGTGGCTGTAGACAGCCGCTCCTCCCACGAAGCGTCGGTCAACTCGCGGTGATGCTCGTTCTGCACAGCACCAAACAGGAGCTTGCCCACAACACGCAGGATGTAGACCGCTGTGATGACAATCGAGCAAGTTGCCGCGATGGTGAGCACACGGTGGAACATGTCGCTGTGCTCAAACGAGCCGAAGAAGATGGTCATCTCGGCAGCGAAACCGCTCAATCCAGGCAGACCCAACGAGGCCAAACCGGCCACCACATAGCCCACACCCAGATAGGGCATAATGGTCATCATGCCACCCATGTCGCGGATGTCGCGCGTGTGGGTGCGACCATAGATCATACCAATCAAGGCAAAGAACAAGGCCGTCATCAGACCGTGCGATAGCATCTGCAGCACCGCACCCGTCATGGCTGTGGTGTTGAACATGAGGATGGCGAAGAGCACCATGCCGCAGTGGCTCACCGACGAGTAAGCGTTGATGTACTTAAGGTCGGTCTGCACGCATGCACTGAACGCACCATAGACGATGCTCACACCCGTCAGGGTCAAGAAGATCCAAGCCAACTCGTTGGCGGCAAAAGGCATGAGATAGATAGCGATGCGGAAGCAACCATAGCCTCCCAACTTCATCAGCACACCAGCATGCAGCATCGACACTGCCGTGGGCGCACTGGCATGACCGTCGGGCGACCATGTGTGGAACGGGAACATGGCTCCCAGCACACCGAAGCCGATGAACGTCAACGGGAACAACCACAACTGCCACTGGTGGGGAATCGCATCGTTGTGTGCAATCTCCAGCACATTCATGGTCAGGTTGCCATCGGCAGCCGAATGGAAGTAGATGCCAATCAGACCCAGCATCAGGAATGCCGAGCCACCCATCAGCATCAATGTCAACTTCATGGCACTGTAGTTCTTGCTACCACTGCCCCACACACCGATGAGCAGGTACATGGGAATCAGAGCCACCTCGTAGAACATGAACATGGTGAACAGGTCAATCGAGATGAAGAAACCAAACACACCCGTCGACAACAGGTAGAACCAGAGGAAGAACTGCTTGGGCAGCGGATTCATCTTCCATGAGGCAAACACGCCTGCAAACACGATGAACGCCGACAGCAGAATCATCACAACCGAGATGCCATCAACACCCAGTGCGAGTTTGATATTGAACGGCGCGAACCAAGTGACATCGGTGCGAAGAATCATCTCGCTCGTGTCGCCAGCACCGCGTGCCTGCAGGAACAGATAGACCAGATAGATGGCCAGTGCCACCAACACCGAGGCTCCAGCCACGGCAACGGTCCGTATGGCCTTAATGCCCTTGTTGCTGCACAGAGCCAGGCCTGCCAGTGTGAGCACCGGCACAATCACAAAATAAATTAAGATATTGCTGAAAATTTCCATCTTACTATATTTTTAGTGGACCGTTAATCAAATCAAGACACACACCATGGTGATGACAGCCAGTGCGAGCGCACCCACCAGATAGACATAAACATAACTCTGAATGGAGCCATTCTGCAAGCGACGGATGCCGTAGGCAGCCGACCCGGTGACGCTAGCCAGCAGGTTGAAGAACCCGTCGATAATGCCACGGTCAAACTTGGCGATGGGCTTGCAGATGCCCTGGAAGATGACTTTGTGAGTAATGAACTGGTAGAGTTCGTCCATGTAGAAGCGGCGATAGGCAGCCTCCCACAATCCACTGAAGCGTGCCTGCAACTTGTCGGGCAGCTCGTTCTCCTTGTAGTACATCTTGAAAGCCAGACCGATGCCAATGCAAGCGATGAGCACACTTGAGCCAGCCACCGTCCAGTTGAGTTGAGTGTGGAGTTCCTTACCATCCCAGGTGACCAAGTCGTGAGCCGGCACAAATCCAGCCACAATCGAGATGGTGGCGAGGATAATGAGCGGCAACGTCATGGTCCAGGGCTGATCGCTGGGTGCATGCTCGGTGTGAACCTCATGTTTCTTCCAGTGGAAGATGAGGAAGTAGATGCGGAACATGTAGAATGCGGTCATGCCGGCTACCATCGACATCCAGATGCCCCAGCCCGTGCCCTTGGCATAGCAAGCGACCAGAATCTCGTCCTTGCTCCAGAAGCCGGCAAATGGCGGAATGCCTGCGATGGCCAAGCAGCCGATGAGGAATGCAATGCTGGTGATGGGCATGTACTTGTGCAGACCATGCATCTTGCTGTTCTCGTTGCTGTGCACTGCGTGGATAATGGCACCGGCGCAGAGGAAGAGCAACGCCTTGAACATAGCGTGAGTGAACAGGTGGAACATCGAAGCCATGAAGCCCAGGCCGTGACCACCGTGAATCTCAATCAGGCCACCGTCGGCCGAACTCACGGCCAGCGAGGTCATCATGAAGGCAATCTGCGACACGGTCGAGAAGGCCAGCGCACGCTTGATGTCGCTCTGCACACAGGCGATGGCCGCAGCGTAGAATGCGGTGAATGCACCCACCACGCAGATAATCTCCATCGCGCCCTGCTCGATGACATAGAGCGGGAACAGACGAGCCACCA
>Ga0310695_10013332_pt1 | contig 11325 bp, 10 predicted proteins | sample RumenRJG_04DNA_FD_203882 | JGI IMG/M metagenome (GOLD analysis project Ga0310695, IMG submission 203882) | Bovine rumen microbial communities from Lethbridge, Alberta, Canada - RJG_04 (v2) (version 2) | ecosystem: Host-associated > Mammals > Digestive system > Stomach > Rumen | place: Canada... | reverse complement strand
CTTTAATGATATCTATGGATTTGTCAGGTCCAAGATCGTCTACTGCCAAGATCTCTATATCATCAGCAAATGTCTGGTTTAATACGGACAACATACACTTACGGATGTACTTTTCTACACCGTAAACGGGCATTCCTATTGTAATTTTATATTTGGATTCTTTCATATTAGTTAGTGATTATTAGTAATATGATGATTATTTAATGTTTTCATTTAAGATATCTATGATTTCAATGATTCGAACAGTTTTATCCAGTTCTGCATAATGGTCTCTTTTTCGAACAACTTAGCTCTGTCTAATGCTGCTTTTGAGAACTCTTTGCGAACTTGAGAGTTCTCCATGAGGTTGGAAAGCTTATCCGCAAAAGAGAATTTATTCCCGTTTTCTATCAAATATCCAGTTTTGTCATTCTCAATTAAATTAGCAGGTCCGAATGGACAGTCAAAACTAATGCATGGTAAACCATGTCTCATGGCTTCCAAAATTGTTAAAGGAAAACCTTCAAACCTAGAGGACAGAATATATATGGAACTCTTAGCATACTCCTTACTTATTTCTTTAGTAAAAGGATGAATATAAATGCTTCTTAATCCTTTTTGAAGTACTTCTTTTTCGATATTATCTCTCAAATTTCCATCGCCATAAATGTTAATTTCCCAATCAGGATGTCTGTTAATTACATTTTCCCATATTTGAAGGAGCATGTCATAGCCTTTTTGCCATTCAAATCTGCCAACAGCTATAATTTTTTTATTTGCGCAGTTGCTAATACTTGAGATATGCATGGAGGAAAAGTTTGGTATGACTTCTACATATCTTGCCTTCTTCCATTCAATAGCATCATTTTCTGTAAGCGTTACAATAGCGTCGGCATATTTTTCGATAATGTGCAAATACCATTTCCTGTAAAGATGTCCTAACGCTTTTGTAACAAAGGATCGTTGTGTGTGTTGTGCGTTAGACATTGTAAACATTCGTGCCTCATGTGATTCTATGATCTTGGCTGCGTTACATTTTTGCAGACAAACAATGTCTGCTGAGTTGAATCCTACTCCTATTAGGATATCTGGTTTTATTTCATTTACAACTTTCGTAAGCTCCTGTCGCAGTTGTTTGTAATATTTCCATTTCAGCCACAGTCGTTTGGGATACTTATGTTTATATTGCAGATATGCAGGAATTTGTAAATTCACTTGAGTGACTTTAGGGGATAGGTCATACGTGTTAGGTTGTTTGTCGTAAATTTGATAGAGGGTTATAGCGTAGATGCTATACTTTGGAACTGTTGAGAGATAATTCATTTTCTCCGTAACAATTCTTTCTGCTCCCCCGTTGTAAGCGAGCGTTCCGACGATATATGCAATTCTCATAGATTAATTCTTTGTTTGGTATAAATGAACTCGTTTGGAAACTTAACTCTTCTCAAACATCGACTTTGTTGGAAGTTTTTCCTCAAAAGCCTGGCGTATGCCCTTCGCGGCAAATTCATAATCTTCTTTGCTGCAATAGGGTGAGTCATTGATACAGATAGTCTTGACTTCCTCCTCTTTCAGATTCCTAATCACATCATCAACAATTATTTTGTTGTAATTATGATAGGCCACTGTTTGTTTTTTGGCAGGATAGAATTTGTTGCTCGCAAATTGCCAATACCTTATCAAATACTGGTTTAGACTGATGTCAGTTCTGAATCTGCTACAACTTTTTTCAATACATTCTTTTTCTTTTTCCCATATTTCGTTAAAGACGGATTTTAACATTGGTTGCTCGTTGTGTAAAAGGTGAAATCCTTCAAAATGCCTTTGCCTTAGTAACAAGATGGATGTAATTAGAGGGCTTCCCCATAAGTGCGGGCCATACCATTTTCGCCATGCCTGTCGCACAGTCTCTTTTCTACTGAAGTGGTTGTTTACAATTGCTGTACAATAGTATAATACTAAGCTTTCGCTAAAATGGTCTTGTTTAGTATATCTAGGATAACGTAAAATAGTTTCGCGATTATAGTCACATGGGAGTCCTTGTTTGAAAAAGTATTTGGGCTTTACTGGCGCATTGAGAAAAATGTCATCATTGAAATACACAAAATGCTCAGATAGATTTTCAATTCTTCCCAAAAAAAGTTCTATTGTTCTTGAATTAAATGTTGGTAAAAACTTTTCTGGAATGTAATCGGAATGCTTAATTAAAATTAGTTTCTCACAATCAGTATTAATCCAATCAGGAAATTTACCATTGGTAATCAAGAATACTTTATTAACCCAAGGGGCATATTTCTCAACGGCTCTAAACCAGTATTTGAAAATATCCCAATTCCGATACCTACCTTCATCTTGAAGGGGCTTGTCTGGTCGGTAATAATTGTAAGACTCAATCCATTCCGGATCAGTAGAGTCTACCCAAGGTACAACAAAATCAATTTTATCCATCTTGTCTTTTTTTTGCAAAGATACACAAAAAAAGTGAATACACAAATAATTCTTCTTATTTCTTCACTATTTTGCCCCTGAGTCATCTGCTTTAGGTGAACGATGCCAGATAAGTTTTATAAGCATTCTCCATATAATATATAAGTGTGATGATGTCCTATAGAATAAATAATCTAATTTCTGCTTGAAACTATGAGTAAAACATAAGTCTGGGACTTCCCTTTTTAGCATCTTTATGACAGCTACTTTTTGTGGGTAATCAAATATATAAAGTACTCTGTAAAGAAGTTTGTAGAAGGTCTTAAATCCGACATCGTCAATCTTGTTGATTATTTCAGATGATAGCCCTTCGATTTCCTTTAATTTTATAATTCTATCTATGACTATGCAAATGTCGTGTGCTTTTTTCATGTCAAAAGCTTTTGGTGAACTGATAGAAGAATGCCCAGTTCGATAAATGTATAAAAGTTGGTTGGTTTTAATGCATAAGTCAGCTTTCAAATAACACTCGTTTGTAAAAGGGGTGTCTTCAATACAAATGTTTGGAATGAATAGTAAATGGTTGTCATATAGGAACTGCCGTCTATAGAGAGTACGCCATATGGGAGCAATAATGTTATCAAGATAAAGATATAGTTCTTTTCCTGTCATTCTGACTTCATTGATTTCAAAATGTTTGTTTGAAGTGAGTTTTGTTATTTCTTCGTCACTCATTTCTGTGAAATCAGCAATTATTAAGTCGGCTTTTGTCCCAATAGCTTTTTCCAACAGGGGCTTAACGCTGTTTTCTACTAGCAGGTCGTCAGAGTCGGGCATTAATATGTATTCTCCTTTAGCAATTGCGATACCATTGTTTCTGGCGACTGATAACCCTTGATTATCTTGGTTTATGATTGTGATGTTATTGTGCTGGCTGATAATATCCTCAATCATTTCCATGCTTCTGTCTTTAGTACCATCATTAACAATGATGACTTCATATTCATCATCATTTAGTCCTTGATTAAATATGCTTTCAAAGCAAGGACGGATGTATTTTTCAACATTGTATACAGGTACAATGATAGATAGTTTTATCATTCGCCAATAGTTTTATTGATATTTTGGGCAAATATAGTTATTTTTTTATAAATAGCCAAACTTTTTCCTTGTTTTTTACAAATTTACCCCTTAAAAGATGCTTTCCCCAATATAATTGGGCACTTGTTTCTGTTAATGATTATCGGGAAAAGTATTAGCTCAATTGTGAGTGCGACGGTTATGCCTTCATACCAATCGTAGATGATGTTTGGACGGTGGAATATCTTCTCTATCCCAAAATCTATTACGCCGATCATCATGCGGTGGAGACCGAAGATGAGAAGGGTGCCGATGGAGATGAGGGTGATGATGCGGCTTTTGATATTGTTGAGTGATTTAGCGAGGTAAATGAATGCATATACGGATACGAGATTAACTACATAGTATAGGGTGATGTGGAGGACTAAATGTTCCTCGTTGATGTGCCAGTAAAATAGGATGAGACTGGCGAGTAGGGTAGTGGTGCCGATTGCTAAATCTTTTTTGAGATTCAGTGATTTGAGATAGTTCCATTGTTGGAAGATGTTGCCCATGAAGAAGAAACAAAGGCAACGGATAAATCCATGATAGGTGATGTAGGGAGCGTAATGATAATACTTGTTGGCACCATAAAGTATCATGGTGATGATCGATAATATAAGCATGATTGATTTTCCATGCTTGTTTTTGTTGAGTATATCGGTTAGGATATGCATCACAAATAAAGCAATCAAGAACCAGGTTACGCCATTTAGTTCGCATGAGAAACTGCTGTTGAGCTGGCCGAGCATCGTGCCGATAATAGGCTGGATGGCTTCTCCCCATGTAATATTGCCATGTTCAATATAAAACTTGGCAAACCAATATGGGTAATAAATGGCATTATATATTATATAAGGTATAAGCAGTGAATAGCCGTATTTCTTGGCTGATTGGGATATAGATTCCAAAGGCTTCTTCAGATACCCCGATATGAAGAAGAAGGTTGATAGAATGACTGATGCGAGATATTGTAGATAGAAGGTGTCTTCCTGCTGTGGCAGGTGGCAGAATACCACTACCGTCATGCAGAAAGCTTTGGCCAAATCTATCCAGTTTATTCGTTCTTTCATGTTGCAAAAGTAGTATTTTCTGCTGAAATGCACAAATGTTCCAACTTTTTTCTGTACTTTTGCGGGCGAAATGGCTAAGCAAAGGATAGAATACATTGATGCGATGCGAGGATTTACAATGATTCTCGTGGTGTTTGCGCATGTTTGTCATTTCTGTTTGGGGGATTCACGGATGGGGTATAATGCTGTGTTTATCCTCTTCCGACTGCCTTGTTTCTTTATGATTAGCGGTTGGCTGTTTGAATCAGTTGCCCAACGCCCTTTCTGGGAGATAGCCAAACATAAGGCTATGGTTCAGCTGGTGCCTACGTTTATCTTTTTGTTGCTCTTGGCACCGCCGCCGTTTTTCTTTCATCAGTTGGGAACATTGAAAGGTGGCTATTGGTTTACCTTTGCGTTGTTTGAGTACTTTATACTCTATATGCTTATAGTCCGGATAAGTAAAAAAAGGTCTTGGCTTTTAGCAAAAGCTATAACTATTGCCGCTTTCCTCTATGCTAGATATTACGACAGTATCCGTTCGGCATCCGAAGGATATCAGTTGTGGCTTATAGACCTTGGAGGATTCTTGAGTGTCACTACTTGGCGACTTTTCATCTTCTTTTATATAGGTGCTTGGATAAAGAGGCACTTCGATGCCTTTCTTCGATGGACAAGTAAGCCTGCGGTAATTGTGCTTATTGTGATTTCGTTCTTCCTGATAGCATCAACGTCTCATAAGGATAATCTGCTATTCGAGATGTTCCGTTTCTATGGTGGAGGTATCACTGGAATGGTAATGGTATTTACCTTCTTCCGTCTTTCTGCCTCATGGCTTAAACGTGTGCATATTTCGGAACCATTACAATATGTGGGTACACGAACGTTAGATGTCTATCTGCTTCATTACTTTTTTCTACCACGATTCCTTATGCCATATGAAGGTCAGATAAAGGCATACGATAGTCAAATCATGGAGTTTGTAGTGATACTTGCTATATCACTCGTTGTATTGATAATCAGCTTGGGGGTAAGCTATCTCATTCGTCTTAATCCTTTTTTGGCCCATTATCTGTTTGGCGTAAAGACTACATCAGTTCATGCCAGCTGTAATGCCAAAGATGATGCCACCAGTTGTGGAAAGTAAATGCATCGCCCATCATCTGACTTAAAAGGTACTGACCTTCTTCCTCAAGCGGCTCAAGCGGCAGGAACTTGGTGTCAAGGGCGAATACCTCTTTCAATAACCACATGATTCCTCGTGTAAAGCGTGTCAGTCCTAAATCCTTAATCACTCCTTCTAAAGTGTTCTGCGGATATTGGAAGATCCTGCTGTCGCCTTGTGCAAAACGGATTACAAAGAACAGGTCCATCAGATTACGCATCAACAGTCGTTTGTCCAGGAATAGATTATAAAGATTTGTCAACTGGATGAGTATTGTTGCAGAATGTGATGGAACAACCATCTCACCAGCTTTGCGGTACATAAGATCGTCATTCTGTAGTACCCATTTGTCTAATCTGTTGTTACGTTGTCTTGACTTTCCTGCCCTCAACTCTGAAAATATATGAACGTTGATATCTGCCCATGGGCTCAGATCAATCTGGTTCTTATAGCCAAAAACATACACATTGATTCCTTTGGTATATCTGAGTGTCTGGAGTTCGCGGTCATAGAATCTGGTAAGTCCAGGTCCTGTCATCACCGATGAAAGTAGGTGGTGCTTCTGCAATTCTTCTTGTAGCTCGATGAGCCTCCGGGTGCGACCACGATTCACTTCCTTTATTTCTTCTGCTTCTGCCATCCAGTCGAGTGACAGTTCCTGAGGAGCCACTAGACCATAATCAAACAGTTTTGTAACGCCATGATAACATATTCCTATCACAGCCTGTTTTTTAGCCAGTTCATAAAACTTCTGCCACTCGTTGGGCTCTGGGAATCGGCTTACGCAGTCCAACTGTCCAAGCGAAACCTGCATCAACTCGAAGAATAGCTTCCTCATATCTGCTTATTGTTTAAACTCTTAACTAAAAACAAGGCAATACCTAACGATAATACTGATGATGCGATGCAACCGATGATGGTATATAGCATCACTGCAAAGGCATTGATAGGGGTGGAACCACCAATCAGCATGCCGCAGAACAATAGGGGGAGTGAGGCAAGTGCCAATGCTGATAGGTTTGCGATGGTAGGTGATAATATCGCCAAAAGACTGGTTCTGAAAAATGGCATCAGGGCTCTCCATGGCGAAGCACCGTTGCCTAGCAGAAAGTCGTATTGGGCACGATTGCGCTGAAACATGGTAGCATAACTGCTAAGTCCGCGTACCAACATAGCGGCAGAATGCCCTAATAGCACCGCCATCACAGGGATAAACCATCTTGCTGTAACAGACTCAATAGGCAGTACTGCTACCAACAACCATAGTCCAACAGCGATTGTGCCTCCAAACAACCCGGCACTGGCAGGTAAAAGATAATCCTTTATTGACAGATGGCATTTGCTTATTACCATCAATCCTCCCCAGATAGTCATCGCAACAAACCAGATTATATTTATCCAGGTGTTGTCAATCTTATATACTCCCCATACTATCAGCGAGAATACTAACAGTTGTACGATGCCTCGCACCAATGCTATTGCGAATGGTCGAATACTTGGGCGGTCCAACAGATATAATGCCCCAAAAGGCAGAATCAGCAATAAAAGTGCTAAGATGGTATGAAGAATCAATGATGTTGTCATAATTTGAATTTGTTTAAATCAATTACTTGATTGGCGTGTGCCACTAACTGTGGATTTCTGCTTGCTATCAATACACACTTGCCTTGAGCTGCCTGTTGCTGTAGAAGTTGCAATAACGGTATAGCTAACTCTGGCGAAAGATGTAATGCTGGTTCATCAGCTATCAGAATAGGCTTGTCAGCAGCTTCTTCAATAATTTTACTTGCAAGACGGAATACATCGTCTGGTGACAAAGGCTTTGTCTCTGGCATTTCCTCGGCAGATGGCAACAGTGTGTTGCATACGCTGTATTCGTCTGGTTCAACCTGCTTTTCTTCTACAGGGTATAGCTGATAGCGCAGCATATCAATGTTCTGTGGCAGATAGCACATAAATCGCCTGAAGGCTGGGGCAGAGTTAACTGTTAGCAACTCGCCGTCGACACTCACAAATCCTTCTGCTACGGGTAAAAATCCCATCAGTGTGCGGAGAAAAGCTGTCTTGCCCGAGCCTTCTGGTCCGGTAATGCAAGTTATCTCCCCGTCAGGTGCAATTAAGGATAGATTCTGTATCAGAATCTTCCCTGAAGCGGCTATTGTAGCGTCTTTAACCTCTAACATGGCAATTTGTTTGTGCAAAAATACAAAAAAATCTCATCACACAATCAGTAATTACCTAATTTTTTGTAACTTTGCGCCAAAATTATGAGCATAGAAACAAAAAACGAAACTAAAAAGTGGCGACTGCCCGCAGAATGGGAGCCACAATCTATGGTACAACTGACTTGGCCTCACGCCAAGACAGATTGGGCTCCGATGCTCGAGGAAATCACCAAAACATATAACGAGATGGCTCGCGAGATCTCCAAACGCGAAGAGTTGCTCATTGTTGGGGAACCTAACAATGATACTTGGGCTCGCGATCATGGCTTTATCACTTTGGTTGATGATAAGGGCGATGCAAAATTGCTTGATTATTGCTTTAACGGTTGGGGCGAGAAATTCGAAGCAGAACTCGATAACGCAATCAACCGTCGAATATATGACGAAGGTAAGGTAAAAGGCGAGTATGTCGATTGTCTCGACTTTGTGCTTGAAGGTGGCTCAATCGAGAGCGACGGTAAAGGCACTATCTTCACAACATCATGTTGCCTTCTAGCTCCTCACAGAAATCAGCCTATGACAAAGGATGAGATTGAAGCGCGACTTAAGAAAGACCTCTGTGCTGAGCGTGTACTTTGGATTGACTATGGCAATCTTGTTGGCGATGATACCGATGGTCATATTGATACATTGGTGCGTATAGCTCCAAATGATACCTTATTATATATAGGGTGTAATGATGAGGCTGACGAGCAGTATGAGGAACTGAAAAAGATGGAAGAGCAGTTGAAGACTTTCCGTACAATGGAGGGTGAGCCATATAAGTTGGTTAAACTGCCTACACCTCGTCCGATTTATGATGAGGATAGCGAGCGGCTCCCAGCTACATACGCAAACTTCCTGATTATGAATGGTGCCGTACTGGTGCCCACATATAACCAACCAGATCTTGATGCCGAGGCTATGAAGTTGATAGGCGAGGTGTTCCCTGATAGGGAGATCGTTGGTATAGATTGTAGAAGTGTAATTAAGCAGCATGGATCTCTTCATTGCTGCACAATGCAATACCCGGAAAAGGTGAAAAGGTGAAAGGGTGAAATAGTGAAAAGGTGAAAAATATGAGAGAACTGAGAGTTGGATTTCTGCAGCAGCATAATACGGCTGACACAAAGGATAATATGCTGAGATTGGGTGAGGGCATCACCGATTTGGCTAAACGTGGTGCAAAACTCATCGTGCTTCAGGAGTTGCACAATACCCTTTACTTCTGTCAGACAGAAGATGTTGATTTGTTCGACCTGGCTGAGCCAATACCTGGTCCGTCAACAACTTTCTATTGTGAGTTGGCAAAGAAGTTGGGCGTGGTTATCGTTGCCTCTCTTTTCGAGAAGCGTGCGCCAGGGCTGTATCACAACACTGCAGTAGTAATCGAAAGCAATGGTGAGATAGTAGGTAAGTATCGTAAGATGCATATTCCTGATGATCCTGCATACTACGAGAAGTTCTACTTCACTCCTGGTGATATGGGATTCCATCCTATCCAGACCTCAGTAGGAAAACTGGGTGTGCTTGTTTGCTGGGACCAGTGGTATCCAGAGGCAGCACGACTGATGGCTATGCAGGGAGCAGAGATGCTTATCTATCCCACAGCCATAGGTTATGCCGATAATGATACTCCCGAGGAGCAGCAGCGCCAGCGTATGGCTTGGCAGACTGTTATGCGTGGTCATGCTGTTGCAAATGGACTGCCTGTAGTGGCTGTGAATAGGGTAGGCTTTGAGCCTGATCCTTCTGGTCAGACTGCTGGTATCCAGTTCTGGGGTACATCATTCGTTGCTGGTCCTCAGGGTGAGATAATCTACGAAGCTTCAACAGATGACGAGGAGAGTATCGTTGTAGAGATGGATATGGACCGTTCTGAACAGGTTCGTCGTTGGTGGCCGTTCCTTCGTGATCGCCGCATCGATGCTTATGGTGATATCACCAAGCGCTTCATTGATTAAAGGTAAAAAGGTAATAAAGTAAAAAGGTAAAAAAGAAAATATACTCATGTCAAATCAGCTAAGATTCCAAGTTGTAGAGGAGGCCTTTAAGAAAAAGGCAGTTGAGGTAAAGGCTCCATCAGAGCGTCCCTCAGAGTATTTCGGCAAATACGTGTTTACTCGCGAGAAGATGTATAAGTATCTGCCTATCTCAGTGTATAATAACCTCATTGACGTTATAGACAATGGTGCCCGTCTGGACCGCTCAATAGCAGATGCTGTTGCTGAGGGTATGAAGAAATGGGCTCAGGAGATGGGTGTTACTCACTATACTCACTGGTTCCAGCCACTTACTGAAGGTACTGCCGAGAAGCATGATGCCTTTGTAGAGCACGATGGTAAAGGTGGTATGGTAGAGAACTTCAGCGGTAAACTGTTGGTACAACAGGAGCCTGATGCTTCTTCGTTCCCAAACGGCGGTATCCGTAATACCTTCGAGGCTCGTGGCTACTCTGCATGGGATCCAACATCACCTGTATTCATCATTGATGATACACTCTGTATCCCTACAATCTTTATCGCATATACTGGTGAGGCGCTCGACTATAAGGCTCCTCTGCTGCGTTCGCTTCATGCTGTTGATAAGGCTGCAACAGAGGTGTGCAAGTTCTTCTATGACGATGTGAAGAAGGTTCAGGTGAATCTTGGTTGGGAGCAGGAGTATTTCCTTGTTGACGAGGGCTTGTATTCTGCCCGTCCTGACTTGGTTATGACTGGTCGCACACTGATGGGCCACGAGAGTGCCAAGAATCAGCAGATGGACGACCATTATTTTGGAACCATCCCTGATCGTGTTCAGGCCTTTATGAAGGACCTTGAGATTCAGGCTCTTGAGCTTGCTATCCCTTGTAAGACTCGTCATAACGAGGTGGCACCTAACCAGTTCGAGTTGGCTCCTATCTTCGAGGAGTGTAACTTGGCTGTCGACCATAACATGTTGCTCATGTCGCTGATGAAGCGTGTGGCTCGCAATCATGGTTTCCGCGTGCTGCTCCACGAAAAACCATTCGATGGAATCAATGGTAGCGGTAAGCACAACAACTGGAGTATGACTGCTGATAACGGCACATTGCTCCACGCTCCAGGTAAGAGTCCTGAAGAGAATCTGCGATTCGTTACCTTTATCGTTGAGACTCTTATGGGTGTTTATAAGCACAATGGTCTGCTTAAGGCTTCAATCATGAGTGCTACAAATGCTCACCGTCTGGGTGGTAACGAGGCTCCTCCTGCCATCATCAGCTCGTTCCTTGGCAAGCAGCTCACAGAGTTGCTCGACCATATCGAACTTTCAGATAAGGACGACCTGTTCACCATCAAGGGTAAGCAGGGTATGGAGATTGATATCCCACAGATTCCTGATCTGATTATCGATAATA
>Ga0310695_10013331_pt1 | contig 11325 bp, 4 predicted proteins | sample RumenRJG_04DNA_FD_203882 | JGI IMG/M metagenome (GOLD analysis project Ga0310695, IMG submission 203882) | Bovine rumen microbial communities from Lethbridge, Alberta, Canada - RJG_04 (v2) (version 2) | ecosystem: Host-associated > Mammals > Digestive system > Stomach > Rumen | place: Canada... | reverse complement strand
ACCCCCAAACCCCCAATCCCCAATCCCCAATCCCCAATCCCCAATTTTTAAAATTGATTAAACTATGTATTATTAAACAAAATAATTATTAAAAATAATAATTTAATTTTAAAAAATAATTTATTGCTTGTTTTATTAAATCATTTCTTATTTTATTTCCATAACTATTTTAATTTAAACTTAAAATATATAATCAATTATAAACATATGGACAATACTGGAAAAAAACTTAACGACACAGAAAAGAATGATGAAAATGAAGATATTAAAAAAGATGAAAAAAAAAGCAATATAGTACAAATTGGAGAAATAGGCTTAAAAGGCTTTGAAAAATATCTAGATTATCGTAACAAAAAAGATGATAATGAAAGAGATGTAAAATTAAAAGAATTAGAAATTCAAGAAAGAATAATGAAGGAAAAATTAGAGTTTTATCAAATGAGGATTAAAGAATTAGAAGAAAAAGATAAAAAAAAAGAAAAAGAAGAAGAAGATAAAAAAAATAAATTAAAAGATGGAACAAAAGAGTGGAATGAAAAAGAAAAAAAATTAATAGAAAAATTTTTAAATGAAATAGATTTTAATTACATAAAAAATATTTTGGAAAAAAAAGATTTAACCATCATAAAAGAAAATACTTTTGAACATGAATTTTCTCGAATATTTACTGAAGGCCTTAAAGATAATGAGAAACTTAAAGAAAAACATAATTCGATTTTTAGAAGTATAAAAAATAATATTAAAGAAATTCAATCCTTAAATTTTTTAATAGCAGGTCGATCAGGGGTTGGAAAAACAGCTTTAACAAATGCTATACTAAAATTTAATAAAGCGATAGAAGGAGAAAATATAGATTCCCAAACTTCAGCAATAACAGCATATTCAAACCCAACTGTAGTGCCAGGTATAGTGATATATGATACAATTGGAGTAGAAGCTACAAGTAACGACAGAAATATAGAAAAAATTAAAAAAGGTATTAAGGAAACATTCGACCAAAATTTGAATAATCCTGAAAGGTCACTTCATGGTATATTATACTGCATTAAAAATGAACCCGGAGATAATAGAATTGAAAAGGGGGAAATCCAGTTTATTAAAGACTTAAATAAATTATATGGAGATGGTGATATTGTAATAATAGTATTTACTCAATCAACTAACCAGGATTCAAAAGAAAGAAAAAGACAACTTAAAGAAAAATTAAATAATGAAAACATCGAAATTATTCAAATACAGGTGAAAAATTATACATTAAATATTGGAGATCACAATATTAAAATAAAAGCTTTTGGAAGAAAAGAGTTAATTGAGGCAATGAAAAATAAATGCAGGAGTCAATTAATAAAATGTAATATAAAACAAATAGCCAAAAAAAATATGCAAGAAAAATTTTTGAAGGATATAAAAATAAAATCCGGAGAAATATCGAATAAAATAAAACAATATGAATTTGAAAATTCTTTTGATGAAGAATGTAAATATATTTTAAGTAATTTGATCTGTGATTTAGATCTTGGTTTTGAAAACTTGGATATATTAGTATCCAAAGAAATTGAAAACATAAAAAGGGACCTAAAAGTAAAAATATTAGAGGAAAATAAAGAAACATGGGTAATAAAATTATATAAAGAATTTAGGGCAATAAATAATATTTATGATAAACAATTAGATGATTCATCAATTACGGATGATTTAATGGAAAAATTTGATGAATATTACTCCCATAAAATTGGAGACTTTATAAAAAAAATAGTATATGCTAATATATCGCAATTATTTATTGAAAGAATCAAAATATTTTTTGGGAAAATAATCGGAGAAAATGTCCTTGACGAAGAAATTAAGGATGTTGTTGATTCGAATATAGAAAAAGTTTTCAAAAAAATAAACGAAGGTGAAAATGATGAACAAGAATAATACCAATTAAATAATTATTATCTTCTTATCTTCTAAAATTATTTCTTAATTATAAACAAATTAACTTTCTTAATTATAAGCTTAGATCTCTTCTTATATTTCATCTTAACTTTTTTTAATTAATGATAAATATCCTTTTAAATATTTATAAAACTGATTTTCGCTTTTTTTCTTAAATATTTCCAATTATCTTTTATTTTCCTTTAATTAATATAGTAATAATGGAAAATGCTCAACAATCTTATCAAGAGTATTACCAAAAAAGTATTGATGAAGCAAAAATAAACAAAAAAGGGAAAGTAATTATTGATGATGATCAATGTAATGCCATTCAAATAAATCTTGCGGGAAAACTCAGGAAAACTATATATGAAAATGAAATGAATATATTAAAGGATAAAGAAAAAGAAAAAGAAATAGAAGAAAAATTTAATTTTTTTAGCGATAAAATTTGCGAAATTTTGATAATATCGAATGATATTTTCGAAGAATATAAATCATCTGAATCTTTAAAAAATCTGAAAAACTCCGATGAAATAAGGAAAGTGATGAAAGAATATCTTGCTAATTTAGAGAAAAATGAACTCCTGACTTTATTGGATAAAAAAAGAGATTTTAAATTTAATGAAGATATTGAATCAATAATACAATCAGAAACGATGAAAAATATAGATATATTTATTGAAGAATACAAAACTTTAAAAAAGGTTAAAGCTTTGAAAATTATTGGAGAAATAAAATCAGATTTTGAAACCAATTTCAAGGATGTTGAATTTCATACAAAGCAATTTGAGGAAAAAATAGACAAAATGATGGTGGACTTTTATTTTGAGGATGAACATGTAAAAAAAATAAAAGATATTATTACCAAGATAATGAAGCAAAAATTTATAGAATTAATTAATCAAGAATTAAAATATATTTAAATAAATATATTTTATTGCATAAATTTTAAAATAAAAATTTGTATTATTTTATTTAAAAATTATAATATTTTTATAACATTTATATTTAATCAGTAAAAAAAAAACGTATAAATCGAATGATTCAAAATTTTTAAATAAATAATAACATGCCACTTTATTTAACTTGGGAATGTTGTAAATGCAAAAGAAGCAGCAGAGACTCTCAAAGTCTATGGTCAATTTATAGAAATCATAAATATAACTATTCAAGAACAGTTTGCGAGCATTTTAGAATATATATCGATACTGTGAGCAAGATTGGCTTTTTTGGGATCGGATGGCAAAATTCAGTCACAGTCGAAGTTTATTATCAAAACTATTATTCACCTAAAATCGTAATTGAAGACACATTTTGCAAAAATCATACTGAAGTTGAAAATTACGTTCAATTTGATAATGTCGTATTTCATGCAAAAGTTTCCGATTATAGTGGAAATTATCCAACGAAAGGATATAATCTCCAAAATAACATTGAATATAATGAAACTATGGAAAGACAAAGAAGGGAACAAGAAGAAAAGAAAAGAAAATGTATTCAAGATATAAAATCACAATTGGCAAAACTATTTGAAGAAGAAAAACAAGAAGAAAAACAAGAAGAAAAACAGGAAGAAAAACAAGAAGAGCATAAAGTTAAAAGAAAAAAAAATAAATTATATCAAAGGAAAAAAATTTCTCACATAAATTACGATCAAATTTTTGAGGAAATGACTCAAAAAAGAATAGCTAAATCAGCTTGACGTTTCAGTGCAATAAATTTTTTTTCGTTTATATTTATATAAATATTTTATTAACTAATTATTAAATTAATTATTATTATTTAAACACATTAAATATTTTTTTAAATATTTTGGAATTAAAACAAAAATAAATATGGAATTTGAGTTATTGAAATTGTTACAGCAATTTGATAATTTAAAAGAAAAAACCAAATTAAATGACATTAAAACATCTTATTCTAATCTAGAAACTCTTTATAATGGGAAAAATAAATTTGAAGGAATTCCAGATAATATATATAACAATTGCGGAACAACCAAAAAGGCAACCTTAGAATTAAACGAAAAATATATTCAAAAAAATATAAGTGTAATAATCAATGAGTCTTATAAGTCTTTTCAAAAACTCCAAGATGAGGACGACAGCGAAGAAATATTAAGGAACCTTGTATTGGATATTCAAAAAAGTTCTTTTTATGAGGAATATAAAGACAATTTTAAGATAAAATCAATGGAAATAGATATAATAATGATAGAAGCGGAGGAAGATGAAGATTTTATTAATGCGAAGGAAAAATTATTGGAATTTGATAAAAAAGTTTATGACCTAGAATTAAAGGAAAAAATTGAATTTTTTGTTGATCAATGTGAAAATAATATTATTGATAAAGAAATCAGAGAAATAAATAAATTAACTTTTTCAGAAGATTTCGAAAAAGTTTTCGAAAAATATGATCAATTATTTATAAATTATCCAAATAAACTTGGAGATATTTATAAAGATTATCTTTCCCTTTTAGAAAATTTAATCAAAAAAAAAATCAAAAGAAATGAACAAAATATAATCGAAATTGAAAAATATAAAATATTTATTAATAAATATAAGGATAAAATAGACAATTATAATAAAGAAATTCAAAAAGTGATAAAATTCGAAAAAGAAAAATTTTGGAAATTAGAGCAACAAAAAGTTGGAAAAATGGAAAAAGAGAAAGAAAAAAAAATTAATGAAATTTTTAATAAAATAAACAGAAGCAAAGAACAAATAGATTATTATTTAGAAGAAATAAAAAAATATATTCCAGATAAAGATATATCAGAATTTGAAAAAACAAAGTTATATATATATGAACAAATATCTAATTATGAAGAGGAGGAAAGAAATTGTTTCTCAAAATCAGAAATTTGGGTTTCGGACAAGGAAAAATACAAATATGAAATATCTAACATAAAAAATATAGGAAGAATATATGCATATTTTAATCACATTAATAAAAAAAAAACTTTATTCGATATTCATACCATTCAATTAATATCTTTACTCCTCCTTTCAAATGAACTTCCCAATGGAGTTAAAGGAATATATTGTAAAATCAATACAGGAGAAGGAAAGTCAACGATAATTCAATTTTTTGCGGCCTATAAAGTTTTATTAGGAAATAAGGTTGATATTATCACGAGTTCTTTGGTTTTAGCAGATAGAGACGCTAATGATGAAGATAAACTACCCTTTTTTCAGAAGCTAAAAATAAGTGTAGGATGCTTAAAAGAAAATGAAGATACTAAATATGATTTGGATATTCTATACGGAGATTCTACCAATTTTTCGGCGGATATTTTAAGACAAGATTATGATTTTATTCAAACAAGGAAAGATAGAGGATATGACGTTGTTATTATTGATGAAGTAGATAATATGTGCATTGATAACCTTTTAACCAAAACTCAGCTTACGAAAACTTTTCCTGGATATCAGTCACTGTACACATTTTATTATACAATTATTCTTTCTTTTTGTTTTGTTGCGGATGAAATGAAATTAACAAATGATAAATATGAAATCAATAAAAAAAGAGAAACTATTAAAAATTTAATTTTAAAAAAAATAAAAGATAATCCAACTGGTTTAAAAAATAATTTATCAAATGAAATTGAAGTCAAAGATGCCGTAAGGGATTACTTGGTAGGCGCAGATCAAAATAAAATAAAATCTGAGGATAAAAAAATTCAAAAATTATTAAATCAAGATGGAACACTTTTTGAAATAGATGGAAAGAATATAGCAGGGATATTATACCCAAATTATTTAAAAGAAGAAATCGAAGAAAATATCCAATTTTGGATCGACTCTGTAATAACTTCGGTTACAATGGCAGAAAATATTGACTTCAGAATTATTCAAGAAAACGGATTTAAAAAAATAATCCCTATTGATTATTCAAACACAGGCTCTTCGCAAACTAATATGGTTTGGAACGAAGGCTTGCACCAAATTTTACAAATATATAATGATGTTGAAGTATTCCCTGAAAATACGAATACAAATTATCTTTATATGATAACTTTTTTTAAAAAATATAAGGAACTTTATGGTCTTACTGGAACCATAGGCTCAAAAGTAAATCAAGAGGCCCTCCAAACTTTATACCGAGTTAAATTATATTTCATTCCGCCTAATTTAAAACCACAATTGACAAAAAGAAGCGAATTAGTTTTTACCCAAAAAATAGAATGGGAAAATCAAATTATTTCTGAAATTAAGCAAGTCCTAAGTGAAAACCGTTCTGTTTTATTAATTTGCATAAGTATAAAAGAAGGGGAAAAATTCGCACAACTGATTAAAAATAATAATATTAAAAATATCAAAAAATATTTCACTGAAGATCATAAAAGCGTAGTTAAGGAAAATTTATATCCTAATTATGTCATCATCGCAACTAATCTTGCTGGAAGAGGAACAGATATAAAAATATCCAAAGATTTGGAAAGCGCTGGGGGATTACATGTCATTGTTAGTTTCCTTCCTTTAAATCAAAGAGTAGAGGATCAAAATTATGGAAGAGCTGGAAGGAAAGGACAAAAAGGTTCTTATAGCTTGATATTTTATTATTATGATGAAATGAATGATCCTTTATTAACCGTAGAATCAATTAAAAACAAAAGAGAATTCGACGAAAGAAAAAGGTTCGAAGATTTTGTGAAATACGACGAAAAAAATATGATTGAAGAAGAAAAATTATTTGATGATTATTGTCAGTTTAGAAATCAAGTTCTGAAAATATGTGATAATCAATTTGTGAAAAAGGATAATGAGTATCATTGGGGAAAAATAATTAATTCAAAAGAAAGTTTCGAAAATAAAAAAGCCTTGCTTGAAAAATTAAAAAATAATAATAAAGAAATCTTGAATCCCTTAATTAAAATACAATATTATATCGAAAATATCGGGGCTCTGGAGGATAAAATAGAAATTTTCGAGAAAGAAAAATTTTATTCCTGGCCTTTAAAGATGGAATATGCAACTCATTTAGCAGAAATAAAAGAATTCGAGAAGGCCATTGATTATTATGAAGAAGCTAAACAAAATTTATTAGATTTTCAAATTGATATTAAAAACCAAACAATATTACAGTTATTAATTTTCAAATCTTTAAAAAAAAATGAAAATATAAACTTAGATGAAAACCAGACTCAAATCGGGCAACAAAACACCCGAAAAAAACAATTTTTACAAGTTATTATTGATATAATAGATGCTAATATAGCAAAGATAAGGGAATATGAACAAAAGAAAGAAGAAGATAAAAAAATTAGTCGTATAATAAAAGGAGAATCTAAGGATGTATTTACAATATGTGAAGAAAAATTAAATTTAAAGGACAAAAATTCAGAAGAAGTAAAAGATTTGCTTAAATTTTCAAGGGAATTTGGAATCGAAAATTTTTCCTTTATTATTATAACAAGTGAACCTCATTTCTGGAAAAATTATATTGTATTTATAACCGGTGTTGTTGAAATAACTGTAGGAGTCATACTTTCAGTAAAGGGTATTATGACTGGCAAATTGAAGATGGTTCAGTTTGGAATTTTTTTGATACGTCAAGGGTTTAATGATATAGTTGCAGCTTTTGAACATGCTTTAAAAGGGGAAGAATTTAATTTACAACATTGGCTCGAAAAAAAAGCTATTGAATATGGCAAATGCATTTTAAAAATGATTATGGGACCTTCAACACTAACACCTACTGCTGAGTTGGTATCAATGTTTTCTAAAGAAATAGTCAAAACAGTAAGTCATTATGCAATAAGAAAAACAGCTGAATACGGATATAAAAAAATTTTAAGCATTGGAGTAAGTAAATTCCAGCAATATGCAGGAAAAGTAATAGGAGGGGCTATCATTAAAAAAATTACAAAAAAATCTAACGAAGAAAAAAAATTAATCGTTATGGATTTGGTCAATAATGATAAATTATTTAAAAATTATATTTTAGCACAAACGCATGAAATATGCATATTTATAAGATATTCTTTGGAAATATTTAAAGAGCTTATTCATAGATTTAAAGAAATTACAGAAATGACTTTCGATTTTTATTCAATACGTAAGGAGATTAGAAAGACGTATCCTCTTATTCAAAAAATAACAAAAGCTGTGATTCAATTTTGTGATAAAATTAAAATCAATGAGAAAGATTTTACTACTACAAAAAATGAAATAGAAAAAAAATATGGCAGATTTGATGGAACTTTAAAAGGTTTGATCGAATTATTTTTTAACACATATAATGATGATACTGAGCGAAAAATAAAACCCATTTGTGAAGAGCTCATAAAATACAATGTAATCAAAGAAAATGGGGAATTCGATATTGTTCAAATAAATAATAAAGAATTAATTCAGGACTGCAAAATAGAAATAAATGAAGAATTGAAAACAGTTAAAACAATAGAAAATGTAACTTTATTGGAATCAAGGAAAAAAATTTTAGGATTAGAATTCAAAGAAATTCAAGAAGTAATTAATTTTATCCACATAAAGAGTTTTGAATTTAATAAAAAGCAAATTAATATGTATAAAGATAAATTAAATGAGGAAATATCTAAAACGGTTTTTGAAGATATGCAATATCTCATAGATATGTTATGTGGATTTTTGGTCAAAAAAGTTAAAGTAGCAATGAATAATTTCTGTGAAAATTATGAAAAGAAAAAAAATAAACAAAAACCAAGAAAAAATAATTTAACCAAACCAAGAACCGATAATGGAGGAAAAAATGAAGGTGATAAAGAAAGGAATAAAAAATCACCAACAAAAAAACCAAAAAAACCACCAACAAAAAAACCCCCAAAATCACCAACAAAAACACCACCAAAACATCCCCCTCCTAAACCACCAAAACCTCCCTCTCCAAAACCACCAAACCCTTCCTTTCCTCATGGACCTTCTGGCCCTTCAAATAATCCTATATCATCTAATAGTATAAATCAACCAAATAAAAAGCCCATCATTGCTCAAAGAGATATAAGAAGGAAACATAATGGAATTAGAGATAATAATCATACTATAAAGAGAGAAAAAAAATATTCAATAAATAATTATGGTGGTGGTTATGAATATAGTGGATTTATAGGGGGAGGAGGTAGTTATTATAATAGTTATAGCGGTTATTCTGGTATTAATAGTTGGAGTTATATACCAACAAATTATAATTTAAATAATAATGAAAATAAAAACGTAATAAAAACTAATGAATTACCAAAAGTAAAGGAAGAAAGACCTTCAAGATTTAATCCAGATTATCCATATAATCCATATAGTTCCAATAATCAAAATGAACCAGTTAAAACAAATGGTGGTCCTAATCGAGATAACTCAAAATATGATGGAGGTAAAAAAAACAATCATCCAAATAAAAAATTTATTACAGGAAATGGTGGAGGTAACTCAGGTTTTGGTGGTAAAACAGATGAAGAAAAAGAACCAGAAAAGAAAAATATTTCAACTCGAATAAGAGAAGGAGCCCAAGAAGTAGGTGGTGCAGTTGTAGGTTTATATGATTATTTGAAAAATGATAAAGAATTACATGAAACAATGGGTAAAGTAGCATATAATGCAGTTGATTGCGTAAAAGACGTTAATTTAGATGGTATACTTAACGCAAAAAAGGTAATAACACTATATAAGGGAGATATAGTAATGAATCGAAAAATGATAAAAATTTTGGATCACAAAAATAGAATCATTTTACAAGGGAAAAAATTGGAAGAACTAGAAGAAAAAAGGAAGAAGAAATCAGAAGAAAATGATCGGAAGAAAAAGCTTATAGAAGAAGGAAATAAAAAATGGAAAATTTATAAGGACAAATTCAGATTAAAAAAATTAAAAGAAATTAATTATATGGACCTAGTAGAAGAAACAGTATTGAATAATTATTCTATCTTCAAAGAAAATATTTTAAAAGAAATAGGAAAAGTATACTCCCAACAATTTGAACAATTAGGTTCCAAATTAATTCAAGAAAAACATAATTCAATTTTTCAAAGAATAAAGAACGATATTAAACAAATAAAATCTTTAAATTTTATGATTGCAGGTTTTACTGGAGTTGGAAAGTCCACTTTAACTAATGCTTTACTAAAATTTAATGAAGCAGAAGAAAGCGACGGTATAGACCCAAAAACAAAAGAAATGAAATCATATTCAAATCCTAATGGATTCCCGGGCTTGACAATAATTGATACAATTGGGGTAGAACCCGATAATGTCCAAAGGAATATTTCAGAAATAAAAAAAATGATAAAAGAAAAATTTGATGAAAATTTAAATGATCCAGAAAAGGCACTTCATGGTATTTTATATTGTATTAAAAATAGTCCAGGAGATAAAAGAATAACAAAAGAAGAAATAAATTATATTAAAGAGCTGAATAAATTATATGGAGATGGTGATATTGTAATAATAGTATTTACTAGAACGATTAATAATAAAACAGAAGAAAGGAAAAAACTACTAAAAGAAAAATTAAATAATGATAATATTAAAATAGTAGAAATACTAGCTAAAGACGAAATGATATATGGTTATAACATAAAAGCTTTTGGTATAGAAAAATTAATTGAAGTTATGAAAAAGCAATGTAAAGAATCTTTGATTAAATGCAATATAAAAATAACAGTCAAAAAAAAAATAAAAGATAAATATTTGGAAGATATTAATAAAATATATAAAAATATAAAACAAAGATTAAGAAAGCGTTCAATTGAGAGTTCATTTTTATATAGATTAACATTTATTTTAGAAAATTTATTAGGAAATATAAATCTTGATTTTAGAAATATTGAAAAAATAATAACTGATACTATTGAAAATTTGTTTAAAAAAATAATGAAAATACTTAAAATGGAAAATGATGAAAAAATAAGGAAAAAAATTAAAAATGAATTTATTATTTTTAATTCTAAATATGATAATTTATTGCAAATAAATATTGAAGAATATGAAAATTATATTTTTAATCTTAAATTTAAAGAATATTTTGAACCTAAGATAAAAAAAGAATTAGAAAATATATTATTTGAAAAAGTTGCGATTTTATTTATGGAAAAAAGTATAGAAATTATTAGCCAAAAAGTTTCTGAAGAAGTAAAAGATGCAGAAATTGAATATATAGTTAATTTAAATATAGATAAACTATTTCCAAAAGAAGGGGAATAGTTAATATGCTATTTTATAATAATATTAATAATATTAATAATTTTTTGTATATGTTTTAATATTTAAATTAAATTAATAATTAATATTATTTGTTATATTTACTTATTATATAATAATAAAAAATTTCCTTAAATAAAAAATTTTATTTTTGAACAAAATTATAATTAAAAGAGAGTGGTTTTATATATCTTTCTATTTTATCTTTTAATTGATTGTTTTCTTT
>Ga0310695_10013330_pt1 | contig 11325 bp, 7 predicted proteins | sample RumenRJG_04DNA_FD_203882 | JGI IMG/M metagenome (GOLD analysis project Ga0310695, IMG submission 203882) | Bovine rumen microbial communities from Lethbridge, Alberta, Canada - RJG_04 (v2) (version 2) | ecosystem: Host-associated > Mammals > Digestive system > Stomach > Rumen | place: Canada... | reverse complement strand
CAATCCCCAATCCCCAATCCCCAATCCCCAATCCCCAATCCCCAATCCCCCAATCCCCAATCCCCAATCCCCAATCCCCAATCCCCATTCCAAACATTTTTTATTTTTTAAAATGAATTTTATTAATATAATATAATTATTCATTAATTTAATTTATTCAATAATTATTAAATATATTATTATTTCTAATATATAAAGAAGCCTGAATTATATTATTTTTTTCGTCTTCTGTTTCAGTAGTTTCTAATATACCAGTTTTTTTATAAAAAAATAGAAATCCATTTGCTGTATTAGGTTCATCTTTCTTTTTATTATAATATTTATTTTTGATATTTTTAACTTCATGATCATCATATTCATACCATTTATTATCAAAAAAATTTTTGCATATAGCAATATTATGACCAGATTTTGCGCCTCCAAAATGTTTTATAAACCCTATTAATTCATATTTATATTTATCCACATTGAGTTCAAATGGTATTTCTAAATTATGATTATAAAAGTATTGCTCTCCTACTCTTTTAAAATTAATTATTAAAATTTTTGGATAAGAAATAATTGTTGATTTGGTCATAATATCTCTATTTTTACATTTAGGACAATCAAAGCCTTCTTCATTTTTATGAAGTCTTCCATATTGATAATGATCAATTGCAACTTTTAAAGTTTCTAAATTTATTATATGATTATTTTGAGAAGTAACAATAGGTAGGTTTAAAACGATAAATCCTTGAAATGAATTATTATTTTTATATTTGCAAAGCCTACATTCATATATATCTTGTTGAAATCCATAAAAATAGTCAAGAATATAAGAATTTTTCTTACTATAATATTTATTAATATAATTCTTGAATTTCATTTTATCATCTTCTTCCAATGATTCAATAATTTCTGGTGTAGGCTCACCTGATTTTTTTGTTTCTTTTTCTAAATATTTCAAAATATTCATGATGCAAATACTACTATCGTTTTGCTCTCCTATTCTAAAACTTGGATTTAATTCTTGTAAATTAGAAAATAATTCGTTTGGTACAAAATAATCTAAAGTATTCTGATTAATTAAATTACCTATTAATTTACAATAATTTAAAAAGAATCGAGATTTAGATTCTTTGAATGTCTTGTAATTTTTTAATATATATAAAGTTAACGGATAAACATTTTTTAAATTTTGGATAGCTGAATTAAAATAGCAGGTAAATCCTAAATTAATTAATCCAATTGTTCCATTAATTTCTTTTGCTTGATTGACTATAATATTTTGAATTATATTATTATCTTCATTATTTTTTTTTTCAATATCTTTTAAATTACCTTTTTCATTTATATTAATTATACCTGATCCACTATTATTATGAATTATTCCTTTATTATCATTCTCTAAATTAGTATTATTTTGCTTTTTTTTATTTTTTTTGTTACAAGAATCGCATATGGTTATACTCATTACCGATTGTAATTATTACTTTTTTTCAATTTTGAATTATTAATAGTTTTAAATTAAAATTAGTTAAGAGCATTATTTAATTAAAATTAATAAAATTTTGTTAAGTATTTAATTAATAATGAAAATAATAATTAGGGATTCAAAAGGTAAATTTACCACTATAAATATATCTGATTCTGAAAAAGTATCTGATTTAAAAAATAAAATAAAAGAGGAGAAACAAATTGATAGTGGAATAGAATTAATCTTTAATGGAATGATTCTTGAAGATTCCTATACTTTAAATGAATTGGATATCCAAGAAGGAAATACAATTGATTATCTTGGAACATTTCTTGCTGGTCAAAATAAATATTTTTAAATAATATCAAATAATTATATTCTTTAAATTATTATATATAAAGATACTACTTTTTTACTAAAATATTTTTTTTATTTTGCCTTAACGATTTTTTTATTAGCTTTTAAAAATAAATATCTTTTATAATAATAAAATTCAAATGATTTATTATTTGATTAATTAATATTAATTTCATTATTAGATTGATATATATTTGAGAATTAAATTAATAAAAACTATAATCTGATTCATATAGAAAATATATCTTTTAATAAAATAATTAGTTTATAGCAATATTTAAAAAATTAGTTAAGATAATTTGATTTTTATTTATATTTAATAATAATTTTTAATTTTCCATTAATAAAGATGAGAATATATATGGATGACTCAAAAAATAATAAATTTCCAATAGATAATTTATCTGGAAAAACTAAATTGAAAGAATTAAAGCAAAGAATAATTTCATTAAAAAATATAGATACTACAACTTATGATATAGATATAATTTGGAATGGACAGACTCTTGATGAAGATGATGAAGATTTAGATTATTATGATGTTTGTGATGAAGCCCAACTCCTTTATATAAGAAAATTTAAAGCAGGTTAAAAAAAATTAATATTTTATTCCTTAATATTAAAATAAATATAAGATGTTTATAATTAAAATAAAATAATTTTTTTTAAGAAATTTGTGTTGCATATTTTTTACATTCCTCTCTTGCATTATTTATATATTTTTGATTATTCTCAATATAAAGTTCTGCCAATGAACTCCTATATGGACTGTCAGTGTTAGGCCTTCCAAGAATGACAAAAATTGATAAAAGCACTGAGCTAATATCTCCAGCTTTAACCCAACCCTCTTTTTCTTTAATTGAGGAAACACATACATCCCCATCAGTGCTTATATTCATGTGGTAAATTTTTGTTTTGCAAGTGACAGTTGGAGGATCATTAGGATATGTTGGCGGATAAGTAATTTCAAATTTGAATAAATAACCTTCATAAGGTGATTTTTTTGGGCCTTTCATTGTTGCATTCCATTTGAACATGTTATATTGTGGTTTTCGATCATTATTTCTTTTTATTATTTGAGGACCTGCAGAACAAGCTATTTGACTTAACAAACCTGAAGTTTTCAATAAATCCCATTCCTTCGTTAATTGATCAATGGCTATCTTTTTTTGTTCTTCATCAATTATAATTTTCTTCATTTTAATGAAAAATATAATAATAATTATTTAAATATATTCTGTTTCTTAACTAATTTTGAGAAATTATTTTTTATATAAATTAATATTCCAAATTTTATTAGTCTTGATTATATAAATTCTGAGGATAATTTATATAAAATAACTAATAAAAATAATAATAATACTCAAGATAATTTTAAATTAGAAATTAAAAAATTGTTTTTCTCAAATAGATTTATTGATTAAAATGAATTTAAAATCATATATTTGGAAATTATTGTTGAACTTCAAAAGATTTTGAATAATTTAAAAATAGTAAAATTATTTAAAATTGTTTTTTTAATATGAATATAAATATATTAATAATTGATAACATTATATAATTAAAAATTCAAATATATTTTATTATAATTGAATTATTTTTTATTTTCTTTATTTAAACTATTGATTATTCCTTCTAAATAGTCAAAATTATCATTATCATTTTTTGCTTTAATATAGCATAAAAAAAATATTTTATCTAAATTAGGTTTTCCATTGATTTCTCTGCATATACTATCATTGAATTCATACCATTTATTATCAAACATATTTTTGCAAAATGCATAATTATGTCCTGATTTTTCATCACCATCATGCTTAATAAATCCTCTTAATTCATAAATAGAGGTTGAAATTTTTATAGGATTTTTAATAATTTTGTCAATATTTAATATATCAGGGATTTCAATATCATTATAATAAACTGATTGTTCTCCAACTCTTTTTAAATTAATCATTAATATTGGTGGTAATTCTAATAAAATACTTTCATGAGTTATACCGAAACTTTTACATTCAGAACATGTGTCTTTTACATCTTTTATTTTTTGATAATTATCAAAGCATTCTTCTAAAGATTTAACATTACCTTTTGAAGTAACTATAGGAAAATCAAAAAAATTATTTTTTTGAAATATTTGGGTTAAATGTTTACAATTTTTACATTTAATCTCATTCACAAAATATATATAAAATGTATCAAAAATAAATGTTTCTTCTTTGAAAGAATAATCATTTTCTTTATAAATAATTTGTCTCTCTTTTATAGTTTTACCTTTGTATTTTGACATATCTATTTTTATGATTTTTTTGTTATTTAATTTTTTATCAATTATATTCAATAGAGCTAAATAAAAAAGATTAGAATCATATTGCTCATTTCCAGAGAATATTTTTCCAGATTTTTCTAAACCTAAGCTTTTTTTGAATTCTTTTGGGGAAAAAACAGTAATATTAGGAGAACATAAATTTACAAATAAATTTTTTAATTGAATTAAAAACTTATCTTGATTATCTTTTAATTTAATAATATTATAGGTAAATTGAGGAATATTTTTTAAGATTTGCAGCACTGAATTCATGTAACAACTGTTTCCTACATTTTTTAAACCAACAATTGCATATTTTTTCTCATAATACTCATTTACTTTTTTTATATTTTCTATTTCATTTATTGTTTCTTTATTTAGATTTTTGAATCCTTCTTTTTTCATTTCAATTTTTTCATTTTGACTTCTTATTTCTTCATTTTTTTTTATTAAATCTTCTTTTTGTTTTGTAATTTCAGTATTTTCCTTTATTATTTTATTATTCTGTTTCTTTAATTTATCATTTAGATTTATTATTTCTTCATTCTGTTTTTTTAATTCTTCTTTTTGCTTTATTAATTTTTCATTTTGCCTTTTTAATTCTATATTTTGATCTTTTATTTCTTCTTTTTGTTCTATTAATTTTTTGTTTTGATTTTTTAACTCTATATTTTGCTTAATCATCTCTTCATTTTGTCTTTTTAATTCTGTGTTTTGTTTTTTTAATTCTTCATTTTGATGCTTAAATTCTTCATTTCTTTTTTTTAATTCTATATTGATAATATCAATTTCTTTATATTTTAAATTTAATTTTTCTGATACTAGTTTTAAAGATTCTTTCTCTTTATTTAATTCAATTAGTTCATTTTTATAAGTTTCTTTTAAATCTCCATAAAATTCTGTATTAGACTTAGTTTTATTTTTTTCATCAATTTGCTTTTTTAAGAATTCTATATCCAAAAAAATTTTATTTAGCAAATTATTGTTATTATCTTTTAATTCTTTTTTCTTAATTTTATAATCTTCAAATTTATTATTAATTGATATACTTTTTTCATTAAGTCTTTTTATGCTTTCATTCAAAGAAATAAATTTACTATCAATATTGTTTAAAATTTCAATAAATTTTGATTTGTTTAAATTTTCATTAAATAAATTGTTTTTCTTTATTTCATTTATTTCACTTGTTGAATCTTTTTTAAATTGAAAAAATTGTTTTTCAATATTTTCAATCTTTTTATTTAAAGTATTATTATCTATTTTTAAGTAATATGATTCTTCATCTTTTATTTCAGGAGTTTTCTCTCTACAATTTGTAATCTTTTCTTTTTTTAAATTTCTATTTAAATTACTTTTATTTGAGAAATTATTAGATTGATTTTTATATAAATAAGCATATTTATTACATAAACTAGATGTTAATTTTACTTGGTTAGAAAAACAATTTGAGTATATGTTACTATTTTTATTATTTTTTGGAATATCAGGCAAAAATTCTTTTTTCTTTAAGTAGCTAGTATTATTTTTGATTTCAATTTTTGTATCAAAATTAGTTTCATTTTTCTCTTGATTTATATAGTTCTTATTATTATTTTTAGAATTTTTATATTTATAGTAATTCCTCATTTATTTAAATTTATAAAAATTATGTTATATTTCCATTGTTTATTAACTAATTTTCAGATTTTTAATAATTTTAAATGAAATATATAATTAGATATCTTTTTTATTTTTTATTCAAATAAAGAATAAATGCTAAAAAATTTAGAATATAAAGATTCTATCGACCATGATAAATGGTCAAGACAAATAAGAGCATATGGAATAAAAATAACTCAAATATTATCAAATTTAAAGATATTAATAATAGGATTAAGAGGATATGGTGTTGAAATAGCAAAAAATATTATTTTGTCAAATCCAAATCAAGTCTCAATATTTGATGATAATATTTGTAAAATAAATGATTTAGGATCTAATTATTTTTTGACTGATGATGACGTTAAAAAAAAAAAAAGAAGAGATGAAGCTTGTATAACAAAATTAATGGGATTAAATCCATCAACAAAAATAGTTATAGAAAATAATTATATATCAAATATAAAGCACTATGATATAATTGTGATAACTGAAATAATGAAATCAGAAATAATTTATGAAATAAATAAAGAATGCCATGAAAATAATAAAGGTTTTATTTATACATTATCTTTAGGCTTAATGGGTTTTGTCTTCAGTGATTTTGGGCCAAAACATTTAATCATTGATAAAACTGGAATTGAAAAAGGGAAATTTTACATTTCAAGTATAACAAAAGAAAAAAATGGAAAAATCACAATTGATTTTAATAATACAAATAAAAGATTAAATCAAAAAGGTTATTTATTATTCAAGCAAGTTGAAGGTATGGTTGAATTAAATTCAACAGAGCCTAGATATTATAATGTAAACCCAGAAAAATCAAATGAATTTTTTATAGGAGATACCTCGAATTATAGTGAATATATTGGAGGTGGAATAGCTGAAGAATTTATTTATCCTTTAGAAATGAAATATAAAACGTTAAAAGAAAATATAATGAATCCAACAGATAATATGATGAAATTTGATTATTCTGAAAATAAGAAAGGAAGAAAGCAGTTATTACATACTATTTTAATTAATATCATAAACTATTACGATAAAAATGGAAAATTACCTGAGCTTAATAATGAAGAAGAAGCTGATAATATATGTAATCAAATATTTGATTTTATTGAAAAGAATAAAGATAAGGAATTCTTCAAAGATTTACCTGATAAATTAGAAAAAGATTTAATAAAAAATTTAATTAAATTTTCAAAAGCACAGCATCCATCTTTGTGCTCATTTTTAGGTGGATTTGCTGCCCAAGAAGTTATAAAATTTACAGGATTATATTGTCCTTTAAATCAATGCTTTTGGATTGATATATATGAAGAAACAATTATAAATTTGCAAAATCCTGATAGAACTATACTAAATTGCAGATATGATGACTTAATTTCTATATATGGAAGAGAGTTCATGGAAAAATTACACAATTTAAATATTTTTTTGGTAGGCGCAGGAGCAGTCGGCTGTGAATATTTAAAAATATTATCATTAATGGGAATAGCTACAAAAAATAATTGTATTGTTACTGTCACAGATAATGATTGTATAGAGAACTCTAATTTAAATAGACAATTTTTATTCAGAAAAGAGCATGTAGGAAAAAGCAAATCTTTGGTTGCATGCGAAGAAGTGAAAAAAATAAATCCGGAATTTAATTGCCAAAATTTACAAGTAGAAGTAAGAGAAGAAAATGAGAGTATATTTGATGAAAAATTTTATAAAGAACAAGATTTTGTTCTTATTGCTGTAGATAATGTCAAAGCAAGAAATTATTTAAATGAGCAATGCATTTATAATAGAATAAAGCTAATTGAATGTGGAACTCTTGGAGAAAATGCAAGTAGTCAACTAATAATTCCTTTTGTTTCAGCGGAATATAAAGGAGTTGAAAATAATAATAATCAAGTAGGAGTTTGTACAATAAGAAATTTGCCTTCATTAATAGAGCATTGTATTGAATGGAGTAAAATAAAATTTGAGGAATATTTCACTAAAAATATAAAGATATTAAAGAATTTTATAGAAAATCCCAAAGAATTTTTAGAAAATAATACCAATAATAATTCATATGAAAAATTAATATATTTGAAAGAATATATCAATATTTTTAAATCTAAGAGTTTTGATGAATGTTTAAAACTTGGGAAAAAATTATTTTATTTAAATTTTATCAAAAACATTGAAGATATTTTAATAATAAATCCACCTGATAAATTATTAAAAGACGGAAGCAAATTTTGGAAAGGAAGTAATAGATTGCCTCATATTATAGAATTCAATATTAAAGAAGATATTAATTATTTATATGTCGAATATTTTTCATATCTATTAGCTAATTCATTAGGAATTCCGATAAATACAGATATAAATTATAAAAAACAATTTTTAAAATTAAGTAAAATCGATGAAAATGATGAATTATATAATAGTGCCGAATCCAATTTGGAAAGGCAAAAAGTAAAAATAGAAAAAATAAAATCAGAATTAATGGGAATTTGCAGTGATAAAATTAAGAAAGAAGAAATAAATAAAATTCAAGAACAAATTTTTGAAAAGGACGAAAATAATCAAATAGACTTCTTATACATATCATCAAATTTAAGAGCATTAAATTTTAATATAGATTTTTGCACAAGAGATAAGGTTAAATTTGTATCAGGAAATATAGTTCCATCAATTCCTACAACAACTTCAAGTATAGTTGGATTTATATCAACTCAAATATATACTTTATTGCAAACAACTGATTTAAAAAATTTAAGGCAAATTAATATTGATTTGTCAACTCCATTTTTCTTAATACTTCGTCCAAAGAAACCTTTTCAACAAAAAGATATCGTAGACCCAGAAACTAAAATTATAACTAAAGCTATTCCTCCAAGATTTACATGCTGGGATATTTTAGAGGTAAAAGGAAATAAAACAACTGGAGAAGTTCTTGATTTTATTAGTGAAACATATCAAGTTGATGTTACTGGTTTATATTCATTAAATAATCAAAGTATCATTAGAGATGAAACTTCATTTAATTTGCCATTTGAAGACGCTTATAATTTAGCCATAGGAAAAGAAAAATTAAATAAAAAGTCAGCAAATATATTTTTTAAAGTTACTGCTGATTTAGTAGACAGTGATAACCATGCAAATATGCCTAAATTTAAATATATATTAATATGATTTAATTTAATAATTATTATAAAAAAATAATTTTTATTAAACTTATAAGATTTTTTCAAAATTTATATATAATTAAACTCTCTTAACTAATTTTTATTTTAATGATATAAATTAATAAAAAGAAATAAAAATTAAAATGAAAAATAGATTAGATCAGTCTGGGAAAGACAATTCAAAAATATATTCAGATAATGAAAACAGTAATGAAATAAAAGATAAAATAGATAAGATAAAAATTGACAAATTTAATAATTGTAATAATTTAACTTTTAATATTAAACAAAAAAATAAATTTGAAAGAGAGAAGGTTTTTGACTTTAGATATATTAACAAAAGCTCATATGAAAAACTGGAAAATGAAAACAAATTATTAATTGAGGCAATGAAAAATTTGGAAAAAAGATATCAAAAAGAAAAAAGCATTTTGAAAGAAGAAATAACAAGATTAAATAGCAAAAGGGAAAATAATAATGAAATCAGTAAGGATTTTAACAAAAACTTCAATAGAGATAAAGAAGTTGCAATAAACAAAAATAATAATGAAGAATTACAAAAAATTTTGAATAATAAAGAAAAAGAAATTTCTGATTATAAATTAAAAATCCAACAATATAAAAATTACATAAATCTTATAGGTGAAGATTTTGAAAAAAAGAAGAACCAATTAGAAAAAGATATTCCTCAATTAAATTTAAAAATTAAGAAATATGAAAATGATTTAGAAGAAATTAAAAAGGAATTAGAAAATGAAAAAAATAAAAATATGATTAATAATATTATAATAAATGAAAAAAACAAAGAAATAGATAATTTTAACGAATTTTTTAAACTAATAAATATTTATAAAGAAAAAATAATTAAAAATGGTATAGATAATGATATAAAATTTAATTTTGAAAATAAATTGACAAATAATAATGAGAATGAATATATTAATAATTATGGTAGAATAGGAATAGTTAATAATGGATTTAATTGCTATATGAGTTCTGTTATACAAATATTAAAAAATATAAAAAAATTTTCTCCAAATATATTAAATTATAATGAAGATGATATTATTACAAATACGCTAAGAAAGCTTTTAAATAATTTATATTATTCAAAAGAAAAATATACTTCTATCAATGAATTTAAAAAGGATTTTGGATTAGTATATAATAAATTTTCTGAAGAGAAACAAAATGATTCAACTATTTTTTTGATGTATTTACTTCAACATCTTAACAAAGTTTTTAAAAGGCCGAAAAATTTAATATCAAATATTTATCTTTTTAAAAATGTTCATATTCTTAATTTATCTGAAGAAAATGAACTGGAAAAATTTCTTAATAAATATGAAGCTAAAAATAATTCATATATACATGATTTATTTTTTGGGTATCAAATGAATAAAATAATCTGCTCAAAATGCGAAAATACAAAATCTTCATTTCAAAGCTTTATAATATTAGATTTGCCACTGATTAATGAAAATATAAAAGTCAGAAGTTTAGAACAATCTTTGAATTCATATTTATTTACTAAAGATAAACAAAATGTAAATGGTTTTGAATGCCCTAATTGTGGAGAAAAATATTTATCATTTATTACTTATATAATTAAGCTACCTAAAATACTTGTCATAAATTTGAAAAGAGTAGGAGAAGATACTGTTTATTATCATGAAATATCGATTCCATATATTTTGAAAACTAAATTAATTGAAAAATTAAGCCCACATGATAGTCAATATGAACTTATTGGATTTATAAAACATTTTGGAAATGAAAAAGGTGGTCATAATATTTCTTTTGCTAAAAATATTTTTGATAATAAATGGTATTCTTTTAATGATACTATTGTTAAGGAAGAAAAACAATTTCCATCCACCGACAAAACCTTTTTATTATTTTATCAAATAATAGAGTAATTATTCTTATTAAATAATATTAATTTATAGATAATATTTTATTTTTTAATTTTTTTATAAAAAATGTAATTATTTACCTTTTTATTATTTGCAATATGTCTTGAACTATTATTAATGAATGATAACCATCATTTATTAATATGCTTTCAAAGCTTTATGGCGTTATTCCTTTCTAAAGCATCTCTATTGAAAGAAAGAATATAATATTTCTGTATTTTTGTTTTGAATAAAATAATATTTGAACTAAAATTATCAGGCCTTTTGATTGATGATTTTCTAACTTAATGATTTAACTTTTATCTCCAATAATATAAACTTTGATTTTTGATTTATTTTGTTGGAATTTATTTAATTCTTTTAAAATCATATTAATATTCATTTTCTAGCTATTTTAAATAAAAATTAAATTAATATAATATTAAAAAATATAAATTAATAATTTATTATTATTTTTTAATTGATTAAATTTATTTATTTTAT
>Ga0310695_10013325_pt1 | contig 11327 bp, 8 predicted proteins | sample RumenRJG_04DNA_FD_203882 | JGI IMG/M metagenome (GOLD analysis project Ga0310695, IMG submission 203882) | Bovine rumen microbial communities from Lethbridge, Alberta, Canada - RJG_04 (v2) (version 2) | ecosystem: Host-associated > Mammals > Digestive system > Stomach > Rumen | place: Canada... | reverse complement strand
GGTTTTGTACTTTTTTGTTAGCACTTCAAAGTTACAAAATTTCCGCGACATACGGAAATCCCTGTGCTTTTTTTTGTGACCTTATCTCAATTATTAATTAACTTGCGAAACTTGAATATATATATAAATAAAAATATAAGAATATATAGATATATAGAAGACTGTGGTGATTGCTGGTGATGCTGGTGGGTGGGGCATTGTTTTGAAACTGTCATCTGTCATTTGTCATAACATGGTGTTAACTGGGAATAACATGCCAGTATGGGGCGAGAAAGGCATGTTGTTGGGAACAGATAGATTATTTAAGAAAAAATTGAAAAAGTTGTAGAAATATTTGGCTGTATGGATTTAATTTTGTATCTTTGTAGTGTAATTACAAGCGGGATTTCAGGCCACCCGATGTAGTTGGTCTGAGGAGTTTCTAATACCACAAAAAACACAACAAAGGTATGATAGAACTATATTTGAGTAAGGTGACCGAGAGTTCGGAAACTGAGACAGCGGGCAAGACTTATGCCCGAGTGAATTACAAGCAGACGCTGAGCGTTTCTGACATGGCACGCCACATGGCTGAGCACAACACGGTGTTCTCTGAGGGCTCCATTCTGGGTGTGCTGACTGACTTTGTGAAGTGTGTCCGTGAGCAGGTGCTGAACGGCAACACGGTGAAGATTGACAATCTGGCCATCTTCAAGGCTTCCGTGGAGGCTAACGCTCTGGAGGTGCTGTACGATGCGCAGCAGGACAAGGTGGCTCAGGCCACGATGGGTGAGCTGAAGAGTGGCGACAAGACGGGTCCTGCCGTGAAGACCATCAAACTGCTGGCTCAGTCCACCGGTGACTTCACCCGCGAAGAGTTGAAGAAGGATGTCAAGTTCGGATGGACTGACAAGGCCAGGGCTGAAATTGCAGCCGCCAAGGGTGGCACAAGCAATGCACCCAGCAACACTGGCGGTGGTACCAACACAGGAGGCAATAACTCAGGCGGCAACACTGGAGGTGACAACAACGGTGGTGGCGGCAACGGCGACGGTGAGTTGGACGAGAACTAATGGAGCAGCGAGCGCAGAATGAAACTTGCTTCAATTCTGCCGAGTCGACATTAGTCGATGGAATCAACTGATGTCTGATGTCTGAGGTAAAAGTAAATGAGGGGGATGTGTCACATGGCTCATCCTCTTTCATTTTTTCGCTTGCGTAACAAAAAAAGTTTTTATGGGATAGTTTTTTTCTGCTTTATTGCTTGCTTTTTAGAATGAAAATGATTATCTTTGCAGTCTAAAACTTTTAAAATGGTATGAATATGAAACTGACAAAACAATCATGGATGTTTGCTGCCATCCTGACCTGTAGCTTGTTCTTTACCTCCTGTTTCCGCGAAGACAACCCAATAGACGAGAGTCAGCAAAATGAAATAGTATTTCAGGCAGAACTGGATCAGGCCATGATGTGGGCGCAAGTCTATGGTCCACCAACACAGTCGCTTGCCGAGGAGGTGGCTGCACGCCACAACGGAAAGGCCACACCGCTTAACTACAAGACCCGTGAGAGTACCGAGCGCAAATGTCGTACCGATAATTCTAGACCTTTGGAACTGAAAGACTTGGCACGCACCACCGTTCTCTGCGAGTATGATTCGATAGCCATTGTCGTCGATGACGTGAGAACGACAGCCACTGAGCGTGGTATCTTCGGGCGTTACAAGCACCAGACCAGTGACCTCGGCTATTGGGGCGACCTCTTCAACCTGAAGTTCGATTACTTGTATACCGAGATACAAGTCAAGAGCTATCGTAATTACTATGCAGCCAACCCTGAGGACGTCTGCCGACCCGTACTGGGCGACTCGCTCTACAACGTCATCCATACGGAGACTGGTTTGGAACCAGGACTCTCGCATTATTATTATGAGATTATGCGGGCAGACACGACCAGCGCAGCTACGTACGAATATTATAAAAAGTTGAGCATAGAATACAGCAGCCACTTCGATCCTGACTGGGTAAAATAGGAAAAGAGCGTTAGGGATGGCTGATGGAAGATGTAAGATGCATGATGAAACCTAGAAGATTGGCATTTTTGGTGTGTCTGTTGTCAACGCTGATGGGGCTGCAGGCAGAGGCACGCGAGAGACTGAACTTTGACAAAGACTGGCGTTTCCTGCTGGGCGACTCTGCCCAGATGGCAAAGGCCGAGTATAACGATTCTTGGTGGCGGCGGCTCGACTTACCGCACGACTGGGCCATAGAGGGCGACTTCTATGTGGGTAATCCCAGTGGCGCCTCTGGAGGTGCATTGCCTGGTGGGGTAGGCTGGTATCGTAAGCACTTTACCATTAACTGCGAATCAACGGCCAATAACCGCTATTTTATTGAGTTCGATGGGGTATATATGAATTCGACAGTCTATGTCAACGGCCAGAAAGTCGGGAACCGGCCATACGGCTACAGTTCGTTCGAATATGATATTACGCCATACGTGAAAGAAGGCGAGAATGTGGTGGCGGTACGGGTGGATAATAGCGACCAACCAAACTCCCGTTGGTATAGTGGCTGTGGCATCTATCGCCATGTGTGGCTCACGGAGACGCATCCCATACACGTAAAGCATTGGGGCGTGTATGTACACGATGGTAAGGTGGAAGTGGACTACGAGAATCCTACCAAGCAAAAGGTTACGGTAAAGAATACGTGGCTTGATGCAGCTGGTAAGCCTGCCAGCATCAAGAAGCCAAGGAAGTGGTCTTGTGAGGACCCTTATATCTATAAGGTACGCACGCAATTGATAGTCGGTGGTAAGGTGGTGGATGAAGTGGAGACCACTACTGGTTTCCGTGACTTTAAGTTCGATGCCAAGACGGGTTTCTGGCTGAATGGCAAGAACTTCAAACTAAACGGCGTCTGCGAACATCATGACTTAGGTTGTCTGGGTGCAGCACTGAACGAGGATGCGTTGCATCGTAAGTTGACCAAGCTAAAGGCCATGGGCGTAAACAGTATTCGCACGTCGCATAATCCGCCAGCCCCCGAACTGCTGAATATGTGTGACACGATGGGACTTATCGTGATGGACGAGAGTTTCGACATGTGGCGGCGCAGAAAGACGCAGAACGACTATGCCCGATTCTTTGACGAGTGGCATGAGCGCGACCTGAGCGATTTGGTGCTGCGCGACCGTAACCACCCCAGCGTGCTGATGTGGTCCATCGGCAACGAGGTGTTGGAACAGTGGTCGTCTGCCGAGGCTGACACGCTGACGTTGGAACAGGCCAACCTGATACTGAATGCGGGTCACGATGCATCAACACTGGCTAAGGATGGCGAACGCTCCGTGCAGAGCCTGATGACCCAACACTTGGCAGAAATCGTGAAGCGCTACGATACCACGCGCCCGATTACCGCAGGCTGTCAGGAGCCTTCGCCTAATAATCATTTGTTTAAGAGCGGGGTCATTGACATCATCGGCTTCAACTACCACCACCAGTGGGCCAAGGACGTGCCTAAGAACTTTCCTGACAAGCCCTTTATTTTCTCAGAGAGTGTCAGCGCGTTGCAGACGCGTGGCTACTATATGATGCCTTCGGACAAGATTTATACGGCCCCTGAGCAATGGTGGCTGCCTTATACCGATCCTTCGTACATGTGCTCGGCCTACGATAATATGCATGCCTCGTGGTCCAGTACCCATGAGGAGATGTGGGACGTAGTGAAGCATACGCCTTACGTTGGCGGACAGTATATTTGGACGGGTTTCGACTATATCGGTGAACCTACGCCCTATGGTTTCCCTGCGCGTTCCAGCTATTTTGGTATCATAGACTTGGCTGGCTTCCCGAAGGATGTGTATTACATGTATCAGAGCGAATGGACGCAGAAGCCTGTGCTGCACCTCTTCCCGCATTGGAACTGGATTCCTGGCGACGAGATTGACATGTGGTGCTACTACAACAATGCCGACGAAGTAGAGTTGTTTGTTAATGGCAAGAGTCAGGGTGTCCGCAGGAAATTGAGAGATGAAGATAATGAGAAAATGAGAAATCTCAATTCCAAATATCACGTAGGCTGGCGTGTGACGTTTGAACCTGGTGAGGTCAAGGTGGTGGCTCGTAAGGATGGCCAGATAGTAGGCGAGCAATCTATCAAGACTGCTGGTGCACCAGAGCGCATCCGCCTGTCTGTTGACTATCAGGGCAAGACGACGACATTCATTACTGCCGAGGTGGTGGATAAGGACGGCAATCTCTGTCCGTGGGCCGAGGACATGATTTATTTCGTTGGCGAAGGCGACGGGCGGATTCTGGGCACGGACAATGGCTGCCAGACGTCGATGGAGCGCTTTACGTCGCCCAAGCGCAAGGCTTTCTTTGGCAAGTGTATGGTCGTAGTCAGTGGTAACGGCACGATTACTGCGAAGTCGCCGACTCTGAAATCTGACGTGATATCCTGTCGGATTGAAAAAAAACTATAATTTGAAGACCATTTTGTGTCACGTATAAGAATTATTTTGTATCTTTGCATCCACAAAACGACAATTTGTAGCTACTAGAACAAACATGATGAAAAGAATGCTGATGATGGCAGTGGTTGTAGCGCTTACCATGACGGTAGGTCCTACTGATGTGTTGGCTGCCAAGAAGAAACAAAAAAAGGCAAAGACTGAACAGCAGGAAGTATGGCCAGACGGTACACCGATGGACGCATGGTTTAAGAATGGTACAAAGGTGGACGTAGCAACGCTTGGACGTCAGTATGTGATTACTGATTATGGCGTGGCCAAGGACTCGACCATCGTGCAGACTCAGAAAATCCAGGCCGTGATAGACCGCTGCTCGCAAGAGGGTGGGGGTGTTGTGGTGATTCCCGAAGGTACATACCTTTCGGGTGCTTTGTTTTTCAAGAAAGGTACGCACCTGCATGTGATTGGAAAACTGAAAGGCTCAGACCGTATTGTTGATTTCCCGTGGATGAAGACGCGTATAGAGGGCGAAACTTGTACTTACTTCTGTGCGCTGGTGAATGCCGACGGACTGGATGGCTTTACCATTACGGGCAACGGCACCATCGACGGCAATGGATTGAACTACTGGCAGGAATTCTGGATTCGTCGCAAGTGGAATCCGCAGTGTACCAACAAGGATGCGCAGCGTCCGCGTCTGACGTATATCTCTAACTCAAAGAATGTGACGGTACAGGACGTGAAGCTGATGAATTCGCCTTTCTGGACGAACCACGTCTATAAGAGCGACCATGTGCGCTATTTGGACTGTTATATCTTCGCTCCCACCGAGAATATCTGGACGGGCGACCCCAAGCGCGGTGCACCCTCGTCGGATGCCATCGATATTGACGCCTGCACTGACGTGTTGGTGAAGGGCTGCTATATGCACGTCTGCGACGATGCCGTCGTCTTGAAGGGTGGCAAAGGTACGTGGGCCGATAAGGATTCAACGAATGGCGACTGCCAGCGCATTCTGATAGAAGACTGTACCTATGGCAAGGTGCACGGCTGTCTGACGCTGGGTTCTGAATCATTGCACGACCGTAATGTCATTCTGCGTCGTTGTCATGTTGTGAATGCCAGTCGAGTGCTGTGGCTGAAGATGCGTCCTGACACCCCGCAACACTATGAGTTTGTAACTGTTGAGGACTTGACAGGTCAGACGGGTTCGTTCCTGGTGGTACGCCCTTGGACACAATTCTTCAAACCCCAGGAGCGTGATGACATGCCGCTGTCGCAGTGTAATGACATCACCATGCGTAACATCAAGATGTCGTGCAAGAACTTCTTTGATGTCGGTAAGTCGGATAAGTATAAACTTGTTCGTTTCAATTATGAGAATATCGAGGTGCAAGACCAAAAGAATGCTTTTGATCCCGCTATGATTGAGGCTACTTCCATCAAGAACGTCAAGATTAACGAGAAAATCTATTAAGATATGAAGAAATACTTTTTTGCTGTCGACCTGGGTGCTACGAGTGGACGAACGATTCTGGGCACGTTGGTTGACGGACGATTGGAACAGGAGGAACTGACCCGTTTCCCCAACAACCTGATTGAGACGGGCAGTCACTTCTATTGGGACATCTATGCCCTGTACTTCGAGATGATTCGCGGATTGAAGGAGGTGGCACGGCGAGGTATCACGCTGACCAGTATCGGTATTGATACATGGGGCGTCGACTTCGTATTTATCGGTCAGGACGGTGCCATCCTGCGCAATCCTATGGCCTACCGCGACCCGCATACCTTCGGACGCATGGAGGAATATCTTGAGAAAGTTGTTTCGCAACGTGAAGTCTATGATATCACTGGTATCCAGTTCATGAACTTCAATTCGCTGTTCCAACTGTATGCCATGCAGCAGGATGGCAATATAGCCATGAAGATGGCTGAGAAGGTACTGTTCGTACCCGATGCACTGTCGTGGATGCTGACGGGCGAAGCTGTATGCGAATATACGATTGCCTCGACATCGCAGATGCTCGACCCGAAGACTGGCGACCTTAGCGACAGACTCATTGAGAGTGTAGGCATGAAGCGCAGCCAGTTTGGACGAATGGTACAGCCAGGCACACAGATTGGTGTGCTGACAGACGAGGTGCAGAAGATGACGGGCCTGGGGCCTGTTCCCGTGATAGCTGTGGCTGGTCACGATACGGGTGCAGCAGTTGCTGCTGTTCCTGCTAAGAACGAACAGTTTGCCTACCTCAGTAGTGGTACGTGGAGTCTGATGGGTATCGAGACCAAGGAGGCTATCATCAATGATCGCAGTTACGACTTGAACTTTACCAACGAGGGTGGTATCGAGGGCACAACGCGATTCCTGAAGAACATCTGCGGCATGTGGCTCTATGAGCGCTGTCGTAAAGAGTGGCCCGAAGAGGTGCGCAAGCTGTCGCATCCCGAGTTGCAGGGCTCGGCTATGCAGGTAGAAGCTTTCCGTTCGATTATCAATCCTGACGACAAGGCCTTTGCCAATCCGTCATCGATGATTGAGGCTATCCAGACATACTGCCGCGAGACGGGACAGGCAGTGCCTGAGACACCTGCCGAGATATGTCGTTGCATCTTCGATTCATTGGCATTGAGATATCGTCAGGTATTTGGTTGGCTGAAGGATTTTGCAGCTTTCAATCTTAACGTGCTCCATGTTATTGGTGGTGGCTCGCTCAATAAGTATCTCACCCAGTTTACTGCCGATGCTTGTAATGTCGAGGTGCTGGCTGGTCCGCAGGAATGTACCGCGATTGGTAATATCATGCTGCAGGCTAAGGCCAGTGGCGACGTAGCCGACATCTGGCAGATGCGCCAAATCATTGCCAACAGTGTTGACATGGTGGCATATCATCCTACCGGCGACAAAGCGGTATGGGATCAAGCTTACGAGAAATATCTAAAAGTAACAAATCAAAAATAACAAATCATTATGGCAAAACCATTAGTAGAAACAAAAGCAAGAGTGGGTGTCTTCAGTATCGCGCTGCAGGCTTACCTGCCACAGTTCCCACAGTTAGTTCCTGAATTCGAGGCACAGTACGAGGCTTTCAAGAAGACGTTGCCCAGCACCATCGAGATTATCGATGGCGGCATGGTGACCACTAAGGAACAGTCAATGGCTGCCGGCGACAAGTTCCGTGCTGCCGATGTTGACCTCGTCATCCTGCAGATGCTAACCTACTGCACATCTTATAACATGTTGCCTGCCGTTCGCGACCTCGACGTTCCCGTCGTTATCGTGAACCTGCAGAAGAAGCTGGCTCCCGACTATGCCAAGACCGACATTCCTACATGGCTGGGCGAGTTGTATGCCTGCGGAGCCATTGGCGAAATGGTGGCCGACTTGAATCGTGCCGGCAAGCGCTCTGCTGTCATCACTGGCGTCGTAGAGGGTGGTGACCCAGGCGTTCAGGCTGAAATTGAGGACTGGTGTCGTGCTGCACAGGTACGTCGCCGCTTCCGCGATACCAACATCGCACAGATTGGTCGCCCGTATCCTGGCATGATGGACCTCTATATCGACGAGACCAACCTCTATCATCGTATGTTCGTATATACCAAGCAGTTCGACTGGGAGAAGATGTGGGCAATTGCCGACAACATCACCGACGAGGCTGCCATCAAGGCCAAGGCCCAGGACATCCTCGACACCTTTGACATCGAAGGTGGCGGTACTATCGAGAAGGTATGGGATATGGCAAAGTATGTCGTAGCCTTCGAGCAGTGGGTCAAGGACGAGAAGTTAGGTATGATAGCATCCCACTATGACGGCTTTGCACAGGGTATCGCAGGAAAGCTCGACTCAATGCTGATACCTGCATTCTCCATGCTTATCAAGCAGCATACGGCATGTGCCGTCGAGGGTGATATGAAGGTGGCTATGGCCATGTCTATTCTCAAGACCATTTCCGGCACAGGTACTCTTGCTGAGATGTATTCTATCGACTTCCCGAAGGATATCTGTATCATCGGCCACTCAGGCTCTGGCGACTTCGACATCTCGCAGGCCAAGAAGCCGACTATGAAGATAGTGCCTGTATTCCATGGCAAGGCCGGCGGCGGTTACCTCACCCAGTTCTATCCTCCCACGGGTCCTGTTACCTATCTGGCTATTACGCAGGATAAGAACGGCGTCTTCAAGTTCGTTGCTGCCGAGGGTGTCAACGAGGAAGGTCCTATCTTCACATTCGGCGACACCAATATGCGTACCAAGTTCTCTCTGAGTTGCCGCGAGTTTGTCAACAAGTGGAGCGAGGCAGGTCCTACCCACCACATGGCAGCTGCCGTAGGTCATCATATCGACACCATCCTGAAGGTGGCAAAGATTTTCAATATTGAGTGTGACGTTGTTTGCAGATAATTCATCATCATGGCAAATTCTGGTTCTTTGAAGAGCACTATTGCGGTGTCTCTTACCAATTATCTTGATGCAGGTGCCATTGTGGCTGGTGCATCAGGTTTGACGCTGTGGCAGAACTACCTGGGTTTAACCGAGGTACACTTGGGCTGGCTAAACTTCATTTCGGCTAACTGCTTAGGTGCAGCTATCGGTGCCATCATCGGTGGTTTCCTGGCCGACAAGTATGGTCGTAAGTTCATCTTTACCTACAACCTGCTGGTCTATATGACGGGCGTACTACTTATTATGTTCTCGATGAATTTCCCCATGTTGCTGGCTGGCTTCTTGGTGACGGGTATCTCCGTAGGTGTGGGAGTCCCGGCATCGTGGACATATATCAGCGAATCGTCCGAGGTTAATAACCGTGGCCGTAACATCTGTATCTCGCAGATGTCGTGGGGCTTCGGACCTATGTGTATTCTGTTGTTCGGTATGCTCTTTGCCCCTGGCGGCTACCTGTTTGGCTGGGTAGAGTCCGTGGCACATCTGTTTGGTGGGGCTGATATGTCACAGGAGGCTATTAATGCTTTCTCGTCGCGTATTGTGTTCTTCACCCTGTTTGTCGTGGCTTTCATAGCTTGGAACCTGCAGCGTCAGTTGCAAGAGAGTGCCGAGTTTACGAAGTCTGAAGGCAAGAAGGCCGGACTGACCGACAATATCAAGGTGCTGTTCTCCAACAAGATTGCCGTTCGCACCGTCATCTTCCTGGCTACCATCTATCTCACATGGAACCTCGTGGCATCGGTGATGGGATTCTTCCAACCGCACATCTACGAGACAGCAGGTGGTGTCACTAACGAGCAGGCTAACTGGATGAACTGCATCCAGTGGTTTATTATTGTTGCTGTGACGTTCGTTGTCTCAAAGCTTATCGACAAGACCTCACACAAGGCCATCTACACCTTTGGACTTCTCGTGGCTATTGCTGCTTGGCTGGTCATTGTCACCGTTGGTGTCAACGGTATGGTCGGCCTTTGGCTGTTTGCCATCCTGTGGGGTGTGCAGGGCGGTTCGTCGCCACAGATATTCTACGCTTTGTGGGGTTCTGAGTTGTTCCCTGCTAAGTTCCGTGCTGGTGCTCAGGGCTTAATGTTCTTCATTGTCCGTGGTCTGTCAGCCGTCTGGGGTCTCATCTTCACCATCATCTATGGTGAGAACGGCGAGGGTTTTACTATTGCAGCTTTCTGCATGATTGCCCTGTTGACCATTTCGCTTATCGTCGGCTTCCTCGGTGTTCCCAATACCCGTGGCCGTGCTTTGGAGGACATTACGAAGGAAAGATACGGTGAGAATTATTAAAGAGATTATTAGCAGCGGACATACGCGGACTTTTTCGGATGGTCCGTTTTTGTCCGTGTAAGTCCGCTGCCTTAAAAAGGAAATATTATGAAATCAATTTTGGAAGGCCGCGAACAGTTGAAGGCGGTTGTTTATCAGATTGCCGAGGTTACTGGCTACCTTTGGCAGAAAGGATGGGCTGAGCGCAATGGTGGTAACATCACCGTGAACGTTACTGAGTATATGGACGATGAGTGCAAGGCCATGAAAGCCATTTCGGAAGTGAAACAGATTGGGATGGTGCTGCCCCAGTTGAAGGGCAAGTACTTCTATTGCAAGGGTACAGGCAAGCGCATGCGTGACCTCGCCAAGGAACCCATGCAGAACGGTTCAATCATCCGCATTCTCGACGACTGTGCCTCTTATGAGGTGATTGCTGACGAGAACGTAGTGCCTACTTCAGAGTTACCCACACATCTGGCTCTGCAGAACTATCTGCTGGAGACGGGTTCGTGCTATAAAGCCACGTTGCATACACACCCCATCGAGTTGGGGGCCATGAGTCATATCCAGCGTTTCTTGAAGGACGACGAGATGACACGTGTGCTCTGGTCGATGATTCCTGAAACACTGGCCTTTGCACCTCTGGGCATTGGTATCGTACCTTACGCTCTGCCTTCATCAGTAGCTCTTGCTGAAGCTACCTTGGAGCAGATCAAAACCCACGACGTAGTGATGTGGGAGAAGCATGGTACTGTAGCCGTTGGTGTCGACATCATGGATGCCTTCGACCAGACCGATGTGCTTTGCAAGGCTGCCAACATCTACATGTGTGCTCGCGCTATGGGTTCTGAGCCCGATGGTATGACGGAAGCACAGATGAAGGAAGTGCAGGATGTCTTCAAACTTCCCAAGAAGCGTCCGTGCTAAATAACCAAGAATGAAAGAAGCCCTCAACTCGAACTGTTGGGGGCTTCTTTATGTTGTTCGTCCAGCACGAACGTATTCTAATGGGTGAAAGTCCCAAACGCGCCCTTATAGCGGGAAGCGTCCAGCCGGAGGCAAGGGTGTCTGCCGTGAGGCGGAATCTGAAGGAAGCCCGAGGCAAACATCTGGCCTGACGTACAGAAACCACATATAAGGCATAAGGTTG
>Ga0310695_10013323_pt1 | contig 11328 bp, 6 predicted proteins | sample RumenRJG_04DNA_FD_203882 | JGI IMG/M metagenome (GOLD analysis project Ga0310695, IMG submission 203882) | Bovine rumen microbial communities from Lethbridge, Alberta, Canada - RJG_04 (v2) (version 2) | ecosystem: Host-associated > Mammals > Digestive system > Stomach > Rumen | place: Canada... | reverse complement strand
CGGAAACTCCATCCCAGAACTTCGCAAGTTCTGACAACTTTGTTTCTTCATTTTCTTCAAGATTATTTACCCCGATAACACTGAATTTTTCAAAAGGAATATCAAATTTTACGCACCCGTCTATGGTTTCTCGTTCGCCTGTCAGGTAAGTAAATTCAGAATGACCGTCATCGGCTGTCAGGTTACGAGCGAATTTCATCACGGTGTTTCTGTCATCGTCATTATTGTTAGGCATACTTGCAGTTGTCAGAATGAATTGCACCTTGTCCCTTCTGATGCCGAGCTTATGGAACAATCGTCTGATAAGAAGTGCAACTTCACCGCCTGAGGATCCCCGATACATATGTGCTTCATCAATGATAAACAGCAAGTGGTTTTCCTCTTTTTCGTGCAACCATTTCCGTGTATCATTCCATATTTTCGCTTCTATCGGACGAAGCAGCATATACTCCAACATTGAGTAGTTTGTAATGAGAATATCGGGACAAAATTGCTGCATTTCAAAGCGTGTGATTAACTCGGCATCGTTATCATCAGGAATATGCCTTCCGTTATGCAGTCCCTCTAAAAAAGCACTCATATCTGATTTGGCTGGAATTTTTCCTTCGGAAAGAAGCTGATCGTAATAGGCTCTCTGACGTTCACTCTTTGGAAATGATAACTGTTTCAGTGTTTTTTCCAGCATTTTGTCCTGTGATTGTTCAGGCTCTTTTCCCGGATATGGTGTCCTTCCGGTGTACATTCCAAACTGAGGTCGGCGGACAGTTTCACCGCAGATATTTCTGAAAATACCAACAAACTTATTATCAGCATCACCAATCAATCTTCGTAATCGGCTGATCTGGTCGGAAACCAGTGCATTCATCGGATACATGATGATTGTTCGGACACCTCTGTTACACCAGGTTTCGGGTGAGTTTCTTGCTTCATCGGCTAATTTTGCCATCAGCGGCCACATAAAACACTCCGTTTTACCGGAACCTGTACCCGTTGATACAAACAGATTTTTTCCTTTGACAGCAGCTTTCAGTGCCTCCACTTGATGTACATAAGGATTTTGGTAAACACCGATACCTGCATTGATCAATGCTTTGAAATATCCTTTCATCCAATCCGGAATATCTGACTTCTCAATACCATCGGTACTGCTTTTATAAGCAGGTGATGATTCAATATACGGTCGCTTATATAATAAGCCTTCCTTATCCAGTTCAGGCTGTACTGCATTCAGCAACAGCATAGATTTCCCGAAATACTGTGACTGAATATAGTTTTCCAGTTCTGTTCTGATTGCTTTATGTACAGAAATTGCTCCGTTTGACATTTTCTCACTCCTTCTCAAATTGATACCCCTGCAAAGACAGTATATCTTTTATCATCTCGAAAACATCACGGTTCATGATACGATTAAACGGGCTTGTAATATTTCCCAAATTATCAGGCCAACTATAGAGCTTTATTAGATTCAGTTCCGCAGGCGGCAAAAGATAATGCAGACGCACATGAATGATATCACCATCATCATGACATCTTGTGGAAGGCAAGACACCGTTTACATACAGGCAGGCGTTGGATAAATTGATATATTCTGCATCAGCCGTCTGCCACTCAGCAAGCTGATGAACAAGAATATCTTTTCCGTCATACCGATACAGATAATAGATTTGTTTGCCTGTCATGCCGGAACGCATGATAGATACACCTTTGTCCTTGTACGGACGATTGATCCAGTAACTTCTTGTAAAAGGCGGCTCCATCCGGAGATATTCCGTATCAGCATCCGGCTGCATTTTTCTCCATTCCGCTGTGTTTGTTACAAGAATGTTCCAACTTGTTGCAAGGTCATTCTCTGAAAGCCGAAACAATCTTACTACAGAAGCCGGATCATCTTCATGATTTGTTTTTCGATAATTTCCTAACCCACTGACGTTGTGCTTGATTTCGGGAGAATAACCCCTCAACAGTTCTACCCCGTGATATGATGCACTGTTTTCCTTCGCACTGCGAATATTGAAGTTTATGTGGTAAAAGTGTCCTGTTTTCAGATACACTTCATAGATTTCATCAGCAAAATCTTTATCGTCGGCAATAAATACAGAACTCAAATCATTCGGATATAGTTCGATATAAGTTTTTAAAATAGTTTTGATACGGCTTTTGAAATGCGTAATTGAAACGATTTCTTCGGGATATTCATCATATAGAGATGACAATCCCATTTGTCCAAGTAGAGTGTAAACAATTCTTGCCTTCCACATCGACTCATTTTCAGTTTCACCTTGCTTGATACCATATTCATCCGATATTTTACGCAACAATCCATTGTATCTATCCATCATTCATCACCATACAAACGATTCAATTCATCAGATAAGTCCTTTGAAACGGCAAGTTTTTTATTATTTACCGCATCCAACAGCTTATCCGTCTGCATTGTCATATACGCATACGGCAGAATGGCATACAATACATCATAGTCAATCGAATTATCATCCAGCATTTTATGAAGATTATATATGACATCATTAATACAATTATAAGTCATCATACTCATGTGCATATCTTTGAGTATGCTCGCTTTCCTTCCTTTGGGAATTATATGCTGATAATCCTGATAATTTTCGCTATAACAAACAGATAAAAACTTACACTCCGGAGCATGAGAAACAAGCATTTCTGTCAGCATGGGATAGAAGTAATGGGCAATCCCCTTCGGTTCAATGGCTATATCCTCTGCAAAAGGATGAACTGCAATACAATATTTGCCTGAATATGTACTTAGTTGAGTAATACTGCTAATCCACTCTGAAGCAAAGGGATTTACTACTTTAATAATCTCGTCTTCACTTGCCAACGCTGCTGAAATAATTGATCTATCATAATTTCTAACGCATTCCAATGTGCCGGCTGTTTTACCAAATAATGACACAGAAAACGCATCCACAATTTCAGACGCATTAGGACCTGCCAATAACAACGGGAAATGATTCAGATATGAGGAATATAAAAAAACTGCAAATGATTCTGAATATTGGCTGCAAACACCGGCTTCAACAAGATTGTCCGATAGATTATCTATCATGTCTTTCCACTCTTCATATTCTTCCACTTGCTCTGTCAATATTGTTACACCCGATGTAAAACCAGAACCATTGTCTTTACTTGCTGTTATAGGAGTAGTGCCAACAGCATTGACAAATGTCATTGAAGCTATAAACTCGGCGGTGTGTTTCTGTGCATTGGCAATAATAGTTTCAACGTTATTCTGCACATCGACTGCTAATTTTTCTTTTTCATGTATCTCTTGTTCTATTCTTTCTTTCGTTTTGGTTAGGCTCACAATATTGTTTTTTATCCTCGTCATTTCCGAAGATAACGCTTCTTTTTGCCTTGTTATATCTTGAATGACAACGTTTGTTTCTTCAATTTGCTGTCTGTGTTCTTCTTGCCAATCAGTCATGATCAAGCCTTTGCAGCGTTCCATCAAGTCGGCATTCGTGGAAATAACAGACAACAAAATTTCATCTTCAATAGAATCTCCAACAATATACTTTGATGCACGTTCCATAAATTCACACAATAATTCTTCGGCTTCTTTCTCTGAACATAAGCATTCTTTGCTTATTCTTGATATGATTTCAGTTGAATGCAGTTCCTCTATGTATGTTCTGTAATTTCTCCACTCAGACTTATTGATTCCTCTTTGTTTGAATGAAGTCCAATTTATATACTCCAAAACAATCTGACGAATCATTTCAAATGAGTCTTTGATCCTTGCAACTTTTGCAGGCTTTCCAAGACTAATGTTGTTGTAGAATACCTTGTTGGCTATCAGAATGCAACTTTTCTCTTCAAATTGATAAACAGGAAGTGATGTCACCTGTTCATTCAGTTTTACCATTCCATCATTGATTTTCCACTGACTTTCGGTACAACATACGCCCTGAATAATGCCATTATCATATTGAACCGCAAAAATAGCTTTCTGAGACACAGGGATATTCTTTATTCCTGATTTAAGTTGTTGAATTACATCATCAAACGTATGACACTCTGATAAAAAGATAATCTCTGTCGGTATAATATCAGGATCGTAATTATATTTCAAAAAATCCTTTGATGGATCATTATAATTCGGTTCAGATGACCACTGCCATATAGCAAATTGACCAATTACAGTAGGTCCAACCTTAGGATACAATCTTTCTCTGTTACTGAATTTCTTTTCCTGAAAAGGATCTGGAATAAAAGAGTGAATAATCCCTGCTGGATTAATGTCTGCCAATCTGTTCGCATACAAAATGTTGTTAGAATTATATCCTGCCAATTGGCACAAAGAAGTATGCCCATAATCCGGGCTTATTTTCCGAATCACTTCGCTGTCATCAAATACTATCAGACGGTTCACTTCCGTTTCAAGCTGGCTGATTTTTGTCTGTGAAACGGATAATTGCTTCTTTAATGTTTCCAATTCTTCTTTATAACGTGCAGCGTCAGATTCACGCACCGATTTTTCAGCCTCGTATTGTTCAAGTACTTTCTGCTCTCTTTGCTGCATTTCAGCAAGTCGAATTTCCATTTCTGATATAGCATCAGGGACAGTTTGTACTTCCATTGAATCTTCTGGCTCTGCTTGTTGTTCCTGCTCTGTTTCTTGACGTATGTCATCAATAAGCACTGTTATTTTTTTTACGTATTCCTCATCAGTTGGCCTTTCTGTCAACTTAAAAAATAGTTCCACATCTTCATCAAAACCGAAAGATATTATACTTTGAGCCAAAACTTTATCTGTATCAGTTTCTGCTTCAGCGTTCTCTTCAATATGTTTCAAGGTTTCATTAACGATATATTCTGCATTACTATTCATTATCGCTTTGATAAAATTGTTTTTTCTCTTTTTTACTACTAATTCGATACATTCATCGTATGTTAATGACTTTGCCCTCTTCCAATAGGATAATGATTGATACTCTTTTGGGTGACTTATGAAAATATCTTTTAAAATTTTTCCTGATACAATTCTGCTGTATTTTTCCAGTTCTTCATCACTCAGCTTGGATATATAATCTTTCATTATTAAACCACCTTCCCATTTACAACATAGCTTTTAATCATCTTCAAAGCCTTTTCAGGCATTCTTCCCTGTCGAACACATTGATATATCCACTGTCTTATCTTCGGATAGTTTTTAAAATGATATGCAAGACTTCCAATAGAATGCGGAACATCAACCATATTTCCGGAACAGGTGCGAAGTTTAGACAACAGTTCCTCTTCATCTTGTGCTTGGCTAATAGCCTTTTCAAAACTTGCTTCCCAGACACAATCAAGACCAATGAATACTGTAACACTTGTTCCCCAGTTGATATTGTTTATCGTAGTTTGTTCGTCTGCTTTGACTGATCTTTTTTCTTTGGTTACGCCCTTTTCTTTTATCACGACTGTACCGTCATAAGGTAGGGTACAGCGTATTATCCGATCTACAGGTAAATGATTAACCATACCTGAATCAACAACTACATTTTGTTTATCAACAACATTTACAGTTTTCTGTGACAAGGGCTTTTGTATTGCTTCCTGCCAGAAATACTTATATTTTAATGCATGAGTTCTGCCAACAGAGATAAACTGCTGCCTACTGTTTACTGTAATTTCTGCTATCTTTCCGTTTGAACAAGACATTACACGGGAATATGCTGTAGGAAACAAATGAAGCCCTGCTTCACCTGCAATATGTATATACATTTCTTTGCGGTTATGCTTTATAAGATATGGACTATCAGCATAAACAGGCCAAACGGGCTGAATATTTACAGGATGTTCTGTTAAACGGCAATGATAATCCAAAAAGAAACAGGCCGATTCCTTGCTATAGGCATTTGCCTCTACACGATAAACTCTGATATACTGACCATTTTTATAATCATCATATATTTTTCTGATATTCACATTTGAAAAGCTATGGTAAATATTGTTGTGGGTAAGCAAATAATAAGTTTTGTTTATAACCACATCTGCATCATTAGGAAGCTTTTTTCCGGATTCAGCATCAAACAAGGTTCCTTTCAAATCAACTCCGGCAACAATTGATGGCCAGTATAATTCAATTTTTTTAGACGCATTATGAACCTTTATTGTATATTTACTTGACGGATTCTTGCCCACAAACAAATAAGTAACACCGTCTGAAAATAATCTTTCACTATTATATCTGAATATTTCCGTTTTGTCATCAGATTGAATATCAATAAATGAATTCTTGTTAAAATACCCCGAAGGTACTTGGATCAATCCGATCTCAAAAGATAATTCGCCTTTATTGATATGTATTTTTAATGGTAAATCGTGTTTTTTTGTGTTATATTGAATTGTATATCCGGGACCAAAGGTTCGTTCCGGGCAGTTCTTACTTAATTCTTCTTTACGATGTTTGAAATATGGAGTGTAGACATCACCGTTTGCAAATGTAACATATTGACCACATAATGAACACATAAACAGGCCACTGTAGCCGGATACACCACCTATTTGATGAAACGATATAATTTCATGTGCTTTTACTGGTTTCCATTGATTCTCAACCCACATATATACATGATTTAATGATGGCATAGCCTTACTTCCTTTTACTTTTTACATAGTTTTAATAATCCAATTGTCTATCTGAATCATTTCCAATACCTATCCAAAGCATTCATACAGTATGTCAAAATATCAGATATATCGTTATCGTCCAAAGTTTTCATAATACTTTTATCTATCTGAAGGATTCCAAGATATTTTGAATGACGCATATATCCCATACCCTCAAAGCGTTTAAACGGCATAGAAAGTATCAGCCGTTCTACATCTTTGGCTGTATAACCGCCTTTTGTGAAAATACAATTTCTTTTTTCGGCAGGAAGTCCCTGTTTTATCCTGTCCTCATAATACCATGCAAATGCTTCTGCAACCTCTGAAAGCACTGCTTCACCCCGTTCATTCATACATGACAGAAAAGACATGATAAATACCGGTTTGTATGAATATGACATCTGCATTTCTTTACAGAAATCAAGAAAAAGCTGTTTCCTGTTGGCTGACGTTATCTCTGTCCAGCCGAATTTCTGACAGTATTCTTTTACACGTTTCTTGTGGAAATAATGTAAAATTTTGTGTTCGCTGATGGGGACATTCATATCAGGGACTATTTTATTCTCTTTGATATAACGGCTGATGGTTTCCTCCTGTGCGGACACACGGCGGGTAAGTTCCATTTGAGAATACATCTGCTGAGCCTTATCCTGCCAATTAAATATATCTATCACTTCATAATCCATGACATGAATGGGATAGTCTATCAATACAGTTGGTTTGTCGCCTTTACGGAACATATCATTATCCCATTCTATATCGTGTTTTTTGCCGAGAACAAGTCCTCCGGGTACATATTGACCTATATTCAGCAGTCTGTGTATAGAATAAGGGCAGTTAAACATATTCGCATTGTCCACAAAGTCAAATACCATCAAAAAATCTTTTCCCTGATGTGTTCTCATGCCTCTGCCCAACTGCTGCATATAGATTGTTTTCGACATTGTAGGTCTTGCCATAAACAAAACTTCTGTAATAGGGCTGTCCCAACCCTCATTAAGCAAATCGCAGGCACAAAGAACCTGTATTTTCTTATCGGCATAATCATTTAATATGTTGTCACGCTTGAATTTTGTTGTGCTTCCGGAAACTGCTTCGGCTTTCACACTCTGCTGACGAAGCAGTTCAGCAATAGTATTTGCATGATTTACAGATGTACAGAAAATAACTGTTGACTTTCCGTTGACGTATTCCAAATAGGTATCGACTATCAGCTTATTCCTGTCGGGAACCATGATTGTTTCTTCGAGGTCAAGGGAATTGTATTTGAAACCGTTTATCCTGACATCAGACATATTGATATTTGTCTTGACACGGATACAGCGTACAGGACAAAGTACACCTGTTTCAACTGCTTCCTGCAAATCAAGCCTGTGGGCAACTTCCTGAAAAATTTCAAGTAAATCCTGTCCGTCAGCCCTTTCATCAGTCGCAGTCAGACCAAGAGTAAAACTTGTTTTGAAATATTTGAGGATTTTGGTATAGCTTTTTGCAGCTGCATGATGACATTCATCAATGATGAGATATGCAAAATCATCAGGCTTGAACTGATCGAGATTTCTGACGATACTTTGTACACTTGCACACACAACAAATGTATCTGTATCATGAAAGCTGTCATAGAATCTTCCGACTGAAACCCCAGACCAGAGATTTTCAAAATTTTTTGCCCCCTGTTCGACCAATTCTTTTGTATGTGCAAGGAATAATACTCTTTTGCCGATAGATTTTGCATCAAGCACACCGATAGCAGACTTGCCCGAACCCGTAGCCCCTTGTACAAGTGCGATTGTTTTTCCTTCTTCACGCATTTTTGCAAGATTGGCAAGTGCTTCTCCCTGATGTTCTCTCAATTCAAATATTTCACCGCTTTGATTTGGCATATCACCGTCAAGATACGTCAGTGCAGGAGAATATCCGAGAAATGTTATCAGTTCATCTTTGACTCTTTCGGGCGTTTTATTTACCTGTGTATCAGTCCAGCGAAATACTTTCCAACCGTTATGAACCATGCTGTTTTGTTTCAGCAGGTCATCAATATACTTTTCCTGCGATATTTTATTTGGATTATGCCATGTTTCACCGTCAATTTCAAATGCAACCTTGCCATCCTCCGTCATGACGGCAAAATCAATCGTTCTGTGATTGCCGTATATATCTACAAAAGGATGCTGTAAATACATAAACTGTCCCTTTTCCATTCCGAATGTGTCGCAAAAAAGCTGAACAAACTGTTCTTCTGCACCGCTGTGTCCGGCATTATTGCAGGCATTATTTCACCTCCCGTGATTTCAAATACAAAAGCCTGTTTTTCTAATAATTATGATAACACTATTTTCATTTCAGTTCAACAAGAAAATTATATTTTTGGAATTTCTATCAATAATTTTTGTGCATATTATTGAAAAGCGAAAGCCCATATTGTATAAGATGATGGTGCTGTATGGCTTAGATACTTTATTTGTTAAAAAATTTTTTTCGGAGTGAAATATTTTATGTCTGAAATCGGACTATATAGACAGAGGACCTCAAATACCTCATAAAAGGAGGCTTATCAAATATGGATGATGCATCAATCATTGAATTGTTCCGTCAAAGAGATGAAACGGCAATTTCCGAAATAAAGCAGAAATATGACAGGATATGTTTTTACATAGCCGGAAATATTCTTTCGCAGCGTGAAGATGTGGAAGAATGTGTGAATTCGGCATATTACGAGATATGGAATAATATACCGCCGAATATTCCGAAAGACCTGAAAACATATTTATGTTGTATTGTAAGAAATATTGCCATCAAAAAACTGCAGTATAATTCCGCAGAAAAAAGAAATCCGAAATTCACCGTTTCGATAGACGAAATAGCCGAATGTGTACCGTCAGGCGAAGATATATATGATGACGGTCTTTCGGAAACTATCAGCAGTTTTCTTAAAAGTCAGAACGAAAAACACAGAAAAGTATTTATAAGGCGTTATTTTTACGGTGATACGACTTCAAAAATTGCGGAATATTACGGTATGAATGAAAAAACAGTTGCTACATATCTTTTTCGGACAAGAAAGAAATTAAAAGAATTTTTGCAGAAAGAGGGTTACGATTATGAATGAACTCAAATTTCTTGAAGCAATCGGCAAGATTGACGGTGACCTGATAAAAGAGGCTGATGTTGAGAAGATAAAAACTTTTCCGAAATGCAAAATATATGCTTTCGGCTCTGCCGCCGCAGTGGCAATGGTTGCATTTGGCTCTGTCCTGCTTTTCAATTCGTATGGTCAATCAGGCTCTGTTGTTGATCATTCAGTCATTCAGCCCAATAACAACGAAAATAATTCACATACTGTTAATTCTGTTGTTTCCGTATTATCTGACGAGGAATCGAAAGAATTGAATTCAGCCACCAGTAAAATTGAAAATTCCACAGATGAATCTGTCAATAATGTTTCGGAACAGCCGTCAACAGATACGAGCAGTCAGAATATTTCTTCTGCACCTGCTGATAACAGCATACCCCAAATTACAGAATCGCAGACTGAAGATGAATCTGCCAATAATGTTTCAGAACAAACGTCAACAGATACAAGCAGTCAGAATATTTCTTCTGCACCTGCTGATAACAGCATACCCCAAATTACAGAATCGCAGACTGAACATAATCCCAATACACAAAGTACAAAATACTATTATCAGCCGTTTTCTGCAAAGATTGTTCCCGGTTCAAAATCTTTTGGCGGAGATGGTTTTGGTGAAGAAGAACTGCATCATATTGACGTAAGAACTTCTGAGGGATTTTATGAGCAGCTTGCACTTAATGAATACGCTTCAAATGGTATTTCAAGTACGGTAAGTAAAACGGATTTTGGTGAGTACATCGGAAAAATCATTGAAGTAGATAACAGCTATGAGTATCAAGGGAATGCTGCCGAATCCCAAGAACCCACACTTGCAGGGGCTGAAGTTTACTATTATGCTCCCAAAGGAAATAATAAAGCATTTATCATTGTACAACAGCATGAACAGTGCAGTATATTCTTTGCAAATGAAATCAATACAAGTGAGGGGTTCAAAAAAGGATTTTTATTCTTCAATGTACAGGGTGCGGAAGATATAATGAGTGTGGAATATCAGAAACGCATACCTGATAGTGATGGAAAAATGATTCTTTCCGAACAGAATGTTATCACCGACAGCACAGCAGTCAAAGATTTTTATGACCTTGTTTGTCAGTTAAATCCCGAAGATTACAGCAAGCTGCCCGAATTTGCCGCAACTCCCCTGTGGTATATAGAGGCATGGGACAAATATAAAGCTAATCCCGACGATTTTGTAATGGAAGATTATTCTGTCATTATTACTTTGAAAGACGGTACAGTTTTGCGTGAAATACGTTATCAGCCTTTCCTTGCCAACGGATATGTAGAGAATATGCAGGAACTTACACCCGAACAGAACAGTACTTTAAAAAATCTGCTGAAATAAACTTAAAAAATTTTTTTAAACTTCCAGACCTTTTTGGAAAAACCTTGCGTTTATAATAGTGAAAGCACAAAAACAAAAAAATAAAAAATATAAATGTGAGGTTGATCATTATGAAAAAGTCAGTTAAGAAAGTAGTTATCGCAGTTGTATCCGCATTGGCAGTATTTACGGTTATCGGTACATCAGTTGCAGCCGCAAATAATTTCGGCAAAGAAAA
>Ga0310695_10013321_pt1 | contig 11333 bp, 10 predicted proteins | sample RumenRJG_04DNA_FD_203882 | JGI IMG/M metagenome (GOLD analysis project Ga0310695, IMG submission 203882) | Bovine rumen microbial communities from Lethbridge, Alberta, Canada - RJG_04 (v2) (version 2) | ecosystem: Host-associated > Mammals > Digestive system > Stomach > Rumen | place: Canada... | reverse complement strand
GAAACGATTGATGTAAGAAAGTTTGAAGATGAAAGTTTTTTAAGCGAGGCTCTGGCAAACGCCTCTAACTTTAGAAAGAAAAAATACGAGGCGATAAATAATCACTTAGGAAAGCTTCAAGTGATTGCAAACACATATCTATTAGATAAATGTCTAAACAAGTTAGGTTTACATGAAAAAGATATGGAGTATATCGTAGAAAAAAACGGAAAACTCCGATTTGCAACTAAACCAGATGTCCATTTCAATTTATCGCATAGTAAAAATATGTCGCTCGCAGTAGTAAGTGATGAGCCAGTAGGCTGCGACATCCAATTTGTAGATAAGGTTGATGAAAAATTATATGATCTAGTCCTATCCGAAGAAGAAAAAAAATATGTTGTAGGGGCGAGTGTAAACTCCGTAGGGGTGAGTGTAAATTCCGTAGGGGCGAGTTGCACGAGCCCCGAAGAACGCTTCTACGAACTCTGGGCTATGAAAGAAGCCATAATAAAAAAGGATGGTTCAGGTCTTCGCGATAGATTAACTGATGTACATGATGACAATGTTTATATAGAGAAAATAGCTTTAAGTGACAAAGAAGTAACAGAGAAATATGTAGTAGCAATAATTTAACTAAGGGCTCGCAAAGCTCGCCCATACCGATAAATGGGGCTCGCAAAGCTCGCCCATACGTAGGCGAGAGCGCCCGAGTGCTTTTTCCGAGCGAAGCGAAGGAAGTGCGACAAAGCACCCTTGGGGTGTTGCACGAGCGCGAAAATGTATAGGAGGTAAATATGAGTAAGTCAAAAGTTTTTTGGACAGATTTTAGGACAGTAGCGCAGGGAGATGGACTCCCAACAAAACTTCAAAAATTAATGAAAAAAGCAGGCATTGAGCAAATTGACATGAAAGATAAATTTGTTGCTATTAAGATGCACTTTGGAGAACACGGAAATATTTCTTATCTAAGACCAAATTATGCAAAGGCAGTTGTAGATGTAGTTAAATCACTTGGTGGAAAGCCATTCTTAACTGACTGCAATACAATGTATCCAGGTTCAAGAAAAAATGCCTTAGAGCATCTTGAGTGTGCTTGGGAAAATGGATTTACACCTCTTACAGTAGGATGTCCACTTATAATAGCAGACGGTCTTAAAGGACACGACGAGGAAGAAGTTCCTGTAAATGGTGGCATAGTTACAAAGACAGCAAAAATTGGTAAGGCTATCATGGAAGCAGATGTATTTATATCACTCACTCACTTCAAAGGTCATGAGATGACAGGTTTTGGTGGTGCAATAAAAAATATTGGCATGGGATCAGGAAGTCGTGCAGGTAAATGTGACCAACATAGTCAAGGCAAAGCAAATGTCAATGAAGAAGCGTGTCGCGCTTGTAAGAGATGCCTTAAAGAGTGTGCAAATAATGGTCTTAAGTTTGATGAAACAAAGAAGAAGATGACAGTAGATCATAATAATTGTGTGGGTTGCGGAAGATGCGTAGGTGCTTGTAACTTTGATGCAATTTATTTTGAAAATGATGTAGCGATGAAAGATTTAAATGCAAAGATGGCAGAGTACACTAAAGCAGTAGTTGATGGAAGACCAAATTTCCACATTTCTCTTATAGTAGATGTATCACCAAACTGTGATTGCCATCCTGAAAACGACGCACCTATAATTCCAAATATTGGTATGTTCTGCTCATTTGACCCACTCGCACTTGATAGATGTTGTGTAGATATGGCATTAAAACAAAAGCCATTTGAAAATACTCAGCTCACGGATGAGATGAGTAAAGAAGGAGCACATGACCACGGCGATATGTTTACAAACTCAAATCCAAACTCTGAGTGGCAGTCATGTCTTGAGCACGCTGCAAAAATCGGGCTCGGCAACCTTGAATATGAATTAATAAAAATGTAAAAGAAAGGGGCTCGTGCAACTCGCCCGTACAATCGTAGGGTCGAGCTATGCGAGCCCGAAGGGAAACAAAATGAAAATGTTAATTGCATCCGACCTTCACGGTTCAACTGCTTGTATAAAAAAATTGTGGAAACGATACGACGAAGAGAAGCCAGATAGAATTATTTTACTTGGCGACCTTCTTTATCATGGTGCAAGAAATGATTTGCCAGAAGAATACAACACTAAAGAAGCTATAGAGTTACTAAATAGTAAGTCAGATATCATTACCTGTGTCCGTGGAAACTGTGACTCAGAAGTAGATGCGATGGTACTTGATTTTATGGTTGAAGCACCCCATATGATTTTATCAGATAGCGGTTTAAACATTTTTATAACACATGGTCATTACTATAATACGGGGCATTTGCCACCAATGAACAACATAGATATTATTCTTCACGGTCACACACATATACCAGTATGTGAAGAGATTGCAAAAGGAAAATATTATATGAATCCAGGATCTGTGTCTATACCAAAAGGCGGCTCTGATCACTCTTATATGATTTATGAAAATAGAAAATTTGAGTGGAAAGATTTAGACGGTAAGACTTATATGGATAAAAAACTATAAAATAAAAATACTAGGAGGCAAACTATGATTTATGATTTTTCAGTAACAAAGAGCGACGGAAGTGAGTTAAAGCTTTCAGATTTAAAGGGTAAGGTTATTATGATAGTAAATACTGCTACAGGATGTGGATTTACACCACAATATGCACCAATTGAGCAGATGTATAAAGACTATCATGATAAGGGTCTTGAGATTTTAGATATACCATGTAATCAATTTGGTGCGCAGGCGCCGGGAAGTGATAAAGAGATTCATGAGTTCTGTCAGCTTCATTATAATACTACATTTGCACAGATGAAGAAGGCAGAAGTAAATGGAGAAAATGAATTGCCACTTTATAAATATTTGAAGACTCAAAAGGGATTTAAAGGTTTTGGAGATAGCGAGATGGGAAAGAAACTTACAGAGATGTTTTCAAAAATGAATCCTGATTGGGATAAGGGCGATGACATAAAATGGAATTTCACAAAGTTTATAATCGATAGAGATGGAAATGTCGTTGCAAGATTTGAGCCAACTGAGGATATGGCGGCTGTAGAGGAATGCGTAAAAAAATTATTGTAATTTAATTAAGGAGAATGCTATGACTCTCAAAGAAGTTAAAGAAAAAGCTAAGGGTCGACTTGGATACTGTGTGTCTTGTGATGTTTGCGATGGAAGAGCATGTAAGAATACTATACCAGGACCTGGTGCAAAAGGGACTGGAGAAGTATCTACAAAAAATTATGAGGCTTGGCAAAAAATTGACCTTGAGATGGATTCGCTTGTAGGTGGCGGTGCGATTGACACTACATTTGAAGTATTTGGCAAGAAATTCGAGCTGCCTGTTTTTGCTGGACCTATAGGTAATATAAGAGGCAACTACAGCAAGATGTATAAAGAAGAGACTTACTCTCAGATACTAGTCAGCGGCTGTAAAGATGCAGGAATATGTGCGTGGACAGGCGATGGCATCGAAGATGGATTTTTTGAATTACCACTAAATGCAGTAAAGAGTTGTGGTGGTATGGGAATACCAACCATCAAACCATGGGACATAGAAAAAATTAAGAAAAAACTTGCTCTTGCTAAAGATGCTGGAGTATTTGCTGTTGCTATGGATGTCGATGCTATAGGTCACCCAGCATTTAAAATTGGCGATGGATATGTGAGTCCATTATCAGCAGATACTTTAGCTGAAATTATAAAGAGTACAGATTTACCTTTTATAGTTAAAGGTGTGATGAATGTGAAGATGGCGAAGAAAGCAATAGATGCAGGTGCTAAAGGAATAGTAGTTTCAAATCACGGTGGAAGAGTTTTAGATGAGACACCAGCAACTGCAGATGTATTAAGAGAGATTGCAGAATTTGCTAAAGGTAAATGTGTCATATTTGTAGATGGTGGTATAAGGACAGGTAGAGATGTATTTAAGGCACTTGCCCTTGGAGCTGATGCAGTATTGATTGCTAGACCTTTTGTGCAAGTTGTATTTGGTGATGCTGAAGATGGTATTTTAACTTATGTTGAGAGTTTAAAAGAAGAATTAAAAGATACTATGTATATGTGCGGTGCTAGAAAACTTTCTGATATCTCTTATGACATGATAAGAGTAGGAGGCTGCACATGTTAAATAGAAAATTTGAAAAGATGGCATTTGTCGGTGGTCTCCTTATAGATGGTACAGGCAATGCACCTATTGAAAATAGTTTAGTGTTGGTTGATGACAAGAAGATAGTTTATGCAGGGGCTCAAGGTCCAAAGACTGATGGCTATAAGATAATGGACATAAAAGGAAAAACTATAATGCCTGGACTTATTGATACTCATTTACATTTTTCAGGAAACCTAACTGATAATGATAGCGACTGGGTTCTTGAAGATGTAGTTCAAAAGACTGTAATCGCAGTGCAGCAGGCTCATCAATGCCTCGGTAAAGGACTCACAACTGTTGGGGAGATATCTCGATCTGGTATCGCTATAAGAAATATGATTGAAGCAAGTGAGATGAGAGGACCAAGAGTTGTAGCGACTGGACTTGGCTTTTGTAGAACAGGTGGTCACGGAGATTCGCATAGGCTTTCTTATGCTGACAATCAGCATGCACACCCTTGGGCAGAGAGAGTTGATAGTCCTTGGGATTTAAGGAAAGCAGTTCGTATGAGACTTCGTGAAAGTCCGGATGCGATAAAGATATGGGCAACTGGTGGTGGTATATGGAGATGGGATAAAAAACTCGATCCACATTATTGTCTTGAAGAAATACAAGCAGTTGTAGATGAATGTAATATGGTAGGAATTCCTGTGTGGTCTCACGCAGAAGGTTTCCAAGGTGCACTTGATAGCTGTAAGGCAGGAGTTCATCTTATAATTCACGGTGAAGCACTTAACCACGAATGTCTCACTATAATGGCAGATAAGCATATTTATTTCTGTCCAACGATTCAATTTTTACAAGATTGGTTTAATACTTATCCACCTGTGTATGTACCAGAACTTCACGACAAATATCCTGGAGCAACTGTAATCGAAAAAGAACTTGCCCGTGTATATGACAACTTAAGAACTGCAAGAGAGTATGGTATAGGACTCACAATTGGTTCAGATTCATTCTGCTCAAGTCTCACACCTTATGGCACAACTGCTATTGGAGAGATGTATTCATTTGTTGAAAAAGCAGGAATAAGTGAGATGGACACTATAGTAGCAGCTACAAAGACCGGTGCGGAGATGCTTAAGGTTGGTGACATAACTGGAACTTTGGAGGAAGGGAAGTTTGCTGACTTGATAGTTTTAAATGGCAACCCATTAAAGAATATTAGAGACATAACTCCTGACAATATGGAAGTAATTATGAAGGAAGGGGAAATTATTATTAAATAATATTTTCAACATTAGTTATTAACTACGCCGCAGCTATAAGCAACGAAAATGCCGGTGGGTAACCTATGGATAGAACCGAAGCATTTTCTTATGCTTATGCTGCGGCATAGTAATGATAATATTGAAGTAATGTAAAGTAGGGGCGAGTTTTACGAGCCCGAAAAGAAAAGGAGAAAACCAAAAGGGTTATATTAATTATGAAAAGAGCATTAATAATAGCATCAATAATTATATCAATTGTATTTGTCGGAGCCTGCGGTAAAAAAGTTACCACTGAAAATGCTTCAGCAAGTAATGATTCAAAAAAATTAAAAATTGTTACAACTATTTATCCAGAATACGACTGGGTATCTAACATTATAAAAGGCAAAGAAGACAAGTTCGATGTAAGTATTTTGATGACCAGCGGCATAGACCTTCACAACTTTCAACCAACTGCAAAGGACATACTTGATATAGGCACTGCAGATTTATTTATATATGTAGGTGGCGAGTCTGACAAGTGGGCAGATGGAGCTATAAGGCAGGCCATAAATAAAGATTTAAAAGCAATAAATCTCATGGAACTTTTGAAAGATAAGGTTAAGGTAGAGGAATTAAAAGAGGGAATGGAAGACGAGGAACACCATGACGATGAAGAAGAAGAACACCACGAAGAAGAGATAGAGTATGATGAACACGTGTGGCTCTCACTAGAAAATGCGATGATAGTTTGTGCGGATTTGAAAAATGAAATTTCGTCACTTGATTCCGACAATGCAGAAGTCTATGAAAACAATTTTGAAACATATGTAACAGAATTAAATAAATTAAATGACGAATATAAAAATGTTGTAAGTAGTGCGAAGAGAAAAGTATTACTATTCGGCGATAGATTCCCTTTTAGATATATGGTAGATGATTATGGTATTGACTACTTCGCTGCATTTAAAGGATGTGCTGCTGAAACCGAGGCAAGTTTTAAGACTATAAAATTTTTGGCAGATAAACTTGGTGAAGAAAATCTCCCATATGTTATGAAGATAGAGAGAAGTGAAGACAAAATCGCAAGAGCTATCATAGAAAACAGTGGTAAAAAAGATGCGAAAATTGAAACTATGTATTCTATACAGGCGGTAAGTAGCGATGATATGAAAAAGGGTGAGACCTACCTCTCATATATGAAGAAAAATTTGGAAGTGCTGAAGAAGGTTTTGAACTAAAGCCTACTAAATATCAATATTAAAGTGATAAGATAGCGCTATGTGTAAATGTCGTAATAAAATTAAAGGGAATCCTGCTAGGGTTCTTTTTTGAATTATTTTAGTTTTAAATTTGATTAAAATTGATATTTTTTGTATAATATTAAGTATGTAGATTAAAATTAATGGGAGACATAAATGAAGTTTGAATGGGATGAGAATAAAAATATAAAGAATATAAAAAAGCATCAAGTTTCATTTGACGAAGCCAAAACAGTATTCTATGATAGTAATGCACTGTATGAATATGATGCAGAACATTCAACAAAAGAAGAAAGGTTTAAAATAATTGGTGCAAGTTATAAAGAAAGGTTATTAATAGTATGTCATTGTGTAAAAGAAAACGATATAATTAGGATATTTTCAGCACGAGAAGCAGATGCTGAAGAGAAAGAAATGTACTATAAAACTATAGGAGGTAAAAAATGATTGAATTAGATGATATGAATATTCCAAAGTTAACAGAAAAAGATTTTAATAAAATGGTTAAAAACCCATTTGCGAATAAGTTTACTCCAGAAGAAAAATTTAGAGCGTATCTAGAAGCATTTATTGCAGACAATGGTTGGAGTAAAGAGTTCATTAATAGTGAAGTGGATGCTGTGTTTGGCTAAGTATTAAATAAATATTAATATGGCGGGAAGCACCCGCTTTTATATGGTATAAATATAATTTAAATGATTTGTTAATCGCATATTAGCGGGTAGAAATGGCTTCTTTTGCGTAATTATAGTTCCACCTTCTTCGTCGCAACCTTCCCCGCAAAACTCTCATCATGCTCCACAAAAATCATAGTTGGTTTATATTTTAGGAGCAAGTTTTCTATTTGGATTCGTGAGAAGATGTCTATGTAGTTGAGTGGTTCGTCCCAGATATAAATATTTGCATTGTCGCACAAACTTTTAGCAATCAAAACTTTTTTCTTTTGACCTTCGCTATACGAAGCGAGGCCTTTATCAAATTGGTCTCTTTCAAAATCCAGTTTTCTAAGTATCGCTTTAAATAAAACTTCATCTATGTCGTTGTTTTCAATGTATTTTTTTAGGCTGCCATTTAGGTGAGTGGTGTCTTGTGAAATATATGACAACTTCAAATTATTCATCATATATACATCGCCAGTGTAGGAAATGTTTTCGCCGAGAATTAGTTTGATGATGCTTGATTTGCCACAGCCATTTTTGCCTTTTAATTGCACACTGTCACCGTCTCCAACACTAAAACTAACATTATCAAAAATGACATTTTCGCCATATTTTATAGAAAGATCTTTTATGTCGATCATTCTACTTTTTCTATTTGGTAGTAGCGTAAGTTTTAAATCCTCTACAACTTCAATGTTTTTAAGTAATTTAGATTTATCAGCTATAGCCTTTTCTTTTCTATTACTAGCAAGAGTTGACCGCTTCATCATTTTAGCAGCCTTATGTCCGATAAAACCTTTGTCTATAGGGCCATCCCAAGTCATATGATGTTTTGATGTTTCTACCTTGTCAGACCAAGTCGATGCTTGCCTTGCAGATGCCTCCAATCTATTAATTTCCTTTTTTAGTTTTGTATTTTCGTTTAATTCAAAATTGTCCTGTCTCAATTTATTTTCATACCAAGTTGAGAAATTGCCTTTCTCTATTACTATATCATTTCTATTTATTGCAAGTATATGATCTACAACTTCGTCAAGAAGAGCCCTGTCGTGTGATACAAGTATAAAACTCTTTTTATTTTTTAGGTAGTTAGCCAAACTCTTTCTTGCAAATGTGTCAAGATGATTAGTTGGCTCATCAATTAGTAGATAATTATTCTCTTTTAAAAACATCATTGCCAATAAAACTTTAGTTTGTTCACCTTTACTTAAAGTGCAAAATTTTTGATTTAACACTTTACTATCCATATCAAGTAAAGAGATTTCCCTTTCAAGTTTCCATTCCTCGTATTCATCTATATATTTTTTTGAAATTTCATACGAGTTTAATTCTGGATTTTCAATTTCATATGGGAAGTATTCAAAGTTTACATCAGCAATAATTTTGCCCTTGTATTCGTATTTACCCAATAGTAAATTAAGGAAAGACGTTTTGCCTTTCCCATTTCTACCCACAAAACCTAACTTCCAATTAGTATCAATATTTAAAGATAAATCATTAAATATGATGTCGGAAGAATAGTCATAGGCAAATGTTAAATTGTTGACTGATATTGTAGACATATTAAAAATATATGTTATATTATACCAAAAATGTGACAGAATTTAAGTACTTGAACTGGTAATTTGTATCAGGCTCAATCGCAGTTGGCGGGAAGCACCCGCCATTTTTATATGGAATATCTTGCCAAAATATTTTATAATATAAAGGCATGATTATATAATAACAGGAGCAAAATTATGAAAAAAATAGAAAACTTAAAAAGAATTAGTAGTTTACTTGGATTGTTACTCTGCGTTGTATTATTTACATTAGCCTGCAGTGAAAAAAAAGTATCAGTTAAAAATGAAAATAAGACAACTGCAACTAAAAGTGAAGTAAGCAAAGATTTAAAAGAAGTAAAAGTTTCAAAACCAAATGAGGGTGGCCTTAAGCAAGAGCTTAGTACAAAAGCAGCAGTATCTACTGCGGATAGCAAGCAGATTACATTTGAAGTGCCTGCAAGTCAATTACAAGGATTAAAAGTTGGCGATGCACTTGCAATCAATAATGGTAGAGATGCCTATCCAGCTACGATAGTTACCATACCACAGGCTCAGCCTTCAAATCAAGGTCCAGGTTCAAAAGTAATTGTGACTGCCCAAGTTGGTCCAGGTATCAATTTGCCAGGAAATAAAAGAGATTATACAGTGACATATTTATATAACAATAGAGACCCACGAGTGCATTACATAAATAGAAATTATATCTATTATGATGATTCAAGACCATACATATATATAACAGGACCAGATAGAGTTATAAGAAGAAAGTATATTAGAGTTGGGTTGATTAATAGATACTATACCGAAATATTAGATGAATTAGATGATACATATAGAATAGTTGAAGACTACATAAATGATTACATCGACAATTATGTAATTCCAAATGTTGTAGAAGACTACACTAATCAAATGATTGATCAATATGAAGAATACATTGATTCTTTAAATAAGAGATGGGATTATGACGATGAAGTAAATACATTTACAGTTAATGTGGATGATGTAGATTGGGAAAAGCTTGAAGAACTTGACACAATATTGACAGATAGTGATATAACTGAAATATATGAAGAAATACAGACTGAGAAAAATAATGATGAAAGCGAAATTATAGCTGCAAGTGCTGATAGAGACGAAGACAAAAATGAAATAACTGAAGAGAACAGTTATAAAGAAGAATCAAATGTAGAAGAAATAAATGCTGACGATGAAGATATTAATACAACAACAACTACATTTAATGATGCCGGCAATGACAGCGATGAGTCAAATGATGAAGCAGCAAATGAAAATTATTCGCAGAATGATGAGCAACAGGATTATGGTTCACAAGACGATGTCCAAGATTATAATTCAAATGATGATAATAGTAGTTACGACGACGCAAGCAGCAATGACGATTACTCAAGCAATGACGACAATGATAGCTATTCTGGTGGAGACGATTCAAGTGATGAGGCATATGAAACTACTCCTGAAGCCTTTGGGGATGATGAAGATTAAATAACAGCATTTTAAAATCAGTAAATGCCAAAAATATTTACAACTGCATTATTATGTATTTTGCTTATCCTTGGTGGGATAAGCAATTGTTTTGCTGTAAATGTCACGACCATTGGTCTTGACCCTACTCTTATCGCGACTTATCTCGCGGAAGATGAAAGTCAAAATACAGAGATTATCAATGTAGTAAATAATTTTATTATAAATCACATAAGGCCAAATATGACCGACTTCGAGAAAGAAATTGAGATTATAAAATACCTAGTCACAACAGTGACCTACGATGTCGATGAACTTTCAAATGATAGTCATTTTATAAATGATAGTTATAGAGCCTATGGTGCGCTTGTGAATCATAAGGCAGTCTGCTCTGGCTATGCTAAGGCATTTGACCTTCTAGCAAAAACTTGCGGACTTTCTACTACAGTAGTGACTGGCGAGGCAATCAACTCTTCAAGTCAAAATGGTCCACATGCTTGGAACCAAATCTACCTTGATGGTGAGTGGTACAATGTCGATGTGACATTTGAAGACCCTATGACAAATGTGGTCCTCGGTTACAACCAATTATTTAATAATTACATCAACTGCACCGATGCTGAGTTTTCAAAAGACCACATAAGGGCAAATGGTCACAGTTGTCAAGCGACTAAGTATGGCAAAAATCTTGTGGCATATTATTTAAATACTGGATTAGTTGATTTTAACGGAAACCTTGACCTAGTCAGAAAAAATTATGAACAACTAATTTTAAACTTTGCACTTACTGGTCAAGAAAAAGAGATGAAGGAAATGGTAGACAAGCTTTTAATTTTAGGAGCAAAGTATGACAATAATTCCAATTTCATCGCAAGCAACAATGACTTAGAACTTACAACCTATGTATTGACTCATCTTGCGGCAGGGGAACATATAGTGACTGTTGTGACAGGCCCAAACACTCAAAATACTTTTAGCATAGATACAGGGCATTGGTTAAATGACTATTTAACTATACCGGGCAAATGTAGTATGCA
>Ga0310695_10013317_pt1 | contig 11334 bp, 8 predicted proteins | sample RumenRJG_04DNA_FD_203882 | JGI IMG/M metagenome (GOLD analysis project Ga0310695, IMG submission 203882) | Bovine rumen microbial communities from Lethbridge, Alberta, Canada - RJG_04 (v2) (version 2) | ecosystem: Host-associated > Mammals > Digestive system > Stomach > Rumen | place: Canada... | reverse complement strand
TCGGACTGCGCTCGAAGTCGGTAGAGAAGGTGGAAGACGTGAAGTCGAGCCTGATTACCACCCGCCGCATCATCTTCACGCCCGACGTGGACCTGAAGGACGAGCTGAAGAACACCGCCGTGCAGATTACCTGCTTCGACCGCGACGGCAAGGAGGTGAAGCGCGTGACCAGCGATGACGACGGCACCGTGGAGGACAATGAGAGCGGCCTCACCCCCAGCCCCTCTCCAACGGGCGAGGGGAGTGGAAACTCAGGAGGCGGTAATAGCGGCGGCGGAAACGGCGACGAAGAGCTGGACGAGAACTGATGTCTGAAGTAAGATGTAAGAAGTAAGATGTAGCTTATGAAGACTAATCGTATTGTTGAGGTAGCGGTGAAGGTTGTAGTAGCCGCTCTCACAGCCTTCCTGACGGCCATTACAACGACCAGTTGCATGGGGTGCGGACCGATTACGATGTAATAAGGAAGATGTAAGATGTAAGAGGTAAGAGGTAAGATGTAAGATGTCTGATGTAAGATGTAAGAGGTAAGAAGGAAGAGTGACTGACAGACTTTGAGAGCTGCCAGTCCTCCTTTTTTACGACACAATTCATGTAGATGCTGTTGGTCCTCTTATCATTTTTCTTCGAAAAAAATCGGGGTTTTGTCTTGTATTAGAGAAAAATATTGTAACTTTGCGACAAAATAAGTGTTGACAATGAAGATTATTTTAATTTCAGCTATTCTAATGATGGGTGCCTTGACAGTGACGGGTGCTCCGAAAGGCAATAAAACGGTGAAGTTGAAGGTGATAGAGACCAGCGACGTACACGGGCATTTCTTCCCCTGGGACTTTACGGAGGGGAAGCCCCTGAAAGGGACTCTGGTGCGCGCCAATACTTATATTAATAAAGAACGCAAGAAGTACGGCGACAACCTGTTGCTGATAGACAACGGCGACATCCTGCAGGGTCAGCCGTGCGTGTACTGGACGAATTTCGTGATGCCCGAGGACGAGAATCTGGCAGCACGCGTCGTCAACTACATGCGGTATGACGCCGAGACCGTAGGCAACCACGACATAGAGCCCGGCCATAAGGTTTACGACAAATGGATTCGCGAGGTGCACTGTCCGCTGCTGGGTGCCAACATCGTGAAGGAGGGCACGAAGAACGGCGAGGCCAAGCCACAGAACATCTACGACGGACTACGCCCCTACTCTGTCCACGTGAAGGACGGTGTGAAGATATGCGTCATTGGCATGCTGACACCTGCCATTCCCAACTGGCTGAACAGGCCGATATGGAAAGGCATGGAGTTTGAGGAGATGACGGCCTGTGCCCGCAAATGGATCAAGTACATCAAGGAGAAGGAGAAGCCCGACCTGATTTTCGGTCTGTTCCACTCAGGACTGAACGGCGGCATCAAGACCGACGAGTACGACGAGGACGCTACGGAGGCCGTTGCCAAGGAGGTGCCTGGATTCGACATCATCTTCTTTGGTCACGACCATCAGGTGCACAACGACTGGATTACCAACTGCGAGGGTCAGCAGGTGCTGTGCATCGACCCCAGCTGTTTTGTGAAGAACGTGGCAGAGGCTGAGATTACGCTGAGCTTCAAGAAGGGCAAGCTGGTGAAGAAGGACATCAAGGGCAACATTGTCAACGTGCTGGACGAGGACATTGACCAGCAGATGATGCAATACTTCGACAAGGACATCAAAGAGGTGAAAGACTACGTGGGCCAGAAGGTGGGCGAATTCAAGAACGCCGTCTATACCCGCGAGAGTTTCTTCGGCAACTCGGCGTTTACCGACCTGATACACTCGCTGCAGTTACAGATATCAAAGGCCGAGATATCGTTTGCCGCACCACTGGCCTTCAACACCGTCATCAAAGCCGGCGACGTAAAGATGGCCGACATGTTCAAGCTATACCGATTTGAGAACCTGATGTTCGTGCTGCGCATGACGGGCGAGGAAATCCGCAAGCATTTGGAATTCAGCTACGACATGTGGACGAACACCATGACCAAGCCCGAGGATTCAGCCCTGCGTCTGAACGATGCGTCGACCAACGACCAGCAGCGCACGGGATTCCAGTATTATACGTTTAACTTTGATTCGGCCATAGGCATTGACTACGAGGTTGACCTAACGAAGCCTGACGGTCAGAAGGTGCACATTCTGCGCATGTCGGACGGACAGCCCTTCGACAAGAACAAGTGGTACAAGGTGGTGATGAGCAGCTACCGTGCCAATGGCGGCGGTGAATTGCTGACCAAGGGTGCCGGCATTCCGCAAGACTCGCTGGAGAGCCGCGTGCTGTATCATACCGATCTGGACCTGCGCCACTACCTGACTGAGGAAATACGCCGTCAGGGCAGCATCGACCCTCAGCCCGCCCACAACTGGCGCTTCGTGCCTGAGGAATGGGTGAAGCCGGCATTGGAACGTGACAGAATCAAATTGTATGGTAAATAAATAAAACGACAACCAAGACACATCATCATGAAAAAATATTTCTTTGTATTTTGCAAGGAAGACCTGCTGCTTGAGAAGTTGGCAGACGGCACATATACCATTCCGCTCGAGGAAGAAGCACCCACGGAACTGAAGCCCTGGACCAACGTCATGAACATAACGCCACTGGACGGCGTGGAGGTGAAAACCTATCGTATTGATGCCCCCGTGACTAACTCGCCACGCTATGAGATGTGCGGACTGCGCCAGAGTTATTTTAAACTGACCAAGCCCCTGTACCTGAAAGCTGGCAAGTGTCAGGAACTGCTCTACTGGGACCAGAACACGCGCTTCTGCGGTGTGTGCGGTGCCCCCATGCGGATGGATACGGATATATCAAAAAAGTGTACAGAATGCGGTAAGGAAATATGGCCGCAACTAGCTACTGCCGTCATCGTGCTGATACATCGTGGCGACGAGGTGCTGCTGGTCAGGGCCAAGAACTTCAAGCGCGACTACTACGGACTGGTGGCTGGCTTCGTAGAGACAGGCGAGACACTGGAGGAAGCCGTTGCACGCGAGGCTCTGGAAGAGACGGGCGTCACCATCACGAACATACGCTACTTCGGTTCGCAGCCTTGGCCCTACCCTTGCGGTCTGATGGTGGGCTTTAACGCCGACTACGTGTCGGGCGAAATTCATTTACAGCAGAGCGAGATAGCCAAAGGCGGCTGGTTCCGCAAGGACAACCTGCCTGAAATTCCTGAGAAACTGAGCATTGCACGCATGCTGCTGGACAATTGGAGTGAAGAGTGAAGAGTGAAGAGTGAAGAATCGGCTACGCCGGTTTGAGTGAAGAGTGAAGAGTGAAGAGTGAAGAGTGAAGAATCGGCTATGCCGGTTTTGAGAGTGAGAAGGTGAGAAAGAAGGCCAACATAGCAACGATAGCCGACATCATTGTGATTATAGCAGTGACGTTGCTGAATCCTATGCTGTTTCCGCAAATGCCGCCACCATCCATTCCTGACAAGGTGGTAAAGCATTACAAGGTGCAGCTGACGGCTGACTCCATACAAAACGCTATGGCACAGACGGAAAAGGAGATAGACGAGATGAGCTATTACCTGCGGTTGCACAACGTGATGGACGACGGCTATAACGTTGTGGCTGATTACAACACCAACCTGCAACAGCGCCTGCAACTGCTGAAAAGCCAACAGGCTGGCACCGAATCAAAAACCATCTGGCGGGAACACATTGCTGCCAAGGACAGACCCATGACAGCGGTCAAGATGCAGCAAGGCTATTGGAAGGCCGGACGATATTACATAGGCCCGTTGAAAGGCGAGGGAATCACACGTGATGAGGACGGTCGTATTGTTTGTGCGCTATGGGATGCCGACACCGTTGTCAAAGCCCGTCGCATTGATTCGCTGGGCGTCTATAACGGTCAGATGAACAGCTTTATGGAAGCCTACGGCGAAGGCACGTTCGACGGCAACGACGGCTCACACTATGAAGGCATGTGGCAGGCTGGCAAGCGTCACGGCTTCGGCTTTGAATCGTCGCCCAACCATCAGGTGCGTGTAGGACAATGGAAGAAAGGCAAGTTCCTAGGCGAGAAGTTGCGCTATACCGCTGAACGCATCTACGGTATCGACATCTCGCGCCATCAGCACGACATAGGCAAGAAGCACTACGGCATTAACTGGCACCAGTTGCGCATTACGTCGCTCGGGCGCAAACATAATACGGAGGGACTCACCTACCCTGTCTCGTTCGTCTATATCAAGTCGACAGAGGGCGTAACCATCCGTAACCGCTACTTCCTGAAGGACTACATGGATGCCCACAAGCAGGGAATTCGCGTGGGTGCCTACCACTTCTTCAGTCTGAAGACACCGGCCATTGACCAAGCCAACTATTTCGTGAACCACACGCTGATCAGGGAGAGCGATTTTCCACCAGTACTGGACGTAGAACCGTCAGACGCACAAATCGAGCAGATTGGCGGTGGCGAAGTGCTGTTGAAGCGTGTGCGCCAATGGCTGGAACTGGTGGAACGGCGTACGGGCAAACGTCCCATCCTGTATATCAACCAGATGTTCATCAACAAATACATGGCCAATGCCGACGACATCAAACAGCGCTACAACGTCTGGATAGCCCGCTATGGCGAATATAAGCCCGACGTCAAGCTGGTGTACTGGCAACTGACGCCAGAGGGACGTGTGGACGGCATTACAGGACCGGTGGACATCAACGTGTTCAATGGTTTTCAGGGACAGTTCGAAGAATTCTGCCGTACAGGATTTCACAAGTAGAAATCACCAGTCAGCGACAGGTATTGTTCGTCGCCAATCACTAACTCTGTCTGTTCACACGGACAGGGTTGTTTCTTGTAAGCCAGCAGATAGCGGCGCACAGGTTTTGTAGGCGTGGTCTTGACAGCACAGACACGACTGGGGAAGAAACCTTGAAAAATAGCTTCATCGTCCATTCGGCGGCGATAGTCAAAGGGCACGATGACACTTAGCTCGCCATCATCGTTCAGCAAACGGTGTGCTGCCTTCATCAGGTCTGCATAGGTCAACGTCTCAGTATGGCGTGCCACGTTGCGCTGACGGTCGGGTGCCTGAAGCGAGTCGATGAAAAAGGGCGGATTGCTGACCACAGCATCGAAACAACCCGCATAGGACGCGTCCATATCCTGCACTCTGGTCTGTTCCAAGCGTATGCGGGTGGAAAATGGCGAGGCCAAGACGTTGGCAGTAGCCTGACGGACAGCACCCTCGTCGATATCAATGCCCACGACATGTGCATCAGGATAGCGCTGGGCCAGCATCAGGGCAATGATACCCGTGCCTGTACCCACGTCCAGCAGCCTTGCGCCACCACGGGCCCAAGCACCTAACAGGACACCGTCGGTACCTACCTTCATGGCACATTCGTCCTGCTCGATTTTGAACTGTTTGAACTGAAACATGCTGCAAAGTTACGATTAAACGAGCAAAAAGCCAAAGAAAATCGGTTTTTTCGAGCGAAAGTAACTTGACCTAAGTCAAAGATATTAAAATATCTTATTATTCGGGCGTTATTTCGAAAAAAAGTTGTACCTTTGCAGCCAAAATGCGCGAAAATGAAAGAGAATAATATAGCAATGTATATGGATAACAAAAACAGGTCGTTCCAGATGATAGCCGATGTAGAGGGCGAATATAGCGACCTGACAAATATGAAACTACCTGATGAACTGCCCATTCTGGCAGTAAGGAATCTGGTATTGTTTCCTGGTGTAGTATCTCCTATTCTGATTGGTCGCGAGACAAGCATGATGCTGATTCGCAAAGCTGAGAAGACGGGAATGATCATTGGTGTGGTCAGTCAGCGCGATGCGGATGTAGAATCGCCTATTCGCGGTGACTTGTTCGATATGGGTGTATCAGCCAAAGTGCTGAAGACGCTGACGCTGCCAAATGGCAATATCACAGCCATTGTGCAGGGTATGTCACGTTTCCGTCTGTTAGACCTGACGAAATACAAGCCCTACCTGATGGCCCACGTGGTAGAAGCACCTGAGGACGAGCCCGACAAGCGCGACGTAGAGTTTAAGACAGCTATAGAAGACTTGCGTCAGCAGACTTCGGAATACATACAGATGAGCGACGACATACCCGAGGAGGCTTCGTTTGCCATCAAGAATGTGACCAACAACATCATGGCGCTGAACTTCATCTGCTCGAATATGCCGTTCAGCACGAAAGAGAAGATGTCGCTGCTGAGCTTCGACTCGCTGAAAGAACGTCTGTTCAACGTGTTGCGCATCATCAATCGCGAAATCAATCTGCAGACGCTGAAACTCGACATCCGCAATAAAACACGCGACGACATTGACGAACAGCAGCGTAACTACTTCCTGCAACAGCAGATCAAGAACCTGCAGGCCGAAATGGGTAACGAGAGTACCCCGGAGAAGAAAGACCTGTTGGAGAAGGCCCGCAAGAAGAAATGGCCTGAGGACATCGAGAAATACTTCTATAAGGAGGTAGAGAAACTGGATCAGGTGAACCAGAACTCACCCGACTTCAACGTACAGCTGACCTATCTGCAGACGCTGGTAGGACTGCCTTGGGGTGAGTACACCAAGGACGATATGGACTTGAAGCGTGCACAGAAGATTCTGGATCGCGACCACTACGGTATGGAGAAGGTGAAGGAGCGCATTCTGGAGTATATCGCTGTGCTCTCGCTGCGTGGTGACCTGAAGTCGCCCATTCTCTGCCTGTACGGTCCTCCAGGAGTTGGTAAGACCTCACTGGGCAAGTCGATTGCCGATGCCCTGAAGCGCAAATACGTGCGTGTGTCACTGGGTGGTCTGCACGACGAGGCTGAGATTCGCGGACACCGTCGTACATACGTTGGTGCTATGCCGGGCCGTATCATCAAGAACATTCAGAAAGCCGGTTCGTCGAACCCCGTATTCATACTGGACGAGATTGACAAGGTGACGCAGAATACGCATAATGGCGACCCCGCATCAGCCTTGCTCGAAGTGCTTGACCCAGAGCAGAACGGTGCCTTCCACGACAACTATCTGGACGTGGACTACGACCTGTCGAAGGTGATGTTTATTGCGACTGCCAACAATCTGGGAACGATTCCCCGTCCGTTGCTGGACCGTATGGAGGTGATTGAGGTGAGCGGCTATATCACGGAAGAGAAGTACGAGATTGCCAAGCGCCACCTGATTCCCAAGGAGAAGGAGAATACGGGTCTGAACGACAAGAAGCTGACCTTCAACAAGCCAGCCATTGAGAAGATTATAGAGCAGTATACACGCGAGAGCGGTGTGCGCCAACTGGAGAAACAGGTGAACAAAGCCCTGCGCAAACTGGCCTTCAAAAAGGCTGAAGCCGGCGAACTGCCCTACGAAAAGATTACGCCTACAGAGATTGAAGACCTGTTGGGCAAGCCCCCCTTCTATCGCGACATCTATCAGGGCAACAGCTATGCCGGTGTGGTGACAGGATTGGCATGGACCAGTGTGGGTGGCGAGATACTGTTCATCGAGACCTCGCTGTCGAAAGGCAAGGGTTCGAAACTCACGCTGACAGGTAACCTGGGTGACGTGATGAAGGAATCGGCTGTTATTGCATTGGAATATGTCAAAGCCCACGTGGACGTGCTGGGTATCGACTACCGTATCTTCGACCAGTGGAATATCCATATCCACGTGCCAGAAGGAGCTACACCTAAGGATGGTCCCTCGGCAGGTATCACCATTGCTACCTCTATTGCCTCAGCACTAACCCAGCGTAAGGTTCGCAAGAACACCGCTATGACAGGTGAGATTACGTTGCGTGGCAAGGTGCTGCCCGTTGGTGGTATCAAGGAGAAAATTCTGGCTGCCAAGCGTGCCGGCATTACCGACATCGTGATGTGTCAGGAGAACGAGAAGGACATCAACGAGATTCCCGAGATGTATCTGAAGGGCGTGAAGTTCCACTATGTAGAGAATGTGCAGGATGTGTGGGATTTTGCTTTAACCAACGAAATGGTAGAGCATCCTATGGACTTCACGATTACCGAAGATGACGAGAAGAAGAAAGACTAAATGAAGTTCGAAGTACAACATAACGACCCATACAGCAGTGCCCGTGCAGGACTGATAACCACAGACCACGGACAGATCAAGACGCCTATCTTCATGCCTGTAGGTACGGTGGGTAGTGTCAAGGGGGTGCATTTCTCGGAATTGCGCGAACAGGTGAAGGCTCAGATTATTCTGGGCAACACCTATCACCTCTACCTGCGTCCTGGTCTTGACATTCTGCGTAAGGCTGGCGGTCTGCACAAATTCAACACATGGGACCGCCCGATACTGACGGACTCAGGCGGCTTTCAGGTATTTTCGCTGACAGGCATTCGCAAGCTTCGCGAAGAAGGTTGTGAGTTCCGTAGTCATATTGATGGTTCGAAGCACGTCTTCACACCTGAGAACGTCATGGATACGCAGCGTGTCATTGGTGCCGACATCATGATGGCCTTTGACGAATGTCCCCCAGGACAAAGCGACTATCAGTATGCTGAGAAGAGTCTGCGTCTGACCCAGCGTTGGCTGGAGCGTTGCGTGAAGCGATTCAACGAGACGGAACCTCTCTACGGCCACAAGCAGACGCTGTTTCCCATCGTACAAGGTTGTACGTATAAGGACCTGCGTCAGGATGCTGCCAAGCATGTGGTTGACACACTGGGCAAACTGAATGACGGCGGTGGTGCTTCGATAGGCGGACTGGCTGTCGGTGAGCCGACAGAGGTGATGTACGAGATGATCGAGGTGGTGAACGACATTCTGCCCAAAGACCGTCCCCGCTACTTGATGGGCGTTGGTACACCGCAGAACATCTTAGAAGGTATTGAACGAGGCGTCGATATGTTCGACTGTGTGATGCCTACCCGCAATGGACGCAATGCCATGCTGTTTACCTACGAAGGCACCATGAACATGCGTAACCAAAAATGGCAGGACGACTTCTCGCCCATCGATCCAGACGGTTGTGAGATTGACCGCATCCACAGCAAGGCCTATTTGCATCATCTGTTCAAGGCACAGGAGTTGTTAGCCATGCAGATAGCCTCGATACATAATCTGGCTTTCTACCTCCGACTGGTGACAGACGCACGGATGCATATAGAACAGGGCGACTTCACACAATGGAAACGCTCAGTGATTGACAATTTAGGACGCAGAAGATGAACAAGAGACTACTCATACATATTGCATGGATGATACGCCATCAGTGGCGTCGCTTCATGGTGTTGATTATGCCAGTCATCGTATGGCTACGTCAACTGCCGTGGCACAGGCTGGAACCGCTGAAGAAACTGAATCCATTGCGCTATGTGAAGCGAATGGACAGATATATCATCTATAAGTTCATTGGCACCTACTTCTATTCTATTTTGCTGATTATCAGCATATCGATAGTCTTCGACGTCAACGAGAACTTGGCAAAATTCACGAACTACCACGCACCGTTGCGTGCCATCGTGTTTGACTACTACGCCAATTTCGTACCCTATTTTGCCAACCTCTTCTCGCCGCTGTTCGTATTCATTGCCGTCATCTTCTTTACGTCCAAGTTGGCTGGCAATTCAGAGATTATTGCTATGCTGGCATGTGGCATGAGTTTCAAGCGACTGTTGCGTCCTTACATCATATCGGCTGCACTTATTGCACTACTCAATTTCTATTTGGGCTCCTATGTCATTCCCAAAGGAACTGTGGTACGTCATGACTTTGAGGCACTCTACAAGAACAACAAGAAGAACACGTCAGCATCGAACATCCAGTTGATGGTTGACAAAGGCGTGGTTGCCTATCTGTCGCAGTACGATGACACGAGAAAGACAGGCTACGGCTTTGCACTCTATAAGTTTGAAAACAAGAAGATGGTAAGCCAGATGAATGCCAGTGTCGTACAATATGACACCATTGCTGAAGAGCGCTATCACTGGAAGGCTCGAAACTATAAGATTCGTACCTTAAAGGGTATGCGCGAACAAATCACGTCGGGTGCCGAGATTGATACGCTGATACAAATGGAGCCAATGGATCTGGTCTTCTCGAGTGGACAGCAGGAGACATTCACCTCGCCGGAATTGTTGCGATACATCTCAAAACAGCAACAGCGCGGATCGTCGAATGTGGTGCAGTATGAGGTGGAATATCACAAACGAATAGCATCCTCGTTCGCCTCGTTCATCCTGACCATTATCGGTGTATCGCTGTCGTCAAGGAAGCGCAAAGGCGGTATGGGACTCTATCTCGGAATCGGACTGGCACTCTCGTTTACGTACATTCTGCTACAGACCATTAGTGCCACATTCGCCATCAATGCAGGAACGCCACCGTTGCTGGCAGCTTGGATTCCTAACATATTATATGGTGTTATTGCCTATTTCTGTTATAGACAGGCTCCGAACTGATTTATTTAAATTAAAAATTAAAGATTAAAAATTAAATTATGAAAGTCGATAATAAAATACGTGAACTAAGCAAGGCATTTGCTCAACGTATTATAAAGATGTACCAACACCTCTACGACAAAAAAGATATTTACCCTATAACAAAACAAGTGCTCAGAAGCGGAACAAGCATTGGAGCCAATGTGGCAGAAAGCATCTATGCGCAGAGCCGTGCCGATTTTGTAAGTAAGCTAAGTATAGCATTAAAAGAAGCTAGCGAGACAGAATACTGGTTGGATTTACTTCATGAAAGTGGATACTTGTCAGAAAAAGAATATAGTTCAATCATTGAAGATAACAAGTACATTATCGGTACTCTTGTTAATATCATAAAATCATCCAAGGAATAACGTCTCATTCCCTTCATGATTCAAGTAATTAATTTAATATTTAATTTTTAATTTTTAATATAAAATGCGTTTCGAAGAAACGAATTTAAACGACAACATCCTCGATGCACTCTACGACATGCACTTCGAGGAGATGACTCCTATACAGGAAAAATGTATTCCTGAGATATTGGACGGACAAGACCTGATTGGGGTGGCTCAAACTGGTACAGGCAAAACAGCTGCCTATCTGCTGCCCATCCTGTCAATGCTTGACGACGGAGGATATCCGAAAGATGCCGTTAACTGTATTGTGATGTCGCCAACACGAGAGTTAGCACAACAGATAGATCAGGCTATGCAAGGCTTTGGCTACTATCTGGAAGGCATCTCTTCTGTGGCTGTTTATGGCGGTAACGACGGAAACCGATTTGACGTAGAAACCAAAGGTTTGAAGATGGGCGCCGATGTGATTATCGCTACGCCAGGCCGATTGCTCTCGCATATCCGCATGGGACATGTAGACCTGAGCC
>Ga0310695_10013316_pt1 | contig 11334 bp, 7 predicted proteins | sample RumenRJG_04DNA_FD_203882 | JGI IMG/M metagenome (GOLD analysis project Ga0310695, IMG submission 203882) | Bovine rumen microbial communities from Lethbridge, Alberta, Canada - RJG_04 (v2) (version 2) | ecosystem: Host-associated > Mammals > Digestive system > Stomach > Rumen | place: Canada... | reverse complement strand
AGAAGTGTTATTTCTGCTCCTTTTATATTTAAAGTTTTTGCATATGTGATTATACTTTGAGATGCTTTGTGGAGAAGTTTGTTTGTTTTCCAATTAGGGTCGAATTCTGTACTTGTGTTTGGTATACGAATAAAATTCATTAGGTTTGGGAGAAGGGTTGTGTTGAAGATTTTTGATATATAGTTTAGAAGGGATTTTTTATCCATTTTTTGATTTTTGATTTTTTTTTGTGTTTTTTTAATTTTTAGTTTTATAATTGTTTTTTTTTGAAATTATTTTTTAATTTTTTTTTAATTTTTTGATTTTTAAATATATGGGAATTTTAATTTGGAAAGATAATGGTTGTTGTGGTAGATATACTAGTGCAATATTGCAAACACATATAATGAATCAAGATGATAATGAACCTAATAAAAAAAGAATTAATTCTAATTTATTAAATCATAATAATGAAAGTGACAGTAGTGATAATGAAGAAGCCCAAAAAAAATTTAAAGAAAATTTATTTAAAACTGGTATTTTAAATCAAAATAATGGATTAAATGAAGACAAAATAAATAATAATAATTTATTTATTAATGGATATAATAGTAATAATAATTTTTTTTATTATTTAAAAAAAGTGATTTTAATTCAGAAAATATATAAAAAGCATTATGAAAAAAAAGGAAGCAAAAGAAAAAAAGCTCATTTTGCAAAAGAACTTGTAAAAATAATAGATGACAATGAATCAAAAAATAAAAATTTAATACAAGGAAAAGACCAAGAAAATAATTTATTTTTTAATATAAGTAAAACTAAATTATCCTTTGCATATTTATTCCCAAATTCAAAAGAAGGATTAACAACTGAATTAATCCCATTTAACCTAAATTCCAAAAATAGAATAAAAAACAAATACTATGGTGAATTAATAACAAAACAAATAGAAATAAACAACAAGAAAAGTCGATTTTCTAGAAGTGAAAACTCAAAAATAATAATACAAAAACTAAAAAATGGTTTTGGGATACTAAAATATAATGACAAATCATTATTTAAAGGAATATTCAAAAATAATTTTGCAAATGGAATTGGTTCATACGAAGATGAATTAAATGGAAATTTCGTAGGAGAATATATAGAAAATGAGCCAAATGGTTATGGAATATATAATAATTGTGGAATTCAAGTTGAAGGATATTATTTTAATAATCATTTAAATGGAATTGGTATAGAAAGATCAGATGATGATACATATTATGAAGGTGAATTTAAATTTAGTATAAAACATGGAATTGGAACTTTTAAATGGAGTGATGGTACTATTTATAAAGGAAATTTTATTAATAATGAAATGACTGGTTTTGGTATTATACAATATGGAGATGGGAAATTATACCAAGGAAGTTTATTAAATGGTGCTATGGATGGATATGGTGAATTTTATTGGAAAGAAGAAAAAAGATTTTATGGTTTTTATAAGAATGATAAAAGAAATGGGTTTGGCATTTATATTTGGAATCTTAATCCTTTAAATTCTTATGTTGGGTTTTTTGAAAATGGGTTTTTTAATGGAGTTGGTATTAAAATTGATGGGGATATTGTTAAGTACGGATTGTGGAAAAGACAAGAAATTGATAAATGGTTTAAAGGACCTTGGGAATTTGAAAATTTTATTCATAATGATTATAATTTGAAATTTATGAATGTTTTCTTAATGAATAATATTGAACTTTTTCAATATATATTGAATTTTACTCATAATGAAATATATTTTATTAATGATAAATAATTTTTTTCTTATTTTTGGTATTAATGTTTTATATTTTGTAATTATATATAGTTTGAATAATATATTTTATTTTTATCATATAACTTAATTAATATTTTTGAATTCATTAATAATAATAATTTTTCCATATTTAATATTTTTATAATTAGTTGAAATTTTAATATATGAAATATAAAATATATTGAATAAAATGAAACAAATAAAAAATAATTTTTATAATGACAAATTTGAAAATATAAGAAATCAGACATGTAAAAATTATGTAAATTTATTTGGGATATTGTTTATTGGTTTATTAATTTCTATAATATTAACAATGCAAAAAACTATTAATGATTTAAAAGAAAAAATTAATAATCAAAATAACGAATTATTAAAAGAAATAAAAAATAATAAAAATGAATATATATTATCAGATTCTAAAATAATAAATAATAACATTAAATATTTAATATTTTTAAAATCTTGGATTAATCCAAATAAAACTATTTCATCAAAATTATTATATAGATTATCAAAAGATGGAGAAAGTATAAAAACTTTTCATGATAAATGTGATAATATATCTCAAACATTAATTTTAATTGAATCATTTGATAGAAAAAAATTTGGAGGATATACAACTTGTACATGGGATGGAAATATGATTGATAAGAATGATAATAAAACCTTTTTATTTAATTTAAATAATAATCAAAAATTTAGCAAAAGATATAATATTTTTAATAATAGAGATATATATGCATATAAAACAAATGGCCCATATTTTGGTTATAGAGATTTATTTTTTAATCCAACAATGAAATTTTGTAATTCATATAAATCAACTCAATATTCTTTTTTAAATAATAATAACGATTTATTAAATAATAATAATAATACTTTTGAAATTAAAGAAGTTGAAATTTATCAAATTGATTTTAATTAATATTTTATTTAAAAAAGTATTTAAAAAAGTATTAAAAAAAATATAAAAAATAATAAATTAATGTCAAATAATTTAAAATATAATTTCAAAACATCAAAAACAATAAATTTCAAACCAGATTTTAAATCATTATTTCGTGAAAGTACAATAACAGAAACAGATCAAAATCAAAAAGAAAAAATAAGAAGATTAACATCAGAAAAATTAGATTTAGATAATTTAAAAATAAAAAAAATAAATAAAGAAACAACGATAAATTTACCAAGAGTTAAAAAACCTCAAATTATGAGAACAGTATATTATAAAAAATATTTTCCATTAACTACAATATATGCAGAAATAGATAGATCAAAAAAAGAAATTGATAGTTATATAAAAGAAGGAAGAAAAATTTGTTTATCATTAGAAAAAAATAGAAATCATACAGAATCAAATTTATTATATTCAACATTAAATTTTCATTCTAAATCAAAAAGTATATTAACTCAATCAACTTTTTTTGAAAGTCCAAGATTACAAAAAAAAAAAAATATATTTTCAAATAATGATATTTTAACTGATAGAAAAAATATGATTAATATTAATGATACATCAAAAAAAATTATATTAAAAAAAATAGAAAATAATTTAAAAGATAATTATGATGAACATGAAAGTAGAAGAACTTCAATTTCAAGTAGAGCAAAATATCAAACAATTGAAGTTAATAAAGGAAGGGAAAAAAGTTATGTTGTTTCATATATTCCAAGATGGCATTTTAAAAATCAATTAATTAATATTAAAGCATCAAAAGAAGTAATTGAATCAATTGATTTTCAAAAAAATATTTTTTCTGATGAAATTATAATATTATTAGATAATTTAAGTGATTATAAAAAAAAATTTATTATGAATGAAGGATTATGTTATTATTTTTATAATACTTCTCTTAAAAATCAAAGAATTCTTAATAAATTATTAGAAGAAACAATTGGTTTAATGATAGAAATTTGTTATTTATTATTAAATGAATATTCTAATGACCTTGATAAATTTATTGCAAATATTCAAGAAAGACCTAATGTAAATGATGATAAAATTGTTGAGAATGAAAATGAAGAATTTAAAATTAATATTAAAAAATTTGTTGATTGTTCTAATTTTGTTAAAGTTTGTTTTGATAGTTATGAAAATATTTTATTATATGATAAAGAATGTTTACTTAAAACAAAACAATTTTATAAAATTATACAATTTTTACAAAGGGCAAGACTTAATACAGGAGAATTAAAATATATGACTGAAAATTTATTTAATAATTTTAATAAAGATGATATAATTGTAAATAAATTTATGAAAGAAATGAAAGATTATAGAAATAAAAATAAATTTAAAAAGACTCAAAACACAAAGAAACAAATCAAAAATAATTTTGATTTTTATAATTATAAAGGTCCTATTATTTTAAAAGAAACACAAGAATTAAATAAAATAAAAAGATTAAATATTGCTTTAGATAAAGATTTTACTAGAATTAAACAAAATTATCATCCAAAACATGTAAATTTTAATTCAAGATTAGTAAATGGTCTTTTGAAATATGCAACAAAAAATTTCAGAGCTCAAATTTTAAGTGAAAGAATTATTCAAAGATTTAAAGAAAAAGAAAGAGAAGAAAATTTAAATTTAGATATTGATTAATATAATAATATATTTTTTTTTCAATTAATTAATATAAATAAAGAGTTATAAATAATAATAAAAAATGAAAAATATTTTAAAAACAAAATCACTTTTTTATACAAATTTGAAAAATATAAAAAAATAAAAATTAATTTATACATGTTCAATAGTATTAACTTTATTTTCTTTTTTTTCAATTTCTTCAGATATTTTAATAGAAGAATTCCCTTCATCACTTTTTGTAGTACTTCTTGTACTCCTTTTACCATTTTTTCTCTTTTTCTTTTTATCAATACCATCCATACTTTTATTAACATTACTTCCATGAATAATATTATGAATTTGTTCTTTTAAATTTCTTTCTTTTATTTCAACTAAAGACATATTTTGTCTTATATCATTTGAAATTACTGATGAATTGGGTATTGGTTTAAAATTTGAATTTTGTTTATTTTTAATATTTTTTATATTATCACTTTTTTTATTTTGTTCTTCTACAAAAATTTGAGGATTCCTTATTGAATTTTCTCTTATTCTTCTCCATATAATAAATATTATTATTGATATTATTATTATTATTACTATAGTTATAGATATTATTGATGCTATTATTAATGAAAATGGAATTGATTTTTTAATTGATTTAATTGATTCTTCTGTTGAATTTGACATTTAATATATATTTATTTATATTTTTCATATATTTTTTAAATTTTTAAAAATATAAAAAAAAGAAATAATTATTTAATATTTTTTTAATACAAAAACAATTGATATATAAAATGAAATAATATATGAACAAATTGACAAAATAATGAAATAAAAATAAAATGGGAATTTGTGTTGCAAAAGAAAAAGATGAAAAACCTTTAAGATTTAGTCAAGATCGTATAATATCATGTACAATAGATACAGGTCAAGAAAAATTTAAACAAATGTGTAATTCAAAAAACTCAATAAAAGACTTAATTCATTCAGTAAAAAAAAATTATTATAAAAATCCAGAATTAAACAATAAAATTATTAATTTATATTATAAAGGAAATCAATTAACAGAATTAGATAAAAATATAGGAGAAATATGTGATTCAAATGAATTTAATTTAAAAATGATTTCAATAAGTTTAACTGAATCAATGAGAGATGATAATAATAAAATACAAAATGCATTAATAACAAAATTAACTTCTGAATGTAAAATTCATCCAAATGAAAAAGAAATGAATATGTGTTTAACTTGTGGAATGGGATTTTGTGATTTGTGTTTAAATAAACATCAAAATCATAAAATTATTAAAAAAAATGAAGCCATTAAATATAAAAGTGAAATTGAAGAATATAAAAATAATTTATATAAAACTTTATCTTCTTTGGGAATTGATCCTAATAAAAATTCATTAAATGAGGCAATTATTTGTAATGATTTAAGAGATGATATAAATAGTTCAATGCAAGAATTAAATGATTTAATTATGGAAATTAATAATAGAAAAAATAATGTTTATAATGATTTTAAAAATGATTATTATTCAATTTTTCCTGTTTTATTAGAATATAAAGAAAAAGTTGAATATTTATATGAATATACAAAAAAAGAATCTACTTTAACAAATGAAAAAGATCTTTTAAATTTTTATATTAAATATAAATCTATTAATGATAATAATGAAAAAGTAAATGAAAAAATATTTATTTTAAAAAATAAAATAGAAGTTTTTAAAGATGTTTTAAATGATTTAATTAATAGAATACATAATGGAATAAACTCTTTAAAAAAAATATTTTTTATTAATAATGAATTAGAAGATTTAGAAGATAAAAAAAAGAATTTAATATCAAATTCAAATATAGAAACATCAAATTTCATAACAAGAAGTGGAAGATTTTCAATAAATTTTAATCAAAATAATGATAAAAAATTAAATTTAATGAACTTACTTTCAAATTCAAAAGATAAAAAAAATTTAATAAAAAATGTAGAACAAGATATAAGAGAAAGAAGACAATCTCGTTCTCCATCAAAAAGATTTTTAAATAGTTCATTTAATTTTACAAATAATAAAGGAGAAAATATAAAAAATGAAGAAGAATATGAAGAACCAATAACAGGATATTACAATATTGAAATAGGCTCAAATAATTTAATATATTATTCAATAAAAGAAAAAAAAATAAAAAAATTAAACATTGACTTATCAGAAACAATAATAAAAAGATTTGAATCATATCATTCAACTTTAAATTACAAAGGTAAATTTTATATAAGTGGAGGATACTCATCATCAAAAATGTTTTATAGATATAATTCAAAATTAAATATATTTGATAAATTAAAAGATATGCCATCAGGTCATTCATATCATTGTTTAATTGGAGTTAAAAATGATATTTTTTCAATATCTGGTTTTAAATCAAAAAAAATAGAAAAATATAATTTAATTAATAATACTTGGATTAATTTACCTGATTTAGAAAATTCGAGATCTTGGCCTTGTTGTATTAGTGTTGATGATACTTTTTTATTATTATTTGGAGGATTATGTGAAAAAAGTGAATTGACTAATAAAATTATTGAAAAATTAAATATTAAAGAAATGAAGGGTTGGGAAAAAATTGAAATTAATTTTAATGAACCTATTCCTTTTTATTTTGGTGTTGTTAATATTAATAATGAATTAGTTTATTTATTTGGAGGAAAATTAAATGCTAAAGAAGAAGATGTTAATTATTGTTATAAGTTTAATTGTCAAAATGGGGTTCTTGAAAGGGAAAATAATATTTTATTACCTGAAAAAGATGAGTTTGATGGAAGAAATTTTTATGATTTAGGAAATTGTAATTATGGTGGTTTTTCGTCTATTTTTTCTGATAAGTTTTATATATTTAATTCTGATTCTAAGGAATTTGAAATAATTTCTTTAAATAATAATAATTGAATAAATATTGTTTTATATTTAAAATCTATTATAGTAATAATAAAGTTGAAATATAGAATGTATTATATATTTACATATTTTTCATATGGGAAATTTATTTTTTCATTTATATTACCATATATTTTTAATTTGTTTTTTAAAGTTTTAATATCTTTGAAATTTATTATTTCACATGATGTTTTATTTATTTTAGAATAGTCAAAATTATTTTTAATATCAAATTCATTATTTTGATTATTTATTTCTTGTAATATTAAAAATAATTTTTCATTTTTTCCATTAATGACTTTTTCTATATCTTTTGAACATAACCAAAGAAAATTATCAACTGAAATATTATTTTTAATTCCCATGAAAATAATAATTCCTAATCGTTTAGAATCAATATTTTTTTTAACAAGATAACTTTTAGATTTCTTAATTAAAAATATTAAATTATCTTCTTTATTATCAATAAACAATTCATTTTTACTATATGTTTGAATAAAATCAAATATTAAATTATTTGAAAATGATTTTTTAAAATCTAAAATAGAAATAATTTTCAATTCATTTTCACAACCAAAAGTAACAGAAAATCTATCTTCATTAGTAATATAATTATCAATTATATATTTTGTTTTTTCATATGCAGATTCAATAAAATTTTTTAAGGCATTTGAACTTATAATAAATATATAATCTTTATATAATACTTGAAATTTATTTATTTCATTATTTTTTAAATTAATATATTGTTTAATTAATTCTTTATCTTCATTAAACCTATTTAACTTATCATATTTTAAGTAAATTAAAGAAGAAATTGAAATTAATTTCTTAATTGATTTTATTGAAATTATAGCATCATTTACATTTTTATTTATATCACTAGTTACTTTAATAAAATATTTTATTGCCTTTAAATAATGTTTTGATTTATATGATAATAATCCTTTTAAATAATTTAACCTTTGAATAAAAATTTCATTTGGTATTTCAATATTTTCATTCTCAACATTTTCATTTAATAAAGATTTTAATATATGTTTTGGTTTTATAAATTCTTTATTTATATTAATATATTGTTTTATTTTATGAAATAATTTATGAATAGAAGAAAAAATTTCAATATTTGCATTTTCTTCATTTATATAATATTTAATATAAAATTCTACTTTTTCAATATATGCGTTTATTAAATTTGAATATGTTTTTGTTAAATTTGATTTATATTTAGTTAATGAAATATATTTATCTAAAATAATATTATATTGTGTTAATAAATGCTTTTGTTTTGTTGATAATAATTCATATTCATTTATTAAGTTTTTATTTATATTTTGAGAATTATAAGCATATGAATTTTTATCATTTTTAATTTTTTCAATTTTTTTTAAGTTACTAAAATATTTTTTAAAATTATATATTAATTTTGGATATCTACTTTCAATTAAAATATTATATTGTTCTATTTCATCATTATTATCAATATTATTTAATCTTATAATTTTTTTATTATCAAATTCTTTATAAAAATCACTTTCTAATAAATGCATAATTGCAAGATCATATTTTTTAATATTTAATAATAAATTTCCAATATTAGAATTAGTGATATCTAAAGCAGTTTTATTTCTAACTTGTTTAAATATTTCTGTTGCAAAAACCATATTATATAAATTTTTTGGATTATCTTTATTATGATTGATATATAAAGTATCTAAACTATCTCTTACATTAATTAATTTACAGAATAAATCTTGAATATCTTTTGAACTTATATTAATAAATTCTTCTTCATCTAAATCTGATTCATCTGAATTTATAATATTTTCATTAGTTTTTGGAATTAATTGAGTATTATCTTCAATATTATCATTTTCATTATTATTTTGATTATTTTCATTTTCATTTTGATTAAATATATATATTTCTTCTTCCATTTTTTTTAAAGTGTTTTTTATATTTTTGATAGGTAAAACTATATTAGAACCAATGATTGAAATTAAATGTCTTGTTAATATAAACATAATTATAATATCCAATAAAAAAAATATTGAAGGAAAAATTATATTATGATATGCAATTATTTTTTTTAAATAATCCTCAGTTTCATTTTTATTTTTAATAAATATAATATTTAATAAACTAAAAGTTTTTTTTCCATCTCTAAAATAAATTGGATAAATCTTATATTGCCATTCAGTAAATTTAAGAAAAAAAAAAGTATCATTATCAATTTTTAAAAAACCAAAATCATCAATTTCATCTTTACTATACATTTGAATCATTGACTGAAATTTATTTAAATACAAATTTAAATCATCTAAATAAAAAATAGAATTTTCATTAAATTCATCATGTGATGTTAAATTATAAATATTTCTTTCTAAAACTTTTGGATAATAAAAAGATTGATAATTATAAATTCTAGTAATAAAAATAAATCCTCTTAAAATAGTATTAATATTATTTAATTTTTCCAAAATATCATAATATTTAATATCAAAACAATATAAAATAAATTGTTTTTCTTTTACATCTTTATATGGAAAAATACTTCTACCTTTAATACATTGTGTAATTCCAGTTAATATTGGATTATCATATAATTCATGTGGTGGTGAAATATAATATTTTTCATTAGTAATTGAAAATAATTTATGTGCATCAATAAACCAATTTTGACAATGATAATCCATATAATTAGGATAATAATCATGATTATTTTCATAATTAATACATGATTTCTTATTATTAAAATTAGCAAATTTTAAATCTTGAAAATATGGATATTCAAAAAATAATTCTCTATCATTAAATATTATAATTATTCTATCTAAAATATTTTTATAAGAATTTATTTGAGTATAAATTGATTTTAAAAGTGGTATTACTGAATTTAATAATAATAAATCTAATTTTAAAATGGTTTCATTTTTTGGTATATCTTCAATTTCATCATTAATTCCCCATAAACCATAATCTAAATAATAATTTGTTATATTTATTAATTTATAATAGTCAATATATTTTTTTAATAAAAATAGATTAATTAAATATAATCTTCCATCATAGGTTTTATTTAAATTTGATTCTAAAAATTCAAAATAATTTTCGATTTTGTAAAGAGAATTAAAATAATTTTGAAATGTCGATATTGTTAAAAGTTCTGCTTGATTTAATATTGGATTTACTTCATTTTTATTTACATCTTTAAACATTTTTACAACATCTTTTAAAGAAGAAAAATTGATTAAATTATATAATAAAAGTAAAATTGTTACTGTAATTGATAAAATATTTCCAATTAATAAAATAGGGGAAAATACTCTTTTTAATTTATCTTTTAAATGTTTTTCTTTGTTCTTATTTTTATCCATATTAAAAAATTTAATTTAAATTTATTTTCAAAAAAAAATTAGTAAAATTAAAAAATGGAAAATAATAGTATAATATATATTGAATCAGAAGGAAGTTTTCTTAATAAAAAAAGAAATATAGAAAAGCAAACAGAATTAAATAAATTAATTGAAGAATATAATATTGTTACATCAAACAATGATTTATATATTAATAGAAATGATATTCTTCAAGAAATTTATCTCACTGTAAATAATCGTATTGAAATTGATTGTTTTATCACTGAGAAAATATATATTAGAAGAAAAAAAGGAGAAGAGGGATGTTGTAATTTATTTTAAAAAAAAGTTAATTATATAAAAATATCTATATATTTTTTTATATAAATATGAATTAATTATTGCTGTAATAATAAAAAAAAGTTTAAGTGAAAAGTGATTTAATTCAATTTTTTTTAAAAAATTTTAAAAAATATAAATATGTTTATTTATTATATTTGAAATAAAAAAATTATTAATAAATTAATTAAAATAATAACTATATTTTTATTTTTTTAATTATTATATATTTTTTTCTCAAACAAGAAAAAATTTTGTATATATCATAATTATTTATATTTTATTATATAATTCAAATTTCTAAAACATCATTTTACATATACCTTTTTAAAATTTATAAAATAATAAAAA
>Ga0310695_10013315_pt1 | contig 11334 bp, 11 predicted proteins | sample RumenRJG_04DNA_FD_203882 | JGI IMG/M metagenome (GOLD analysis project Ga0310695, IMG submission 203882) | Bovine rumen microbial communities from Lethbridge, Alberta, Canada - RJG_04 (v2) (version 2) | ecosystem: Host-associated > Mammals > Digestive system > Stomach > Rumen | place: Canada... | reverse complement strand
GTTACGAACAGGGCTATCCACACCGCAACCAAAACGACAAGCGCTACAGAGGCAAGGACTATTTTTTTCATGCGTCAGATTCCGACTTCTGGTTTTCGTTTTCCTTGTTGTAGGAATGCGTCCGGCCGATGGCCACAATCATTAGGCCAAGCATAATGAACAGCACGACTCCAAAAGAAAAATTACTGAGTCCCTTAACTGCGATTTCATGGACTTTCAGCGAGAACCGCTTTCCGCGAGGATGATTCCACCCAGGAGCGATTTCTACGCGGGCCACCGTTTCTTGATGACGGTCAACCAAAGTGGGATCCACATGTTCGTCATTGAACCAGAATTCCGGAGTGTAGAACTGTTCCATCGGAATCGAAATTCTCTGGCGACCGGCCACCAGCGGCATTTCCTTCATCAACAGACGGAAGGTTCGCGCCTTGAGGGTATCCGTGACATCCGGGTCATACGTCCAAATTTTCACGAGGACTTCATCGGTCCCCTGGGCTTCCAGATCGAAGATGACCGAATCGACAAAGGTCCAGTTGCGGTAACGCTTCTCGCTGTTTTCGCGCACATCAACCACAAAGCCGCACCAGGCAGACTGCCCCTCTTCGCCTCCCAAGGAGCAACTAAACGAGAGCGAGGAATCCGCCTGCGTAAACGCAACCTGGGAAGTTCCCCCGTCATAAGAGTCGTCGTACGCAACGACAGACGCATCCCCATGCAAAGGGAACACCGAGTCGATAAAGTAACGGCTCGGCATCGCAAAATAGCCAATAATTACCGCAACGGCGATTGCAATGATAACGATATAGGTTTTAGTCATTTGAACTTTCAGGTTCCAAAATAGGCTTGAGATGAAGACTGTACTGCACCAAGTCCAACGGATCTTCGCCAGGCATCTTCTCGCCAAAGAGTCGGTTTACCAGGGCATCGAGCAAGCGGATAAAGAAGAAATGATGCTTGCCTTCTTTAGCGGGCACCTGGAACGGGTGTTCCAAAGTACGTTTTAAAAGCGTGATGGTCATGGAAGGCGGCATGTGGAACATCTTGCAGCAAGTGGTAATCTTGCCGTCGTAACCGTAATCCGGGAGTTTTCCTTGCACCAGAGGTTCGCCGTGATCAATGCAGCAAGGGTCTTCGCAAACGGGGTCCTGCACATTCTTGGCAAGGAGCGCCTTGAGCCAGAGCTCGCGGGACTTGTCAGTGAGGTCGCTGCGGAAGGCCATCGTCTGGTCGCACGGGAAAAACGTGGAATAGCACTTGGGGCAAATACGCAAGTCCAGATGCTGGAACTTGATCTGCGCCACCTCCGATTTGCAATAAGGGCAAGTATTCATATGATTGAATATAGTTATTTCTATATTTAGAGTATGGCTAAAGTAGTACAGATTACCGCTGAAAATTTTGAGACCGAGGTCGCCCAGGCCTCCGAAAACCGCGCCGTAGCGGTGCTTTTCTCTTCTGCAGAGTACCCCGACTGCGCACCGTATTCCCAACTGTTGGGATCTCTTTCCACCAGCATGGACTTTACGCTCGGTGTCGTGAGCTGCGACGAACGCGAAAACATGCAGCTGATCCAGGCGTTCCGCGTGCGCTCGGTGCCCGAAGTTCACATTGTCGACAAGGGCCAGATTGCAGACGTCATCCAGGGCGTGTTGCCCGAAGCAGACCTCAAGAAGCGTCTTGAAAAATTCTTCGTTTCGGACGAAGCACGCTTCCAGATGGCCTTGGAAGATGCCATCGCCCAAAAGAATTTTGACCAGGCACTCCCGATGCTCGACGAAGCGCTCGCCAAGACCCCCGACGACAAGAAGCTGCAGCTCTTGTGGGCCAAGGCAAGCCTCGGCATGGGCGACACCGAAAAGGCGAAGGAAGTTCTTGCCAAATTCACCGAAGCCGACGACCAGTACCGCGAAGCGAAATCGCTGCTGGAACTTTTGGATTTCCACGCCGAAGCGGCCAAGAAGGATGTCCAGGGCAAGGAAGCCATCGTGTACCACGAGGCATGCAAGCTCGCCTGTGCAGAAGACTTCGAAAGCGCCTTGCAGGCGTTCCTGAACCTGTACGTAGAAGCCCCTGAATGGAACGACGGTGCCGCGAAGAAGGCGATGCTTACTTTGTTCGGAGTCTTGGGGCCGAAGCACGAACTCACGTGGAAATACCGCGCCAAACTCAACACGATGATGTTTATCTAATGAATATCGACTTTAACCGCAGACTTTCGATTGCCCCGATGCTTGACTGCACCGACCGTCACGAACGGTATTTTTTGCGGTTATTGTCGAAGCACATCCTGCTTTACAGCGAAATGGTCACGACCAATGCGCTGCTGCATACCGATCCGGACCAGTTCCTGCGCCATCAGGAATTCGAATACCCCGCGGTGCTGCAACTGGGTGGCTCTAATCCCGCCGATTTGGCCAAGTGCAGCAAGATGGTCGAGCAGTCCGGTTTCCAGGAAGTCAACCTGAATTGCGGCTGCCCTTCGGACCGCGTGCAGAATGGCAACTTCGGCGCGTGCCTCATGAAAGACAAGAACCTGGTCGCCGACTGCTTTAAGGCGATGCAGGACGCCGTGAGCATTCCCGTATCCATCAAGTGCCGCATCGGTGTCGACGAATTCGACTCCTGGGAATTTTTCCGAGACTTTATCGGCACCATTGCAGACGCAGGTTGCCGCGTGTTCATTGTTCACGCCCGCAAGGCATGGCTCAAGGGTTTGAGCCCTAAAGAAAACCGCGAAGTTCCACCGCTGCATTACGACTTTGTGCACCGCCTCAAGGCAGAAATGCCTCAGCTGAACATTTCGATTAATGGCGGCATCAAGACGCTTGACCAGGTGCAAGAACAGTTGCAGAATTTAGACGGCGTGATGGTGGGCCGCGAAGCTTACGAAAATCCGTGGTTCCTGCGCGATGCCGACGAGCGCATTTTTGGCGACAGCGAACCGCCGCGATTCTCGTTACGCAAGGAACTTCTCGAAGCCTACCTTCCCTATGTAGAGATGGAATCGGCCCGTGGCACCCCCGCCACGATTCTGGTGCGCCACATTTACGGCCTGTTTAACGGCAAGCCCGGCGCACGCAAGTTCCGCCAGTACCTCGGCGAAAATGCCCCCAAAACAAACAACCCCGCGGAAATGATCCGCAGGGCTATGGACTTGGTTACAGAACCTTAAGTTCTACTTGATTAGAACAAGGCGATGCTGTAAGGCGGAAGGGCATCCTTCGGCTGCTTGAGGGAAGACTTCTTCTTGCCATCCCAAACAATGACCTTAGAGGCAGTACGGTCGCCCACATAGAGCTTGCCGTCCTTAGCGACCATGGAACCCGAAGCATCGGAAATGTCCTTAATCTTTTCAACCTTCTTAGAAGAAAGATCGACCTTCTTCACTTCCATCAGGGCATTCCAGCTTGCATCATAGCCCAAGTTAATGGCGGCATATACAACACCATCTTCAACCGTAATAGAAGCAACACCACCGCCAAGTTCCTTACCGGAAATGTACAGTTCGGACTTCTTCTTGGAGACATTCACCTTTTCAATGCCGCGCTTGTCATCGGCATCGGTACCACTTGCAGCATTGTATTCACCATGCGTTGCCACATAGACTTCGCCGTCAACAACAGCCAAAGCCTTCGGATTTCTGGTCTTGAGCTGGATGGTATCCTTCAGGTCACCCGTAGAGGCATCGTAAACAGCCAACAGGCCCTTCGGATAAGTCGTTACCCAAGTTTCAGCATCCATCGTGTAACGCTGAATCAGCACGTACAAGTTGTCATCATCGATTTCGATATCGGCCACATAAGGAGAAGTTTCACCCTTGTAGGCAAACTTACCGGTCTTAATGGACTTGACAACCTTACCGTCTTCTGTAGAAATCTTCACCAGAGAGTCTGCAGCCTGCAGGGCAACCCAAGCTTCGTCACCGTCAAAGGCCAAATCGATCGGGTTGGAGAACGGATCCATAGAAGCCTGCCAAACCACAGCCTTCTTGCCGTCGGATTCGAGCTTTTCCGGATCAACCAACGTGATATTGTCGGCCTTGATTCCTTCAAGCACGTACAAATCAGCGCGGTGGGTAATCACCCTGGAATCCTGATGGAAGGAAAGACCCTTATCAGAGATTTTGCCATCCTTGTCGATCCAACGAAGTTCACCAGTCGTGTAATCGCTAGTGAAAACGACGCCTGCCAAAGAGACGTCAACTTCTTCGGAAGAGACTCCAGAACTAGAGTCGTCACCGCAAGCGGCAAGACCGAATGCGACACTTGCCAAAGCAATGCTCGCAATGATATTCTTCTTCATTTGTTTCATGTTTTTTCCTTTTCTGGCTTTACGCACTTAAGCGCGGGGGCTAGAACCCCTGTATGATGGTAAATCTGTATTCTCGACCCGGCATGGGGAACGGCGTATAGAAATTCCTGTATTTCTGATCGGTAATATTGTCCACCGAAAACATGAGTCGAGTTTTTTCAAACGGATTGTATGCAAGATTTGCACGATGGGTCGCCACCGCAGGTTGGTCCATACGGTTTGCCCGGTCGCTGTACATGATACTTCTCCATTCCGACGCCCAGGTAAAATCAAAATGCAAGGGCAAGTGGAGAGTTGCTTCGGCTAAATAGGACTGCGCAGGTTCTCCAGGAAGCATATTACCCTTATAGGCATCAGACTTTGAACGGTCTTCGGTCTTTTGGAACGTAGCTCGCAGCACCACATCTAAAAGTTTTAACGGACTGCTGGTCAATTCCAGTTCTGTTCCACGTACAAGCGAGCGTGCAATATTTTCAGCCCGCAAATGTTCCAGCACTATAACCCAGCATATACCATCTTCCAAATGCGATTCAAAATACGCTCCGCGTAAACGCGTCCTTTTTCCGGGGAAGGTATATTGCGCAGCGGCTTCAAACTTGGTTGCCTTTTCACGCTTAAGGTTAGGATTCGAAATTGCACCAGGGAAGGTTCCATAAAGTTCCATCAGCGCAGGCTGCTGGTAAAAACGTCCCATCGAAATTTCACCCGTCAACGGAAATTCATTTGTTCCCAAGCGGGTATAGAGCCTTCCCGAAATCGTCGCATCACGTTCGGCCGCATTTTCTAATGTTCTGCCCCCCGTAGGCAACACGAACGTTCCCCCGTCAAGTCTATCTTTCAGTAAATGTATAGCCCCTTCGGTACCAAGTCCAGCATATTTAAAAATCTGATAATACAAGTCACCCGAGGTTAGGAACGAAAAACGGTCTAGAGCCCAACCTTTCGAAACTCCGCGGGCTTCGGCGCGTTCCCATTCGCCTGCTACACGGGCAGAGCCCTTCAGTCTCTTTATCGGCGTAAACTCCGCCGATATTTCAGGAACCACCTTGTAAGTTGCAGCACCGTATTCCAGATACTCGCTATTGGTATAGCCAATATGATCCAACGGGAAATAGGCGCTAGAGACATTCTTGTCGAACCTTGCCGAAAGCCCACCATACAGGAAAAGTTTATCGTCAAAATAGCCAACCGATTCTATTCCGTAGCGGATTAAGGCAGACTCTCCGACGAACTTCGCCACCTTGGTCTGCTGTTCTTCTCTGCCCGGATTGCCACCTTCGTAGCGCGATGCCGTCACTGACACCGTAGAGAAGTATCCATTACCGTGCAGGAACCGAAACTGAACATTACCCGAGACATCGGTATATGCCGCATTTTCACGGGTGGCCGTGTAATCATCGTCATCGTTATATTGCGTGCCGTTTCGATTGGTGTATTCGTAATCGTTATCGGAATGTCTAGTCGCAAAAGAAGACGCAAACATGATACTATCGGTCACGGGGGCAGCCACCTGGAAAGACCCTTCCCAAGTATTATGGTTTCCGTAAGCACCCAAGATGCGCCCACCCTTCTTCACGGCATTTCGCGTAACAAAGTTGACGGCACCGCCAAGACCCGCCACACCGAACTTCGCAGGAACATTTCCCTTGTAGACCTCGACACGCTCCATCTGGTTCAAGTCGATAGAGGCAAGGTTCACCGCACCGCCGCTCTCATCGTTCAGCGGAATACCATCGATGCAAATTAAAATATTACGGGCTGCAATTCCACGAATCGAAACTGTCTGAAAACTACCGAGGCCGCCCTGCTTGTACGCCTGAATTCCAGGGAGCGCAGAAAGCAAATCCGCCGCCGTCAGCGCCTTGCCTTCCCATGCGGCAGAGGTCATTTCAGTATAGCTGACATCATTCGTAGGTAAATATCCAACATCCGCTTCGACCTCGGATACTCCAAGGTCCTGCACGGGCGCTGAATCGTCAAGGGCATAGCCCCAGACACTGCTCAAGAGAACCGCAAACGTTGCGGTTTTACAGAATGACGTCGTTCGCATCGTTCCTCAAAAAAGCGTTTCCCACAGTTCTTCTGGCTCGGGGCTCAATCTACTTCCGGTTCCTTCACACCTTTGCAGGCATTGGTTCATGCCGGTTTCGTCCTCCCTTACAGCGGCGCGACCGCTCCCGGTTTTCACAGGATTCTCTCCTTGCGGGCCTCCCAGTAGGGTTCCCACATGGGCTTTTCAGGGCACAGGAAACTTTTCGCTTGCAAATATAGAAATATTTTTACAATTTGCTATATTTAGGGGTATGACAGCAGAAGAACTCTACAAACGTCTTAGCTCTATCCAGCCGGGCGCTGTGCTTTGCACCTATTCCATGGAAAAGTGCGAACAGATGCTCCCCCTCATCAACGAAATCAACGAACTGAAGAAAGAACGCGACGCCGTGATTCTCGCCCACAGCTATGTGGCCCCCGAAATCATCCTAGGCGTTGCCGACTACGATGGTGACAGCTTTAAGTTGAGCCAGGACGCCACCAAGGTGAGCGCGAAGACGATTGTGTTCTCAGCCGTGCGCTTTATGGGCGAAACCGCCAAGATCTTGAACCCGACCAAGGACGTGCTCATTCCGGGCCCGCTTACGGGTTGCAGCCTCGCCGACTCCATTACCGGCGCCGAAGTCAAGGCTCTCCGCGAAAAGTACCCCGACCACACCTTCGTGTGCTACATCAACACCACCGCCGACGTGAAGGCGAACTGCGACGTATGCGTCACCAGCAGCAACGTGATGAAGATCGTCTCCAGCCTCGAAAACGACAAGATCGTGTTCGTGCCCGATGGACTCATGGGCCAGAACCTGATTGACGAGATGAAGAAGCGTGGCATCAAGAAAGAAATCGTGCTCCACAGCGGTTGCTGCTACGTGCACGAAACCTACGATTCCGAACTCATCAACTTCTTCCGCAGCCAGAACCCGGGCCTCAAGGTCGTAAGCCACCCCGAATGCCACCCGGGCGTCGCTCTCCTCAGCGACTACGTAGGCAGCACTGGCCAGATGGTGAACTACATCAAGGAACAGCCCGAAGGTACGCCTTTCCTGCTCCTCACCGAATGCGGCCTGAACGCTCGCATGCAGTACGAATTTCCGAACAAGACCTTCATTGGCAGCTGCAGCATGTGCAAGTACATGAAGTCGAATTCACTCGAAAACATTTTGGAAACCTTGCGTCATCCGGAAAAGGCTCAGCACGTGGAACTCGATGAAAGCGTTCGCGTTGCCGCCAAGAAGTGCATCGACGCCATGTTCTACTACGCAGCTAAGTAAGGATTGCCGGTTAGGAGTAAAAAATGAAAAAAATTAAAATTATCGCTGTGGTCCTTTGCCTTCTGGCAGGCTTCACATTCGCCGAAGAATACTACTGGCCCCGTACTTACTTTGTAAGCGCGGGCTTTGGTGCCCAGGTTTCCAAGGGTGACTTTAATAAGCATACCGTTACCGGTAAAGATTCCTCCGGCATCAAGGGAACAGTCCACCCCCCTGCAATAGAATTCGTCGCCACACCAGACTTTATGCTAGGCGTGAACCTTGGGGCATTCACCTTCGGACTAGGCTTCCAGTATTGGACATCTGAACAAGTTCTTGGCGGCTTCGAGGATGAATCTAATAAAGAAGATACGCGAATTTGGCGTCTTGGTTTGGAAGTTACATACAACCTATTCTATCCCGATTTTTTCCAAGTCGGACTTGGAGTCGGATACGCATACAACAGTGTTAAAACCGACAACGCAGCCGTTTTTGACGGCAAAGCATACAAAGCCGAATTCATGGGCTCTGCGGTTACCTTTATTGCCAACATTCACTACTACATCACCGACAATATCGCAATGGTTCCCGCCATTAAGGTTTACGAAAGCTGGTTCAAGAACGTTCATTGCTCACGCATCGAAAATAACGATTTAGACCCCTATTTGTGGCAATCGTTCGTTCTAGCCTCTGTTTCAATACAATACCAATTCTAACGCAAGGCGCCCACCCGGCGCCTTTTCTATATTTGCGCGCGTATGAAAAAGCTTGCTTTAATCGCCACATTACTTTTAGGGGCTAGTTCCGTTTTCTCCATGGAAGAAGGCGGCTGGGCCACAACCTACGAATCCCTTTCCGCTTTCGACAGCCAGCTGGGAGCTCGTCCCGGATACGTAAAGCCGATTATTGACAACCTGGGCAACGTCCTCAACAGCAACTGGTACATAAGCGCCTCGGTTCCCCAAAGCCTTACCATCGAATTCGGCCTGCCCATTTCCATCATTCCGATTGGTAACGACGACCGTAATTACTCGGGAACTATCGAATATGGGCCAATCAGTTATGATTACGAAGTACCGACCATTTTCGGTGACCATGGTAATCCTAACATTCCAAGTGACACCATTTACGGTAACAAGACCCTGAACGGTCTCGGTGTTTTCACCTATCCCTACCTACAGTTTGGCGCCGGATTTTACCACGCCCGTATCGTTCTCCGTGGCATGTTCCTCCCCGCCGTTAGCGAACTGCGCAAATTCAACTTGCTCGGTTTCGGTTTGCAGTATAGCTTTGGTCACTTTTTCCAATACATGCTTCCGCCGGCCGCACAGCCGCTTGACGTGAGCCTTGTATTCGGTTACAATTCCAGCACCATTGGCTACCGTCCTGATGATTACGACGGCGAACTTGATTTGGATGTTTCAACAACGAATTTTTCTGTTGTAATCGGCTACAAGCCCTTCGATTTCCTTGAAGTCATGATGTCTCTTGGCTATCAAAGCGCAGAAATGTTGTCTTACGGAGGCCTAACCTGCATAGCTAAGGAATACGGAATGCCTACAGCCGATTTCGGCAAAGAAATTAGCCCCGACATTACAGTCAAAGGAAACAACGGATTCCGCTTCAGCCTTGCAGTCGCCTTCCAGCTGGGTAAGACCTATCACCCTGTTATCGGATTCGATTACGCAGGCAAGTCTAGCTTCACTCTCAACGCCCTTTATCTCAGGCAGCAATTCGGCGAAGATCCTTCGCCCGCAGATATTGCAAAGCAAAAGGGTGCCACACAAAAAGCTCAGCCGAAAACAACCTACACTTCCTCTGAACCGGCTGCAGAATCTGGCTCTGACTCTTGGTCTGGATCAGAAAACCCGGAAGAAGATTGGAATACCAACACCGATGCAGAAATGATGAACGATTCTGCAGAGCCCGCAACAGAACAGGCTAGCGAAAGCGAAGATTTTTAAAACAAACAATTCAAAAGAAGGCATAACATGATTACATTCCTAATCGGTATCGCGATTCTTGTCGGCGGATACTTCACTTACGGAAAATTCGTTGAACGTGTCTTCGGCCCCGACGACCGCAAGACTCCCGCCCTCGAAAACCCAGATGGCGTTGACCGTGTTCCTATGGCGCACTGGAAAAACGTCCTTATCCAGCTTTTGAACATTGCAGGTATTGGTCCTGTGATTGGCGTGATTCTCGGCATCAAGTTCGGCGCCATCGTCTTCATTTTGCTGCCTATCGGCAACGTGCTTGGCGGTGCCGTGCATGACTACTTCAGCGGCATGATCAGCATGCGCAACAACGGCTACAACGTGCCGGCACTTTCCCGCAAGTTCTTGGGCAAGGGTCCGGCCAAGGTCGTGATGACCCTCATCTCGGTCGCCCTGATTTTGGTGGGTGCAGTCTTCACCAACACGCCTGCGGCCCTCATCAACACCCCGATTCTTGCCGGTTCTGCGGTATCGCCCACTTTGTTCTGGATTGCCGTTGCCTGCATTTTCACCTACTACTTTGCAAGCACCTTCTTCCCCATCGACAAGATTATCGGCCGCATCTACCCGATTTTCGGCGCACTCCTGATTCTTGCTTCTCTCGCCATTTTCGTGGGCATCATCCCGAACTTGAACGTTCTCGATAACTTCTGCTTCAACGACATCATGAGCAACTTCCACAAGCATCCGGGCGGACAGCCGATTATCCCGATGCTCTTTGTGACGATTGCCTGCGGTATCATTAGTGGTTTCCACAGTACGCAAAGCCCGCTCGTCGCCCGTACCGAAGTCACCGAAAAGACGGGCCGCCAGACTTTCTACGGCATGATGATTATCGAAGGCTTGATCGGTATGATTTGGGCCGCCGGTGGTATGTTCATTTACCACCAGATGCCGGAACTCTTGACTGGCGCTTCGGGCGTTAAAGTTTTGAGCATTCTCGTTTCTACCGTGATTCCTTGGGCTCCGATTTCGATCCTCGTGGTGGTCGGCGTGATTATCCTTGCGATTACTAGTGGCGACACCAGCCTTCGTAGCCTCCGCCTTACGATTGCAGAACTCACTGGAATGGAACAGACCTCTGTCAAGAACCGCTTACTCCTTACGGTTCCAATGTTTACCATTTGCGCCGCCATCATTTTCTGGAGCAATTTGAACCCCGAAGGATTCAACATCCTGTGGAATTACTTCAGCTGGAGCAACCAGCTCATGGCCGTATGCAGCCTTTGCGTGGCCGTTGTATATCTGCGCAGCAAAAACAAGAACTTCTGGATTGCACTCATTCCGTGCATGTTCATGGCATTCATCACCAGCGATTACATTCTTTGGGTGAGCCCCGAAAACCTGAAGGGAGCCCCGCTCGGATTCGGCCTCTGCTATAACGTGGCGATCGTTCTCGCAATCGTTTGCGCAGTTGTTCTCGCATTCTTGCTCCTCAAGCGCGGCAAGGCCCTTTCTCAACTTAAGGGCTATGACGCAGACCGCTGGGATGAAAACAGGACGCAGGGCAAGGACAACCTGGAACCGCTCCCTTAACCACGACTCGTCCTTAATACGTGATTCTCGAAGGAACCGTCAAGTCCATCACCTTTCACAGTCCGCAGAACGGATTCACCGTCCTGCGGATTATTGATAGTAGCAATAAGAAGGTGGTGGTCGTTACGGGCACCCTTCCTGAACTTTCCGTAGGAGAAAACCTACGCTTTGAAGGCGAATGGGGACGCCAC
>Ga0310695_10013314_pt1 | contig 11335 bp, 11 predicted proteins | sample RumenRJG_04DNA_FD_203882 | JGI IMG/M metagenome (GOLD analysis project Ga0310695, IMG submission 203882) | Bovine rumen microbial communities from Lethbridge, Alberta, Canada - RJG_04 (v2) (version 2) | ecosystem: Host-associated > Mammals > Digestive system > Stomach > Rumen | place: Canada... | reverse complement strand
GAGGCAAAGTTTCTGAACCGTCGCCGCAGAAAGGGATGGATAACCCCGACCGTCAGGCAGTGCGTGCAGACGCATATCAGCGTCATCCGGAGAATCCGGAAGATACTGCCAGTGACGGACTGGACGCTCGAGTATAACAAGTTCGCCTTCATGGAACTGGAGGACGGTAGGATATACGGTGCTGACTTCCAGAACGGGCGGCTCAAAGGCTACGACAGCGTGGAATCCTATGTGTCTGCTTTGCAGGATGGGCACTGTGCCATCTGCGGCGGGAAGATTGAGCTCTACCACCACATCGTTCCGCGCCACGAGGGAGGAAGTAACCTTCCGGAAAATCTTGTCGGGCTGTGCCATTCCTGCCACAGGGAGGTACACATCAACAAGAAGCTCCTTGCCCGCATCGGCAAGAAGAAAAAGTATGCCGGGACATCCGTGCTCAATGCCGCGATGCCGCGCATCTACCAAGCTATCTTTGCGGAATTCGGAGAAGGGCACGTACACATCTGCTCCGGCAAGGATACATACGACTATCGTAAGAAGCACGCTGTAGAGAAAGGCCACTTCGCGGATGCCTGCTGTATTGCGGTCATTGGCGGTAAGGTTCTTCTTGCCGATATCCCATCTTCGCCGTTCGTGATACAGCAATTCCGCTGCCACAACCGGCAGATTATTCACGCGCAGCGAGAACGCACGTATCGTCTGAATGGCAAAATCATTGCAAAGAACCGCAAGCCACGCTTCGAGCAGGGTAAGAAGATTCCTGCCCTGAGTGATTGGTATGCTGCGCTCTGCAAAGAAATTGGGGCCAAGGAAGCGAGGAAGAAACTCTCTGCGGTTTCTGTTTCCAAATCTGTACGCTACCGGAATAACCTAAAGCGGGTGTTGCCCGGTGCGATATTCCTATACAAAGGAGCACGATATGTCCTTTCTGGCAGACACTCAAATGGAGCATGTCTCCGGGCTTGCGGATACGGCAAAAAAGAGTTTCCAGCCAAGCAATGTCATATCGTTGCACGAGAATCATTGGTATATGTATGATAGAGAGGAGGACGCCGATTCCTCCCCGACCTATAGAGGTCGGGGTATCCTCGGCGATTTTAGATGAATGACAAAAAAGGCTATCTGGAAGGACCCAGATAGTCTTTTTTTGTCAGACGGGGCAGATGAGCGGGGTCTGTCCGCCACGCGACTTGCGCGATTTGCGGACTTTCTTCTTTCCTCTCGTCGACTGCTCGAATCCGAGCAGAAGCGACTTCAGGCAAGAAATCTGTTCACTGTCCATAACCTCACCGGAAATCTTCTCCAACGTCTCGCGACGGCGAGAATTGAAGATGACTTCCGACAGTTTCTCCGGCGTGAACAGGCGCTCGATGTGCGTTAGAACCTTCCACGCCGCGACCTTTGCGGACGCGGGCGAGTTCTCGCGCTCGGCGGCAGCAATCGTGTCCATCAAGGCTTGCGCCTTTTCGAACATTGCCAGCTCCGCTTTCGCACCAGAGCGTGCCTTGATGACTCGCTGGAGCTTCGGGGTCATGTCGGCGAGCTCGACCTGCCACGGGTAGACTTTCCCATGGAACACCCCATAGAGGTAGAACGTATGATAACGTTCGCCCTCAATTTCGGCGTTATCCCCAGAGTACATCTGGGTATCGCCGAGAAGGTCTTCGATACCAACAAAGGTATAGACCTTCTGATTCAAGACCGTCCAGTAGACGGTCATGATGCGGCCATCCTCGAGCGTATCGGGGATGCCTTTCGATGGCAGGAATTCGCCTTCCTCCATCTTTTCGACATTGATGACAACATCTTTTGCCATAGTAATCATTCCCTTTCAAAACAAGAAAACAACAACTCCTATGGGAAACGTAGACAAAACAAGCCGTAAAGGAAAACAGTTTTTGCGGTTTGCTATTTTTTCCACAGAAACAAATTTTTCACAGAAAGGGAATTGGATATCTTGCTAAAGAAAGTATCACAGTTTTTCAGGAACCGCTCCGACCACATGAAGCACAAGAAAGCATTGGTCGCGAAAATCAACAGCAAAGAAGCGCATTTCGCGGCGATGACGAACGACGAGCTCCGCCGGATGATTCTGCGCTATAAGGAGGCCGACCACAGCCACGAGAGCAAGCACGCACGCGAGAAACTTCTCGTCAACGTGTTCGCCATCGTGCGCGAGGCATCGAAACGCGTCCTCGGGCTCCGTCATTTCGACGTGCAGCTCCTCGGAGGCATCTTCCTCACGGAAGGATATATTTCAGAGATGCAGACTGGCGAAGGCAAGACGCTCGTCGCGACCTGCCCTGCCGTCTATGAGGCCGTCCTCGGCAATAAGGTGCACATCGTCACCGTCAACGAATACCTCTCGACGCGCGACTTCCAGAAAATGGGCCCGCTCTATGCGTTCCTCGGCCTCTCGACGGGGCTCATCATCGCCAATATGCAGCCGTACCAGAAACGGCTCAGCTATTCGTGCGATATCATCTACGCAACGAACAACGAGCTCGGGTTCGACTACCTGCGCGATAACATGATGACGAAGGGAGACTCCCTCCAGAGTCGCCTCGATTTCGCGATTGTCGATGAGGTCGATTCCGTACTGATTGACGAGGCGAGGACGCCGCTCATCATCTCGGAACGCGCGACCGACCATTCGCAGACCTACCGCCGCATGGCCTCCGTCGTCCGCTACTTCAAGGAGGGCGAAGATTTCGTCCGTGATGAGGAAAACAAGAAGCTCCTCACGCCGTCCGATAAGGGCGTCCATAAGGTAGAGAAGGCGTTCAGCATCAGCAACCTGTTCGATGCGAAGGGCGACAACCCGTTCATCCTGAACGTACTGAACCAGATGCTCAAGGCATTCTTCATCTTCCACCGCGATAAGGATTACATCGTCAAGAACGGCGAAGTCGTCATCGTCGATGACTTCACAGGCCGCCTGATGGAAGGGCGTCGCTATTCCGACGGCCTGCACCAGTGCATCGAAGCCAAAGAGGGCGTCGAGATGCGGCCGGAGAGCACGACAAAGGCAACCATCACGTTCCAGAACTTCTTCCGCATGTACAAGAAGTTGTCGGGCATGACCGGCACGGCGAAGACGGAGGAGAAGGAGTTCTATTCGGTGTACGGCATGCCGGTCATCCGCATCCCGAAGAACAAGCCGCCCCGCCGCATCGACCATCCGGATGTCATCTTCCATACGAAGAAGGCGAAGTTCAAGGCGGTCGTGAAGAAGGTCAAGGAGTGCCACGAGAAAGGCCAGCCGATTCTTGTCGGCACGACGGGCATCAATACCAGCGAATACATCTCGAGCCTCCTGAGTAAGGAAGGCATCCCGCATACGGTGCTGAACGCGAAGCAGTCGGCAGAAGAAGCGAACATCATCTCGCAGGCTGGCCGCATCGGTGCGGTGACGATTGCGACGAACATGGCCGGACGCGGCACGGATATCGTGACGGAGGACGGCGTGGACGAGCTCGGCGGCCTGTTCATCCTCGGCACGGAGAAGCATGAGAGCCGCCGCATCGACAACCAGCTCAAAGGCCGTACAGCCCGTCAGGGGGCGGCAGGCGAGACGCAGTTCTACCTCTCGCTCGAGGATGACCTGTTCAAGTTCTTCGGCGGCGAACGGCTCATGCACATCTTCGAGAAATTTAACATGAACATCGACGATGCGCCGATTGAATCCCCATACCTCACGCGCAAGCTCAACAATGCGCAGCGCAAGATTGAGGAGAAGAATTTCGACGTGCGCAAGCACCTCCTCGAATACGACAACGTGCTCAACGAGCAGCGAAAGGTATTCTATGCAGAGCACGCGCTCATCAAGGACGCGCCGTACGAGCGCATCCAGAAGAACCTGTTTGATTTCATTGAAGAGTACCTGAAGAAAGATATCCTTGACACGTATGCGAGCCCGAAACTTTACCCAGAGGAATGGGATTTGAAGGGCCTCTGCAGGAGTGCCGCCCAGCAGTACCATCTGCCGGATATCGTGCGCTTCGAGGAAATCGACGGGATGGCGAAAGACGAGCTTGACGCTTTCGTCGTCAACCGCTTCCGGAACGTCATCCGGCTCAAGGAGCAGATTCTCGGCATCGAACGCATGAACGACATCATGAAGAATGCGCTGTTCACGAACATGGACTACCTGTGGACGGAACAGCTTGCCGACCTTAGCGTGCTCAAGGAGGGCATCTACCTCCGCGGCTACGGCCAGAAGAACCCGCTCTACGAGTACGAGGATGAGGCGTACGAGATGTTCTGCGAGATGGAGGACAACATCAAGCGGAACTTCGTGCAGTACGCGCTGAGCTTCCAGATAATCATCCGGCCATCCATGCAGGAACCGGCGAATCCCAATACGCCACCTAATGCGCCATCCAATACGCCAGACATTCCGGCGCCGGAGAACGCAGACGGCGGCGAGAACCATCAGGTATCTTTGTCCGCCTGATAGGACTTAGGGCTCGAATGCGAGCCCTTTTTTGTGAAAAAATATTGATTTTTCGCTGAAAACCGCGTTTTTTGCGTCCTGAAATTACCCGAAAAGCGGAAAAGTGTGCTATTCTTAGGATTGTGGGTTGTCGGAGAGCGGCGTAAAACCCCCGCCTTTAGGCGTGGGGATATAAGCCGCGCCCGCCGACTTTGCGCAAGCAATGGAGAGGCATCCTTTTATACCCCAGATTCGCTAATGTTTGTGTGGTAAAATAAACCCATGAAGGAGGCAAGAAGCAATGGCAACGACAACGACAGCGACAGCAAAGACATTCAAGTACAAGATGTATGCATCGGCAAGGAACCGGAAAATCCATCAGCAAATCAATGCCGCAGGGATGGTCTACAACCATTGCATCGCCCTCCACAAGCGGTACTACAGCCTGTACCACAGGTCGCTGAACAAGTTTGCGCTCCAGAAGCATCTGACGAAGCTCAAGCGTTGCAAGCGGTTCTCGTATCTCAAGGAAATCGGCTCGCAGGCCGTGCAGGACATCACCGATAGGATTGCCCGCGCCTACAAGCTGTTCTTCGAGTACACGGGGAAACGGAAGATACGCCCACCGCAGTTCAAGAAGGTGTGGAAGTACAAATCTTTCACGCTGAAGCAGGCAGGCTGGGCCTTGGATGAGGATACGCATACCATCGTCATCAACGGGCAGAAGTACCGCTATTTCAAGAGCCGCAGCATCGAAGGGAAAATCAAGACCGTGACGGTCAAGCGCGACCATCTCGGCGACATCTACATCTACTTCGTCTGTCAAATAGAAGCAAAGGAAGTCAAGCCCAGACTGGGTAAAAGCATCGGGTTCGACTTCGGCTTCGAGGGGCAGATGCTCGTAGCGCCGGATGCCGCTGAAGATATCGCGGAGCCGAAATTCATCCGTGCACGGCTGAAAGACCTCCGGAAGCTCTGCCGTGCGCGGAGCCGGTGCAGGCTGCATTCTAACCATTGGTATGCGCTGAACCGTGCCTGCAACCGGCTGTACCGCAAAACGCAGAACCAGCGCAGGGACTACCAGTACAAGCTGGCGCATCAGCTCTGCAAGGAGTATGCCGTCATCTGCTTGGAAGACCTGAATATGAAATGGCAGGCTTCCGCAGGGCATGGCAAGAAGGTCGGGGACTACGGCTTTTCGGCCTTCGTCAGCATCTTGCAATACATTGCTACCCAGTACGGCACAACGGTCGTGAAGGTCGGGAAATTCTTCCCGTCTACCCAGCTCTGCCACGACTGCGGTCTGAAAGACCCGTTCGTCGCAAAGCTGGAAGTGCGGGAATGGGAGTGCCCGTTCTGTCAAATAATAGACACATAGAAAGGGTGAGGCTAATGGATGCTAAGGCATTAGGAGAGAAGCTTCGTCAGTTGCGTGTAGAGAGAAAGCTGACACAAGAAGCGGTGGCGGAAGCCCTCCATGTGAGCAGACCGAAATATAATCGTATTGAGCAGGGGGGGAATGACCCATCCCTGGTTGAGCTGAATCGTCTGGCCTTGCTTTTCCATACGACGGTGAGTGAGCTGTTGGTAGAGGAAGACGAAGGGGAGCCGATGCTTTCTTTTTATCGGTCAGAGGAGGATTCTCCGGAAATCGACTATATAAATGATGTGATTGATATGTTTTTCAAAAATAAGTTGGTGCACAGCAAGCATTGAGTGAGGTTGCTTATTTCCGAGAAAGAGGATTATTATGCAAGGACGTAGCATCGCTTGTGTCAATTCCCTTGCTTTTCTTCCTCCGGACGGGCATGGAGCCAGCACATTCCGCTGCGAGGATGCATCGAAGTGCGCTCCGTCCCTGCACCGGATAACCGAAGAAATCCGCACGCTGTTGGCACAGCTGGAGAAAAAAGATTTGTACAGCTTGAAGCATTCGATTCGGGTAGGCCGGTATGCGGCAGTGCTCGCATACGAACTGGATTTGCCGCCGGAGATGATTCTGCAGACCTACTTCTGCGGCCTGCTCCATGACATCGGGAAGATTGCCATCCCGCAGGATATCTTGACGAAGGATGGGCCGCTCTCAGAGAGTGAGTTCCGCATCATGCAGTCCCATCCGGTGTTCTCTGCGCAGATTTGCCGGTTCTACCCATCGTTACGGGCATTCGCGCCCATCATCCGTGCGCATCATGAGCGTCAGGATGGGCGAGGATATCCCGACCATATCGGAGGGGATGCCATCCCGATTCCCGCGCAGCTTCTGGCCGTAGCCGACGCGCTGGACGCGATGACATCCAATCGGCCATACCGGAAGCACATGCCGCTCAAGAAGGCGGGGAATATCCTCAAAGCTGGCGCGGGTTCGCAGTGGAATGCAAAAGTCGTAGCCGCAGCTTTGAAGGTTCTGCTGAAAGGGCAGTTCGAATCTGCTCTGAGTCCGGAATGGTCGCTGGTATATAGCGGGCCATCGGATTACGAGCTGAAAGATGAGACCTCGTTCTGCTCTGTCTGAAGAAAAAGAAATGCACCAAGCCAGAAAGCTGGCAGGTGTTATTTTTTTTGCGCGATTTTGCACATAGCCGACGCAAGGCAGTCTCCGTTCTCGTTGCTATATTTTGGGAAAAATGAGAGGAGAAATTCCATTGAAGAAAAACACGAGAAAGATTCTTTGCCTCGGCGCGTGCGCCGCTATCCTGGCTGGCACGATGAATCTTGCCGAAGCCTCGTCCTCGCAGGACAAGCAGGGAGCGGCCCGTGCAAAGACGCTTTATTCGCAGTGCGTAGACAAGTTCAACAGCAACGATACACGCGGCGCGGCGGCGTGCTTCATGCAGGCCGACGATTACGCGAAGACCGAGCCGCTGTACAAGGTTCTTGCCGGAGACTCCCTAAAGGAGCTCAAGCAGTATCCGAGCGCCATCCGCTATTATCAGGAGGCCATCGACAATGCGGGCAAGAACAAGAAGATGAAGAAGCAGATTATCCAGAAATCCTACATCGGCCTTGCGGAATGCTACGCGGAGACAGGGGACAAGGATAAGGCCGTCGCGTTTGCCGACAAGTCCATCAAGGAATACGGCAAAGATTATCGCGGCCACTATGTCAAAGGCATCGTCCTCCAGAAGACGGACAAGGACGGCGCGATTGCTGAGTACCAGAAGTCGCTCAAGGTTGACCCGAAGCAGTACAACTCTTACGTGAAGCTCGTCACGCTCTATGAGCAGAAAGGTGACATCGATAATGCCATCAACACGTACAAAAAAGGCGTCGATTACCGCCCGCTGGATGAGAACATGAAGATGGCTCTCGCGCAGCTCTACATCTCGGAGACAAAGAAAGAGGGCTCGAAGGTCAACTACTATCCACAGGCTATCGAGGTGCTGAAATCCCTCGTCAACGTCAACCCGCAGAACGCGCAGGCGCATTACCTCCTGAGCACGCTCTATCTGCTTCAGGGTAGCAAGGATGATGCCTACAAAGAGCTGAGCACGACCAATTCGCTGAACGCTGGTCTCGGCAATCGGCTCTCGCGCGAAATCGAAGCATACCAGCAGAAGCAGACACAGAACACGCCAGCTCCGCAGCAGGCGAACTGATTTTCTTCCTGCATATATACGAACCTCTGCCCTCTGGCAGGGGCTTTTTTGTATATCGAAATTCTCTATATTTTGCTTGTCGAGATTTCTTTGTGTTTTGAAAGGAAGATGCATTATGAGTCACTATCTCGAAATGAAAGTCATGGATTCCAAGACTGGCGAAATCCTCGCAACTGAGAATTTCACCATGGACAACCGCAAAACGGAATTGTCCTACAGCAAGTTCGTCGCTGACACTCTGCGTCCGTTCCTCGATGCTCAGCGTCTCGTAAAGGCAGACGTTGCGTGGTATGGAGACCCGAACAAAATCAGTGCTCCATGGCACCACACGTTCTCGACCTTCAACCATGGTAGTGGTATGGTCGTCCATGAAGATGAGTGCGACCTCACGCCGCACTACACGTACTTCCCGCGCCATGGTTCGGCGCCATTCGTATGGCTCGAGCTGATTGACCCGACGGTTGGTCAGTACGGGTCGAACAAATGGTATTCGCTGAAGGATGACCCGCATGACGATGCGGGCATCTGCGCCAATTATGGGCGTCATGGTGACATCGGCAGCCGGTTCAGCCAACACGCGGTGAAGCCGTTCAAGTACCGCAAGTATATGTACTACATCAAGTTGTACGAGAAACTTGCGAAGGGCTACGAAGACCATACGAAAGACCGTATGGTTGACACAGCCGCGCAGAAATCGGATGCCCCGACGGATTATTGCGGTAACATCAAGGACGCCGAAGTTCGCGAGCTCGTCAAGAAATTGACGGGCTTCGCAAACGCAACCATCACGGAGAATTATTCCGTGAAAATCGCGCAAGTCAACAAGGTAGCTGTCCGCAAGGCTCGCCGCCTGCTCGACGCGATGGCGAAGGTTTCCGATGAGAAGGAGTTCGACAAGAAGCTCCTCGAGCTCTACCACATCATCCCTCGCAGGATGCATGTGGTGCGAGACCACTTCGTAACGACGTCAAAGCTGAGCATGGGTGACGTTCTCCAGAAAGAGAACGACCTTCTCGACACGCTCGAGAACCAGCTCGGCGTCGGCAAGAAGCTGGAAAAGGGGACGAAACGCGATATCCTGTCGAGGCTCAAGCTCGAAATCTACCCGGCTACGCCACAGCAGGTCGGGAAGGTCAAGAGCAAGCTCCCGCAGGAGATGCAAGACAAGATTGTCCATGTGTATCGCGTCATCAACCGCGACACGCAGGAACGCTTCGATGCGTACCTGAAGGCGCATGGATGCCCGTCTGTCAAGGAGTTCTGGCATGGTTCCGTGAACTCGAACTGGTGGCACATCCTCTGCCAAGGCTTGCTGCTCCATTCTGGCGCGGCGACTACCGGGCACATGTTCGGTCACGGCCTCTATTTCGCGCCCTCGCCGAAGAAGAGCTGGGGGTATACGTCCGCGAACGGGTCATACTGGGCTGGCGGCACCTCGAATACCGCCTTCCTCGGCCTGTACGCGACGGCCCACGGCAATCCTCTTGATGTGTACTCGCACGACCCTGCGTATTATTCCTATGATGCGCAGACGTTTGAGGCGAACCATCCGGGCAAGGACTGCATGTTCTGCCATAAGGGGTCGATGCTCCGCAACGATGAGGTCGTCCTGTTCCGCGAGGAGCAGGTCACCATCAACTTCCTAGTGGAGTTCCGCGCCTGAGAATCTGAGACTTTCTACGAAAGCAGAGGCTTTTATGCCTCTGTTTTTTGTTGCGATTTGCGCACGGTCGCTCAATTTTTGCTAGAATTAATGTATGAAGAAGAAAAAAAGGTCGAGCGCGGCCGAAATCGCGCAGCACATGAGCGTCATCGCGCTCACCGCATTTTTCCTCACGCTGTCTGAAGAATCGTCCGGCTTGCCGAAGAGCCTTATTCTTGGCGAGATGATGGCGCTGACCGTTCTGTATATGTATCTGTTCTGCCTCCCCGATATCTCCGAGGAGCGCAAGAAGCATTAAGGAGTGTTGATTTTGCCGGAAGAAAAGGAAATATCAGAGAAGGTATCCGAGGCAGAGAAGAAGCCGGAGGATGTATATCTTGCGGAGCTGAAGAAGATTCGCAAGGAGATTTACTACAACCGCATCGTAATGGCAATCTTCTTTGTCATCGCACTGTTCTATATCCATCAGGAAGCGGGCCGCATCAGCGACGTGCTTGCGACTTTCATGGAAATGCTCATGCCGAACTGAGAGAGGAGAAGGAATCATGGCAACATTTTACGCTGCAGATATCGATTGGGATACTTATGATGATGATGAAGGCGCAGATAACCTGCCGATGGAACCTATTGTTCTGCCGGAGTGGATGCAGGAAGAGCTTAATGACCGCCTTGCCGACAACGACGCAGGCCCCATCGAGGCTTTCCCGCTGGAAGACGAGATTGCAGACTACCTTTCCGACGAATACGGATTCCTTGTTAATAGCTTTATTCTATACAAGGTTAATAGCTTTATTCTATACAAGGATAATGCCTGATATTTCTTGTTGGAGAGGTTGATGTTTTTATGTACGAAAAGGAAAGCCTGTCGCCGGATTTCGTCGATGCCAAACGGCTGGGGAGTACGTTCAGCGAGGAGAACATCGCTAAGCTCTATCAGAACCTAGACCGCTCGAAACTGCCTGTCATCCCATACAATGCTTCGATTGACGAGCTGAACCGCCTCGCGGAGCACATCGCCGGTCAGTACGCCTACCTCCAGAACAGCTTCGGCGTCCTGAAAGCCGCAGAGAGGAAGTACGACCGCGAGCGGCAGAGGGCGTTCAGCAAGGCGTACCGCAATGCGGAGCAGAAGGTCGCAGGAGCGACGCAGGCGATGCTGAAGATGGTCGCGGAGGCAACGAAAGAGGTCACGAAAGCCGATGACAAATTGGACGATGTGCGCAACCGCCTCGACATGATGGATGCCCGCCTGAAGGCATACAGCATCCTAGACCAAGATGTGCGGAAACTGCTGAGCTCAGAAATCGAACTGATGCGGCAGCATATCGAGTAGGGAGAAAGAATATGCAAATCATATACGTCGCACACCCATATACCAACAACCCGCAGGCGAACATCGCCGATGCGCGCAAAGCCATCCGCAAGCTCCATCGCCAGCATCCGGAGAACTGGTACACGACGACGCTCGGCGAGTTCGACGAATATATGCCGTATGCTGACATCATGCATCATTGCTTCGGCCGGATTCGGCGGAGCGACCTTGTCCTGTTTCTGCCGGACTACAAAGGCAGGAGCTGGAAAGAGTCGGAAGGATGTCGGATGGAGTATTGGTTTGCGAAGCAGATTGGGAAGCCAATCTTG
>Ga0310695_10013313_pt1 | contig 11336 bp, 6 predicted proteins | sample RumenRJG_04DNA_FD_203882 | JGI IMG/M metagenome (GOLD analysis project Ga0310695, IMG submission 203882) | Bovine rumen microbial communities from Lethbridge, Alberta, Canada - RJG_04 (v2) (version 2) | ecosystem: Host-associated > Mammals > Digestive system > Stomach > Rumen | place: Canada... | reverse complement strand
GGAGCTTTGTTTATTATCAGCCTTTTTGATGAAGTGTAACAAAAGATCTGTCAGATCCTGCCTGAAAACAGGATCTGATTGTTAATCTGATTTTTTGACTTTCCTAAAGTAGCCAGAGAATGACATAGATAACAACGCTGTTCAGAGTATCGGCAAACAGCGTTCCAACAATAGGAATGAGCATGAAGGATTTTATGGAAGGTCCATACTTTCCAACCAGCACCATCATGTTTGAAATTGCACTTGATGAAGCTCCAAGACCAAATCCGCAGGTTGCTGCTGATATAATGGCTGCATCATAATCTTTTCCTGTTATTCTGAATATTACATAGATAGCTGCAGCTGTAATCAGAACAAACTGAAGTATGAAGATAACTATTTGAGTAAGGTTGATTACAGATAGCTGCCAGATGGCTATATTCATAAAATCAATAGCCAGGAATAAGGACAGACACAGTGCTCCGATATAATTAAGCTCTACTGGATATACAGGGAGTTTTCCTGTTATATCTCCAATATTGCGAACAATAATGGCGACAAACATTGCTCCTATATAATCAGGAAGAACCGGACCAAAGAGTGCCAGTACATCGCAAAGAACCATTCCCAGACCCATTATAATGAGTATTCTGTAGATAACCTTCGCAAGCTTGGCAGGGAATGGAAGCTCTGGTGTTTTGTCTTTGGCTTTTTCCTTTCTGCCGGGATTTTCTTTTGATGTTTCTATATTAGCTTTAAGATTATACTTTTTAATTAGGTAACGGCCGAGAGGACCTCCAATCAGAGCCGAGGTTATAAATCCTAATGTACACATACCATATGTTAGATTCTGACCATTCTCAAGTCTGAAATCCTCAAGTACAGGACCAACTATTTCTGCTACACCCTCTCCTCCCATCATGGAGATTGATCCTGCAGTAAGGGCATTCAGCATATCTCCTCTGAATACAAATGCCGTACCTAAAGCAACAAGATTCTGCAGAATAATCAGAACAAAAACACATACAACCAGAATAATCATGGTTAAAAAGCTTTTTCTGAGAATCCTCAGGTCTACCTGAAGTCCAATGGTGGTAAAGAAAACCACCATACACAGATCTTCAATGGTTTTGTTAAAGGCAAAGACATATCCGCAAAGATAGAATATGTAATTAACTAATGCAATTACCAGTCCGCCTATGACAGGGGATGGAATACAGTATTCATCAAGAAAAACAATTCGTTTTTTCAGAAACATGCCTAAAAACAGAACCACCACAGCAAGCGCTACGGTTTCAAACAGATCGAGATTTATAATTTGCAGCATAATTATTCCTTAGTCCTGTCCGGCGATAAGATTCATCTTGATAATTGATTCGACAACGTTTGTAGCCTTGACGTCAACTCCATTTTCCTTGAAGAACTCATGTGCACCTTCATGGAAACCTATGTTATGTAAGGTCTTGCCTGCATGACGAAGCTCTCTTTGGGATTCCTCCTTACTCAGAGCCTTATTTCCTAAAATACCGTTCTTTAACAGTTCTGATACCGTATTATTTTCAAGGTAGATACTGGCCACCATTAAGACCTCCATATCCAGAGTCCTAATGTCTATACCTATATCAGGATATGTGTCTGCACTTATTTCTCTTTGTGAAAAGCAGGAGTCTGAGGAAGCAAGTTCCTGTATCTTGGTTCTAGGTAGAGACATCATACGAACCTTGTTCTCTTTGGAGAATTTAAGAAGCTTATCCGAAGGGACTCTGTCAAAGATGAAAGCTACATCAGCTTTTTTCTCTTTTAGCATTTCAAGAGCGTTATCAATATCTGTGAAATTATCTAGGTTTATATCGTGTTTTTTACTGTTAGTGTTAAATACATGTTCACAGATATGCTTTGAATAGGAGTCATCACTGCCTATGATCAGATTACTGCCGTAGATATCTGTAACTTCATCAATTAGTGAATCGTCCATGATTACAATATGTAGAGTTTTATCGTATACAGATGCAACCGTAGCGAAGTTTTCCTTTACTTCATCTCCATCGTTCAATATGTTGTAACTTTTATCTGTAAATCTGCCAATGGATTCAGCTGAAGTTTCATCTGTCTCGTTTTTTAGGGCTGTATCAAGTGCTGATCCCTCAATTAAGGAGAGATCCAGCAGAACATGGTTTAAAAGTCTGACCGAGGCTCCGGAGTTTTTGGTATAGACTGGTTTTAGTCTGATTGAACTCTGATTGCTTTCAAGCTGTTCATTCAGAGTAGCTACATAAGCCTCATACCCGCTGCCAGGCTCACCGACTCCTACTCTAAGGACGTTTTTACCATCGTCAGAGCATCCGGTAAGGAACCATGCACACAGAAGCAATGTCAGTAATTTTTTCATAGACATCCTTTTTACCTTATCCTAATTGGCACAAAATCTTCTCATCAGAACTAAAGCTTATTCTTAACAATGGTTAGAAGTGTATTTCCATTTGCCGTCGTTTTGGATGAATAGCTCAGCATTCCGCCTGATACCAGTTTTAGCCAGTTTATATATTCAATCTTGTTTTCAGAGCCCTTAAGCTCAATGCTAAAAGAAGAGAATTCATAATTCTGTTTTACCTTGTCAGCCTCTTTAGCCAGTGTCGCAGGATCGTGGGAGAACTTATCAATGACATCTTCCTTGAGATTCATTTCAAAGGTGACATTCTGAATATTACCGCTTTCTCTTGCTTCCTTTAGTTTCTGTTCAAGGGCATCATTTAACAGGCCTTCTTTTTTTAGTTTATCAAGATGCTCATCTTTCAGTCGGTTGCTTACGGTTTTATCTGTAGCATAATCAATTGCGCCGGTTATATCTGAGACATGAATCGTATGGTAATTTTCAACATAGTCGATGCCGAGAGCCTCAATCGGTTTTGTGATGGCATCACTGACGACAGTATTAACCTTGTCAGCTACATCATAGACAGCTTTTAGAGGTTTTATATCATCTGAAACCTTATCAAGAGTAACCTCTTTAATATTCTGAATCTTGTCAGCAAATTCAATGGCAGTAAAACCAAGGTTCATGGTCCATTTACGGTGTTTTTCAGTAATTACTCCTGAATTGTCTATAATGGTCTTGGTATCATATCCAAGACTGGTTTCAAGTTCTAATTTTCCTATGGTCGCATTGGATAACACGGCATTGACAACCGGATGATCATCTGCAAATTTCTCATCAGCATCAACTCCCTCTATTTTAGAATTTTCCTCGATTTCTTTACCGTATGCAGCCCATTTTGCAAAGTTTCCGATATCAGCAGAGGCGTTTAACCCTCCTGAAATAGTTCCGCTGGTACCTGCTGAGGCTGATTCTGAAAGCTTAACATCATTGCTTGAGAGCTGTCCTGTGAACATTTTGCAGACAAAGACAGCGGCTTCGTCATCAGAGTCGAATTTCAGATTCAGAACCTTGCCAAATCCTCCCTTGACTCCTAGTTCAGCGGTAGCTCCGCTCGCCTGCAGCAGATCGACACTCGCCTCTACACCTACTCCAGCCAGAGTATTAGTATTGATGGTCAAAGACAGCTTGCCATCTTCATCGCGATTGAAGATTACACCGGAGTTTTTCAGAAGAGAGAGACTCAGCTTCAGGGAGACCATTCCGTTTTCTGTGAGTGTTCCTCCTGTGACAGCATCAATTGCTTTGAGTGGATCAAACTTGAAGGCCATATCCTTGCTCTTGTCCACATATTTGACTGTGTCAGGAGTGATGGATTTTATCATTTCCTTTACGCATGGAAGGTATTTTTCAAAGTTCTGTGTTCTACGCTGTGTTTCGGTATAGTTTCCCTCAAAACGGTCCACAACACGGGACTGAATTGTTGAAACAACACTGAATAGCGTGTTTTTAAGAATACTCCAGCCTCTGGCAATTAAGTGGTCGTTTTTCCCTTCAATCAGCTTGGCTCTGGTCAGCATATCCGCAAGGTTTGCATCAAAGCCTCTTTCGATGAGGGCATTTTTCATTGAATTTTCTATACGGGTCTTTTCTTCATCGCTTGTAGAATCGCTTCTGTAAGCTTCAAAAACTTCGTTTCTGCCTGAATATCCTAAAGAGGCTGCAGCATAGCTGCCAGCTAGTCTTACAATGGCGCGGACATTTCTGTCGCCTAAAAGTTTTTCTCCTAAAGCCTGAGCCTGTTCATTCTGAGATGTCTCATACAACGCAGATTTCTTTGTTGTACTGCCGACATTCTTTTTATAGTCAGATGTGAAGGAATCAGTAACTTTCTTAAGTACTCCTGTATCGAGATTTGAATTTTCTCCAAAAGCTGTTTTTAGAGTATTAAGTGTTGTTTCAAGAGGATCGTTGCTACTTGTGGCATAAGTGACCACAGCGTCAGCCTGGGCAGTGTTTTCTGCAGTCAGGTGTTTTGATATAAAATCATCAAGTTTCTTCTCAAAATCCTGTCCTTCAGCTTTTCCTAATTCTCTCAGATCGGCACTGAACTGTGTAGGTTTGCTGTCACGAGGATCTGTTGAGGTAAATGAACTGGTGTCTACGTTCATTTTCAGGAGTTTGAGACTGTTAATAAGCTCTTTCTTCTCCTGAACTGAAAGTTTCTGATTTTCGTCGGTTACTTTGATGAACTCTCTAAGATTTTTCCTCTTAAGGCCTGTATTTACAGCCAGATTGTTAAGAATAAGATTCTTTATGGCGTTAAGATCTTTATCTTCACTGGACACAGTCCCGTTTAATAGATTATGAAGCTTTGAATCTATTTCAACCGTTTTCTCGAAAGTTAGATTTTGAGCGGCCTTTAGTATTTTCTCATCAGGCTCGCCCTTGCTCTGTATATATTTTGCGCCCTCATCCTTGGCTACAAACTGGGCGTAGCTGTCACCGTGACGCATTAGCGTAATCTCAATATATTTATTGAGCGCAAGCTTTGCTGCCTTGGTTAAAGGAACACTCTTGCCCTGAGTTGAGAGAAAATCTGTTAGTTCTGACAGCGCTTCATCACATTTTTTATAGAAATTCTCGATTTTATCATCTGAAAATTCTTTTGATGGTGGAATGGTAACCCCAGAGAGTTCAGCCAGATTTCGTTTGCCCTGATACTGATTGAGCTTGATGCTGAACTCCTTTTCTTCCGCACTGAACTTAAGATTCTCTGGATTTTTTATCCCTATTTCCTTAAGATCTTTTTCAGAGAATTTGGAAATATCATCAATAAGGTTGTCTCTCAGGGTAATAATTGTTACTGCAACATCCTGACCCTTTGGCTTATCACCTGGCATTAACCCCTGTTTTTCTAAAAGATTTGAGACGATAGGATTCTGTAGAGAGCTGTTCTTTTCCTTTATTGTATTGGCGTATTTTTCGCTCATGCCCTTATATTTTGAATTTATTCCGTCTAACAGGGCTCCCTTGTCAAGGGCAACCTTTAAAAGTTCATCTGGTGACTTGATGTTATCAAACTGACGAACTCCGCCGGTTATAATTGATGAGTTTATAAAAGTCAGCTCTTTTCTCATTTCGTCAAGAGCAAGCTGAATCTTGCCTTGTGTACTTTCTTTCCCCAATGCCTCCAGAATATCTGTGTTGTAGTTACTCATGGCATTTAATTTATCTGTTATGGCATTGAGATTCTTTTGCTGTTCATCTTTTCTGAACAGACCAGTGGACTTTGAGATCATGCGGTCAACAACTGCCGGAGAAAGGGAGTTTTTAAACTCCTGTCTGGCATTGTAGCCTGAGGATTTTCTCTCTGGAATCAGTTCCTTGACAGGGGAGGATTCCTCGGTACTTATCGAGAAGACCCTCTTTGGAACATTGTTAATTTCTCCTTTTTCCAGCTTCTCTGTCATTTCTGCGTGATATGCACTGTGAAGCAGCGTATTCCATACTATGTCCAGGTGAGGAAGTTTTCCCGCAACTGCGCTGTCAAGTACTCTCTTAAGGGTTGCAGAATCAATATCCTTCATGTTGGAATTTACAATCTTGTAGAGGTCAAGATTGATCTGTTCATCTGCTAAAAGCTTAGGATTAGCCTTAAGCTCTTCTGGAGTTGGCGGAACAGCCTTTAAATCCAGATTATTCTGTTTTAAATCCAAAGCTGCAGCCTGTTTAACAAGATTTAAATTGAGGTATTTGCCGCACTTCTGCACCACCCTTTCATCTGAACTGTGGCATAGGAAACTACCCATTGCAGCAAATGCAGTAAAGGTACTTTTATCCTGTTCCCTGACAGAGGCAAGTTTATCTACAAAGGCATTTCCTTCTGCAGGATTGTCAAGACATCTGCTTAATCCCTCTAAAACCTCTGTTGAAAACTCTCCCATGGACTTAGGATTATTCTTAATGTCATCGGAAGTCAGTTTTCCTGAAAGCAGGGCAAAACCTTTGAAATCAAAACGGGCCTGACCCAGAACATTCATAAGTTCAGAAAAATTGTTCTGAAGCTTTGGATCGCCACTGATTTTACTCATCAGACTCCTCAGCGCTAACAGATTTGGTGTTTCTGTAAGTCCATTTACACCAAATTCTAGTTTGGTCAGATTCAGACTGATTATTTTTGCAAGTGGTTTTGAATGTTCTGGCAGCAGATGTCTGTTTATTTCATCTGCTATTTTTGTAAGCTCGGATGCAAGATTTGCATTTGATACAGGATTATCCACCAGACTGACAATTCTGGCTCCGATTCTGTCAAAGGCACTTCTTGAATGAGCATTTAGCTTGTTTAAAAGAAAGGTATTGCCGCTTGCTTCATTCTCTACTCTGGCAGCAAGGGTCTTAAGTGAACTTCCTTTTATATTTGGAGAGTCAAGATAAGACTCGATTTCATGATGCAGCTTTACAACATCATTAAACTTTGGTTCTAGCTCATTTTTGAGTTCTCTGAACTGAGCGCTGGTTTTGCTGTCAAGATGGACACATGAGTTGACTCCGCAGTATGGAGAAATTCCTGATTTTGCTGTGTTCTGTGTAAAACGCAGCTCTGTTGGTTTGAATTTGTCAGGGTTGAAGTCCTTTAAATTATTCTGGAAGCCTTTAAGATCTTCGCTACGTTTTTTTATATCCTCAAGAGCGTTATGTTTGTTCTGCGTAATTGTGTTGATCTGAGCTTTCAGCTGTTCTATGGCATCTTTACAGCTGTTTTTTACATCATCAGGCAGATTTTCAAGTATATCCAGAGCCTTCTGTGCAGTCTGGGAACAGCCTTCTGGACCTGCAGCAATATGCTCTGCCAGAGCACACTGAATTTCCTGCAGAACTGTATTTGATATTTTTCCAGATGAGTTATCTGCTGAATTTATTTGAAACTTTGCTGTCATCAGGAATGCTGACATCAGATCGAGGTAGGCTCTCTGTGCGTTTGAGGTTGAGGTCTTGTAAAGCATGCCCATTTTACTGAAATCATTTTCTTCCTTTAGAGCATCAATACATTTTTCTTTAAACTTCAGGTCGCATTCAGAGGCTTCCATCTGCATTTTCTGCAGATTGGCGTTATTGTTGCTGAATACCGAATTAACAAGAGCTTTGTTTATATTTAAAAGAAAGAATTTCTTATCAAACTGCTCAATACCTGCTGAGTTGCCACTGGTTTTAAGCTTATCAATTAGAGTCTTAAGCCTGTCTTTTGGAGATGATCCTCTTATGATATCTGCGTTATGATTTGGCTCGCTATCAATTTTCTGACTAAGTGAAATAGCATCATTAAGGGAGTTTGAGTAAGTTTTCTGGTTATTATCGACTTTCTCTTCCTGATTCTGAATATTGATTTTTTCAGGCTCAATTCTGTTTCTTATTGAAAAATCACTCATACGCTGGTCCTTATATATTTTTAATCATGCTTGTACTTTAAATCATGCCTTAAGGAAAAAAAACTTAGCATAGTCAGACATGCTTAAAGTCCAGACTTAGTACATCTATGCCTATTATTGAGATCTGAATATAAAAGTTCTAGCGTCTTTTAACCGCTTTGGGATTAAGGTCAATAACAATTACAAAGACTGTGATTTTTACGGCATGATTAACCACTTTTGTTCAGTTAAAATGTCATTTAACTTGATTAATTTTTAATTTTGGAGGAAAGTAGGTATAAGAAAAGATAATCCTATCTATATCAGAATTGAATCTTAATGATTCCATGAGAGTATCTCAATCGTTCTGATAGCTTTGTTTCGCGGATATATTTGGTCAAACCTGTAATTTTAAAAATTAGAACTACTCCTAATTATTAGAAGATTTTTAAAGATATTTTTGGGTTTGTAGTATCAGGTTATCCTTAATTTTTATTTCTTATATATAATAATCTTAGTTAGTTGTTTATTATTTGTATTTTGAGTTTATTGAAATGTATATTCAGATAAAAAAATCAAACAATACCCAGTACGTATACCTTGTTGAATCTTTTCGAAAGGAAGATGGCTCTATAGGCCATAGAACTCTTAACAAATTAGGCAAGCTTGATGACCTCCTAAAGGATGATCCGAATGCGCTTGAAAAGCTGAAGAGAGATGTTAAAGCCAAGTCTGCAGAGTTGAAAGGCGCAATCAAAAAGGATGTGGTAACACGTCTGAACTCAATGGCCAAAAGCTCGAGACTTAAAAAGTTTGAGAACGGCTTCCCTCAGGTTAACTATGCTTACGCAATCTTCAATCACATTTGGTCCGATGTTCTAAAGCTTGATTACCGTCTTAACTATCTGCAGACCAGATATCACGCAAAACTCAAATATTCTTTATCTGAAGTAATTCTCGCCAATCTTGTTATTTCCATTCTTGGTTATGATGAGGAAAACAGCGAGCTTGTATACGGCCCTGATCTGGGCTTCCTCGGATGCAACTATTCTCTAGAGCAGTTAAAGGAATATCTTGCAAACTCACAGGATATTCTGAATGAAGAGTCTCTATATATGCTGCGTTTTATTGTTAAGCAGCTTTCTGATGAATACGATATGGATTTTCTAAGCTCAACAATGAGCCAGTCCGGACTTACGCTCGATCCTGATACTCTAAGTAAACTGAAGATGTCAGGTTCAGATACAACCATCAGCAAGGAAGAACTTATTTTTACCAAGACAGCCCGTTTTAATCAGATGTCCAGCTATCTGAAACTGATTATGATGAAGATCATCAGATTCAAGCTGGAGCAGGCAACAAAGGAAAGCTACGATTATGCTGAAATCCGAACTGCTTTAAGAGAGGCTATTGTTCTTGTTGACTATCCTCTGGTTGAAGGAGAGAGCTTCCTCTATGTAAAGAGAAACAATGGCAAGAATGTTATTTTAATGAACAAGATTCTGAAGGCTATGGGTATGAGCCCTCTGTTTAATATTCAGGACAAGACTGAGCTGGGACATCGTCTTCATCTGAAATTAAAGGAAGACAGCAAGATTGTTCCAAACTTCATTATGAAAAAAATTTAGGCTAGGTAGACAAGAGGTTTATCATGAGGGTTCAGGGGTTATCTTCAGAGGGTTCTTCTGCACCTGTTGCAGACAGTAAGGATGATTTAAAAACAAGAGGAGACGACTACTGGTCTAATCAGAAGAAAGAACAGTTTGAGAAGGAAATGTCTCGTAAGGAAGGCGCCGGTTCTGACAAAAACAATGGGGATTCCCAGAGAAAGGATTCAGACATGTCTTCTATGTTCTCTTCATTTGCCAAACAGGCAAGCTCTATGACAAGTTCTTCTGTTAATGCAGCTTCTCAGAGTTCATCTGTAGGTACTCAGACAGAGCTTCAGCAGCTGGTTACATCTCTTGTTGATAAGATTCTGGTTTCTCAGCCTAGACTTGATGGCGCTCATCAGGTAATGCTGCAGCTGAATGATACTGTGCTTACTGATACATCAATTACACTGACTCGTGATGTGACCGGTATGCTTTTTGTGAATATCGTGTCATCAGATCCTCTTTCCTTCAAAAAACTTATGGCAACCAAAGATATGCTTGAGGCAGATCTTGATACTCATGAGAAGAATGCTTTCAGAGTAGAGGTTTCTTTTGACGGTATTGAAGCTGAGGGGGTTCATAACGATATCAGAGGCCTGGCAGGAAACAGCGATGCTGTTCTGAAAGACGGAGAAAATGATAATGTCTGAATCGGTTCCTTATAAGATTGAACCCCTATCTGTAGCTCAGGCTCGACTTTTCAATGCCGTAAACGCGGCAATGGGAACAGGCTCGGTCTTTAAGTTCAGTCCTTTAACCGTTTTTGATTCAGAGGAAGTTGTTAGTGCTTTCCTGAATATCAATGGTGCTGTGCTTAAGGTGAGCGCACTATCTGATGATTTTTTAAATGAGGAGCCTCTGTTACAGGATATCAATACCAGATCACTTCCTTTTGAGCTGCTGTCAGCCAGTCTTGAAATGGTATTTACAAAGGAGATAGAGTATCTGTCTTCAAAGGTTAATGCCTATATAACCTTCTGTGATCCACCGGTTTCTTTTTCATCAGTTTTTGCTTTGTATTGTACCCTGAATCATGCGAACTGTTCCATTCCTTTAAAGATCGAGATTCCAAGTGATGAGGCTGCTTTTAATCTTGCCCTGATGTTTGAAAATCTTGAGAAGACTGTAAATTCAGCTCTTGTATATAACCTTGGAGTTGAACTTGGCTTTGATATTGGCTACGTTACATTAAAAGCTCGTGATCTCAAGGATCTTTCATGCGGAGATATCCTGATTCCGGATGTTTATCTGTTTGATTCAAATCTTGCCTATGCCAAGATGGGGAACAAATGTCTGGTTTTTGATCTTGCAGTGGGACAGGGTATTTTTAAAGGCATAAAAACAGTTGCAAACGAGGAGAATATAAACAATATGAGCGAAAATACTCAAGATATGTCAACGAATGAAAACGCTTCTCAGATTGATGAAAACGGTACAATTAACACAGATGATCTTAATTTTGAGGTTGCCTTTGAAGTTGACAGAAGAACGCTGTCCTTCGAAGAGGTTTCAACTCTAAAATCAGGCTCTGTACTGTCTTTATCCTGTTCAAAGCAGTCTCCTGTAACCATTAAGGTTAACGGAAAGCGAGTAGGACTTGGCCGACTGGTTGATCTTGGAGATAATATTGGCGTTCAGATTACAGAACTAAAGAGCTGATTTTATGGGAAGTGATTTCAATCATTTTAACTTTCTTGTACTGATGGCTGTGATGGGCCTTATGCCTATCCTTGTCACAGTGGTTACCTCTTATTGCAAGATTGTTATTGTTCTTTCTCTAATCAGAAACGCACTGGGTGTTCAGCAGACTCCTCCAGGCATGGTGCTGGCTGCTCTGTCAATGATTTTGTCCGTGTTTATTATGGCGCCTGTAGGAAAGCAGATTGTCGATGATCTTGATGGAGTTGAGCTTGAAAATAA
>Ga0310695_10013310_pt1 | contig 11337 bp, 7 predicted proteins | sample RumenRJG_04DNA_FD_203882 | JGI IMG/M metagenome (GOLD analysis project Ga0310695, IMG submission 203882) | Bovine rumen microbial communities from Lethbridge, Alberta, Canada - RJG_04 (v2) (version 2) | ecosystem: Host-associated > Mammals > Digestive system > Stomach > Rumen | place: Canada... | reverse complement strand
TCGAAGATGTTAAAGTGTGTTTTCCCTATCTCAGGACAAAGACGAGTAGCACGTCCCAGCATCTGCTCAAAAAGAATACGGCTGTTGATCTTACGCATAAAAACAAGGTTGCATATTTTTGGAACATCAATACCCGTTGTCAGCAGATCCACAGTGACTGCGATATTGGGATACTGATTATTTTTGAACTGCTTTATTACTTGCAGTATCTTTTTCTTGTTTCCTCCGGCAGTCTTGCCTGTTATCTTCATTATAGCATCGTTTGAAATGCCATATTCCTTATAAATATCACGAAGAGTATCCACAATGCAATCGGCGTGACTATCATTAACCGCAAAGATAAGAGTTTTTTCATCGCTTTCGGGATTGATAAAAGATGCGATCTCCTCTAATACCTTCCTGGTATGATCAGGCAGAACGATTTGGCGGTTGAAATCAGACACATCAAAATCCAGTTCATCTTCAAGAACCGAGCCGTTGAGCAGCTCATTTGTGTTTGGATCATACTCAGCTAATGATTCACCCTTTTTGAACTTCACATTATTTTCAATGAAATCTGTATTGATAATATAGGGCGGATCATGGTCAACAAGCCAGCCGTCAATAACCGCTTCGCGATAGCTGTATGTGAAAATAGGTTCTCCGAAAATCTGCGTTGTGTGCAGTGCTGGTGTTGCTGTTAATGCTATTTTTACAGCATCAAAATACTCAATAACCTGCTTATACTTACTCATGTAATCGAGCTGGTCTGAATAGAGGATCTCTTCCTCAGTCATCTCTCTGTCAAGAATATACCCTCTATGTGCCTCGTCCACGATTATGAGGTCGAACGCACCGGGCATAAGATCAGGCTTATCAGATAGGATTGTACGTTTAAGCAAGCCCTGAACTGTCGAAATGCTTACTTTTGTTTCAAGATTGATTTCATTGTCGTCAATATTTTTGATCTCATATATTTGGTTCAATGTCATAAGCTCTTTCAGCTTAACATCTTTGAACGTATCCATAGCCTGTTCTCCGAGAGAAACTCTGTCAACAAGGAAAAGAATTCTTCTGAAGCGCTTGGATTCCAGCATCTTATATATTAAACCAAGTACAGTACGGGTTTTCCCTGTACCTGTCGCCATAGCAAGAAGTGCTGTCTGTTTACCTTCAATTATTGCATCTGTCGCCTTACTAATGGCTTTTATCTGATAATCTCTTAAATTAAGCCCTGTGGTATCTTCCATAAAGGAATCATCAGCATCATTCAGTGCTTTATTTGCTTTGTCAATATCTTGCTTGAGTTTTTCCTCAATATCAGCAGGACTGAACCAATTCCTAATAGGGTATGATTGGTTTTCAGCATTACGTGCATCTAAGAACCATATTCCTGATTTGGTACGAATCTGTTCTAAAAAAGCTCTGCCATTTGATGCAAACAGAAACGGTACTTTATACTTGTCCCATCTATTTATAACATATTTGTCATGCTCTGTTCTGATGCTCTGTGCATAATCCTTTACTTGAACATCAATAGTTGAAGCAACATCCTCTCCCCATTTTTTGGCATCCATTACTGCAACGAGTTTTTCACCAATAAAGAACGCATAATCAGCAGACCCTTTACTACATAACTGAGAATCAGTAGGCCACTCGCTTATTGCGATATTTCTCCCTTTAACAGGACGAGTACCTTTACTGTAACGCAGATTATTGGTATCTGCTTCCCAGCCCGCTTTTCTTAACTGTTCATCAATAAGGCATCTTGTCTGGGCTTCACTCCACTCCATCATAGCCGATACAGTTAAGCCACGTTTTGCTCGCTCTTTTTGTGTGGTTCCGGAAGCGGCTGTCTTTACCTCTTCCAGCTTTTGAGTCAGCTCCGCTATGCGCTTTTCCTGTTCTTCTAATGTTTTTTTCATAGCTGAAGGCTCAGTTTCTTTTGGAAGAACAAACGATTCAGGATTAAAAGACCAATCTCCGTAGGTCTGCATAAACCATACAGCAAGATTATATGCCATAGAAAGAAGCATTTTTGCGTCATCCAGAGAATCGGCACCGGCATGAACAGCATCGTTACGATTCTTTCTGAGTGCATAAAGAGTATTATCAATGTCATATGGCAATAAACCGGCACGCTTCAGAAGTCGTATACGGTTTGATTGTGTATTATCGGTAACAGGATCGGGAATTCCTTCAAAAACCATGATTTCTTGTACAAGGCGCTCTGAAAACATCCCCAGCTTATACATACAAGCATTAGGATCTGAATACAAATATTTTTCTGCCGTATCTGCTATCTGAGCAAGAGCAGGCCAATATTTATTGAGAAAAACAAAGTTAGACTTCATGTACGGTCCTCCCATCTTTTTACGATAATATGAAAAACGGTATACTATTCCATACTATCTATTATACCATTTTTTGTTTTAAAAATCAATCAAAAACTGATGATTCGACTAATAATTGAGAAAACTACATCGCCTATAGATTAATTGTTATTTCCGCTAATAGTAGATGGTTCATTAAAATGCTGTTGCTCTTTTTGTAACAACTTTCACCACCGAAAAAATAATTATTATCACAACACCTGCAACATACACAATTGCAGGTGCTTTTTTTGTGCGTTTATCCAAAGATTTGAAAAATAGCTGTGCAAAACGGCTTTCCCAGTTCTTTATAAGTAGAGGGCATTGAAAGGCGTCCTCCTCACCGGCTACAATAAGGAGACGATAAGAATGAGAGCTTTGATCATCAGGCTTTTATGCACCTCTACAAAATAATATGAAATTATTATGAAAATGGTTGCCAAAAGGGCTCTCCCATTCCTCTATAAGTAGAGGGCAAAATAATCGGCACATATTGAGCGCGATTTGTGCAGCTATCCAAACTTTTTTAGTCAGACTTCAAAAACACCTTCTCCCATTCCCTTATATATGGAGGCGATAAAAATGAGAACATTGATGAGCAGTCAATTATGCATCTCTACAAAATAATATGAAAAGGGTAGCATAACGGGTCCTCCCAGTTCTTTATGAGTAGAGGGCAAAATAAACAGCTGCCATATGCCTCGGCTTGTGCATAGTCACAAAATTTATGAAAACAGGGCTACAAAATGCCTCTCTCAGTCCTTTATAAGTAGAGGGGCATAGAATCTTGACAATTGAATATCCTGCGCAGGAGTGATACACAGCAGTTAAGTACGCCGCAATAGCTTGGAGGGGCTTAGCGCATCGAGCTGTGGAATACTTCTCTCACGTCACGCAAGACGGAATGAAAGGAACGGTACTGCGCAAGGGCTCCTGTAAAATAATTGCTAACTTGCTACCAAGTGGGCTCAGGCGATGATATATCTTCATTTTCGCTGATAGCAAAGTTGATAGTTGTTAGTTTTATAATTGGCAAAATATACGAAGCGGCAAACATGATTCTGTGCAAGCCTACAAAGTTTCAAAATCATTGCCAAAAAGTGTCTTTCTCAGCGGCTACTATATGAGGCGATAAAAATAGGAACATTCATAAGCCGGCAATTATGCACCTCTACAAAATAATATGAAATTATTATGAGAATGGTTGCCAAAAGGGCTCTCCCAGTTCCCTATAAGTAGAGGGACAAATAATTCGGTGCTTGTGCAGTCCTACAAAGTTTTACAAAAAAACTGTGCAAAACGCCCTTCCTAGTCCCCTATAAGTAGAGGGCAATTTTCAGAAATGGAAAATTTTCTGAAAAATTTGCCGGAAAGGCTTATCAAAACGCCTCTCCCAGTTCTCTATACTTAGAGGGCAGAGTATCTTGAAAATTAAATATCCTGCGCAGGAGTGATAACACAGCAGTTAAGTGCGCCGCAATAGTTCCGCAGCGTGTCCTCAGCAAGTTTGGCTACCGAGCCTTAAAGTAAGGGTTCGTATTTAGTAGCTTGCGAAATTGGCTGAAGGGGCACCCTTCCTTGGAGGGGCTTAGCGCATCGAGCTGTGAACTACTGCTCTCTCGTCACGCAAGGCGGAATGAAAGGAACGGTACTGCGCAAGGGTCCAGACAAAACAATTGCTAACTTGCTACCAAGAGTGTCTAAACGCCGATATATCATTACTTCTGCCGATAGCAAAATCGGTAGTTGTTAGTTTGACGATAGTAAATTGCTAACGTCGGAAAAGCTCTGTATCAGGTGCTTTGACCGTGCTTGGTAGTTTGTTAGTAAAATCAGAGTGGCAGGGCACCATGTTGCGCGTTTGTGCGCGGTTTGTGCCGCCCTGCGGCGAAAGGAGGGATTACTACACCACAAGAGCTCTCGGAGCGATCCTGAGGGCAAATAAAGCGAGTTTGAAAGAAAGGCTGAGAAGATGACTGAAAACAACATTTACAACGAGCCGTACTGCGTCAGGGACGGCTGCCTTTACGAAACAGTCGAGCGGAAGGGGAATGTCACAATGGTCAGGCTGTGCGATTACGTCCCCGTGCTGAAATCTGAGATAACATTCGATGACGGAAGTGAGTGCCGAAAGGCATTCGAGATCGGAGCTGTACATTCCAACGGAACGACAATGCCGACGGTAACTGTCACCGCAGACGAGATGAGCAGCATGAAATGGCTAATCGAGAAGTGGGGCTCGCTGGGTTCATATTCGCCTGCAAACAATACGCTCGGCAAGATACGTCATGCAATTATGAGTACGAAAGCTGATGTCGAGTTCAGGACTGTGTACAGTCAGACAGGCTGGCGTCAGATCGGTGAGCGGTATGAGTTTCTGATGCCGTCTGCGGATAGTCAGTTCACAGTGGAGCTGCAAGGCAAGCTGAACGCTTATCACTGGAGTGAAAGCGCAAGTGCGGACAAGCTGTTCTATCTCACAGCGCTGCTTGAAAACGGTCTTCTGCCGCAGAGAGTTATGCTTCCGCTGCTTGCAGTAACATTTCTGTCTCCGCTGGAGCTCTTTCTTAAAGCGGCGAGCTGTGAACCGAAATTCATAACTGCTCTTGTTGGTAAAACAGGTACGCGCAAGTCAACCACGGCTGCGCTGATGTGTTCGTTCTTCGGCAGCTTCACAGCCAGCACTCTGCCGATGTCGTTTCACGATACGGCGAACAGTATTCTCAGCAATATCTATTCGTTGAAGGACGTGCTGACCTGCGTCGATGACCTGCATCCGAGTGGTGTATACGGTGACTCTGAAATGAAAAGCACTGCGCAGAACCTCGCGCGTTTCTACGGTGACCGCATTGGTCGCGCGAGGCTGAACAGTAAAATCGAATTGCAGCCGTCACGTCCGCCGACGGGTATGTGTCTTGTCACTGCGGAGTACGTTCCCGAAATATCCCAGAGCGGTCTCGCGCGTTACTTCATCGTCGAGATGAAAGCGGACGACATTGACCTAGCGCTGATGACTGAGTATCAGCAGCTTGCGGCAGACGGAGTTCTCACAGCGATAATGCATAACTACGTTGACTGGCTGCGCGAAACATATCTCTGCGATGAAAATACTTTCGTGCAGGGCTTGGCAGATACATTCAAAAAGTATCGCACCGAAGCGACTGCGGAACTGTCTGCAAGGTGCGATAACTTCCACACAAGAGTTCCTGATACTCTTGCGCATCTGATGATTGGTTTCGACTTCCTGCTTGCGTTCCTGAATGCAAAAGAAGAAATAGGTGTGCAGGACATGGAGAACTACAAGCTGTCGTTCAAGAATATTATTGTCAACAGTTCTGTGCGCAACAACAGTATAGTCGAGAACGAAAACTATTCGTATCAATTCTGCGACAAGCTGAAAAGTCTCCTCGACAGCGGCAGGTGCAGTGTCAATTTCATCGGAAGCAACTGTGACATGAATCGCAAGGGCTTCATCGGATTTGAAGATGATAACTACTATTATCTCATCATGAATGCAGCGTTCTCGGAGGTTGTGAAGCTGTCGAAGGAAATGGGCGAGAGTTTTTCAATTGGCAAGAATAGTCTGATACAACAGCTGGTCGATGACGGTATAATGGTCGTGAAAGGTAAGCGCAACACGACCACGGTCCGCGTCACCGATGACCGTCAGATGAGCGTTGCGGTGCTTGATAAGTCGAAGATGTTTGCGGACACGGAAGTGCCCGAAATCAGGCAGTGACTGTCTGTTGCAGGTTAAAATTTCGGGGTCGCAGCCCCCGAAATGGTCACAGCGGAACGGCAAAGCCGACCGCAAAATAGCAGAAAAAGAGGTTTCCGTCAAAAGGAGTCGTAACTTCGCAGTGTGTTACGATACAGGAGTCGGAAATGAAAGAATCAGCGAAACATAGGAAATTAAACGGAGTCGGTGAGTAATAATGGAGGGAATTATGGAGAAGAAGGAAAAGCAGGCGGTGTGGCTCTACCCCAGGACAAAAGAGCTGATGGTTGATCATTTGAAGGCGGCAAATGCTACATCTCAGAGTGACTTCATTGATAAAGCGATAAGGTTTTATTCAGGTTATCTCGACTGCAATTCGAGTATCGCAACGGAATATCTCGCGCACGTCCTGACGTCGATCATCGACGGAATAGTCAAAGGCTCGGAGTATCGTATCAACCGCGGGCTCTTCAAGCTGGCGGTGGAGTCGGCAATGCAGTCTCACATTATCGCGGCATTAAATGATGTTGACGACGAAACGATCGACGACCTCAGAGGAATGTGCGTAGACGAAGTCGCTCACATCAATGGTGTTATCAACTTCGAACGCGCCTACGATTATCAGAAGGGGGATGATGACGATGAGTGAAAAAGTGAGGACTGGCATTTATATTTCCGAGGACTTACTCCGCGAGTGCGACGAGTATCTTTCCAAGAACGGCGGCAGCCGCTCTGAGCTTATCGAGTCTGCACTGAGATTATATCTCGCAACGAGGAGGATAAAAGACAAGTCGGAAGTGCTCGTCCCTGAGCTTGCGGAGTGTATTTCCGCAGCCAGTGACGAGGGCATAACAAAGATATCAAAGGGACTTTTCCGTTACGCTGTCGAAGTGGAAATGCTCATTGCACTGCTGGCGGAGACCTTTGAAGTCAGCAAGAATCATCTCAAAGATGTCCGCCGTGAGGCTGTCAACAACGTCCGCAGAACGAGAGGAAAGATCAACCTTGATGACCTTATCATACGAAATGAGCGTGAGGGGATAGTCGACAGAGAGGAAGAATAACATTGACAAAGAACTATAAATATGATATATTCAAGATAATAAAGTAATACAATCATTGTGGGGTGATTATATGAAAGAAGAATATTTGGAACATGATGATACCGAGTATGAAATACTCAAGCCCGAAAATTTCAATAAGCTCACTCCCGAGCAGCAGAAAGAGGTGTTGAGTTCTATAAGCAAGAATTCAGAAGGATTTAAAAGAGAAAAATAAACTAAACCGCCTGCAACAAGGCGGTTTTCTTATACCCTGTCGGAGGTGATAAAAATGACCACAGCATTCATTCGTAAGAACAACTGACGTTCGGCGAAAGGAGAATAGAATGGGTGAAAACAACGAGGAAAGAATAGTTATGCTGACCATAAAGGAGGCGGCAGCGCTGGTGGAGGGGCTGACCGAGTACCGTGTGCGTCAGATGTGCATAAACGACCAGGTGCCGCACATCATGGCTGGCAAGAAATATCTCATCAACAAGGACTTGTTCCTCAGGTATCTGCGTGGGGAGACTGCGTAAATAAATAGTGCGAAAAGGCGCGTTTCCACTGGACTTTTCTGCCTCGTTGTGGTATGATGTCCTTGGTAGAAACGCGCCGTATTATTGAACGGAGGTTTTATATATGGCGGCTATCAGAAAAAGAAAAAACGGTTCGTATGAAATAAGAGTCTCCTGCGGTTACGGAGTCGACGGCAAACAGCACAACCAGTACAGGAGCTACTATCCCGAGCCGGGAATGACTCCCCGGCAGATAGAGAGGGAAGTCAACAAAATGGCGGTGCTGTTTGAGGAAGAGTGCATGAGGGGACAGGTAACCTCGGCGATAAAGTTCCAGCGATTTGCGGAGCAGTGGTTCGAGGAGTACGCGAAGATCAACCTCAGACCGACTTCGTATGCGAGAATGAAACAGCTCACCAAGCGTGTCTATCCTGCTCTGGGACACAAGCGTATGGACAAGTTGACTGCGCGCGACATTCAGCGTTTCATCACAGACATGATGATAAACGGCAGGAATGAGACCACAGGCAAACCGCTCTCGCGCAAGACAGCGGTCCACCACCTGAGCTTCATCAGCGACGTGTTTACATACGCGATACGAATGGGTATGCTGAGCGACAATCCGTGCAGACGAGTGTTCGTGCCGAAGCAGGAGCAGCTCGAAAAGGAGATATTCACGCTGGACGAGGTGAGGACTCTGTTCGCAAATCTGGAAAACGAGCCGATGAAGTATCAGCTGTATCTCATGCTTGCGATATACAGCGGATTCCGCCGCAGCGAGATGCTGGGACTGGAGTGGAAGGACATCGACTTTGAAAATGACCTCATCCACGTCAGACGAACCTCTCAGTATACCGCGGAGAAGGGAATATACACGGACACCACCAAGACGCGGAGCTCCAAGCGTGTATCGAAGATGCCCGAGATAATAATGAACCTGCTGAGGCGGTTCAAAACGGAGCAGACTATCGAGGCACGACGGCTCGGGACAAAGTGGGTGGAGAACGACAGGCTGTTTACGAAGTGGAACGGCGAGCCCATGAATCCACAGACTCCTTTCGAGTGGCTGAAGGGCTACTGCGGACGTATCGGAGTGCCCTTCAAGAATATCCACTCCCTGCGTCACCTGCACGCGAGTCTGCTTATATTCGAGGGAGTGGACGTAGTTGCAGTGTCAGCAGATATGGGACATAGCATCGTAGGAACAACTTTGAACTTGTACTCTCATATGTTTCAGGAGGCGAGGACGAGGAATTGTGACGCAATTACAAATGCTCTGTCCTTTAACAATGAACCGATAGAGGAAAGTCAGGACACAGCCGAGAGCGAGAAAACAGTCGATATTGACGAAGGAGATGACGAGGCAGAGGAAGAAACGATGAGCCTTTCGATGTGAGTAAAAAGCAGCCGCAGGGATAATAGTCCCTGCGGTCATGCAAACAGTAAACCACAGTCCAAGTCGCTGATTTTGAAAATAAGTGGCTGACAAGGGGCTGAGGGCATTTTTGAGAAAAAAGAAAACCCACAAACGGCTATTTTAAGCCATCTGTGGGATTGTGTAATGGTGACCCGTACGGGAATTGAATTAATCCCGAGCCTTTTAGTAGTTTTTAGTAAAATGCGAAAATGGCTGTAAATCGCGGATTTTTGAAGCTTCAATTATAGTAACTTCAAGCAATTACAGACGATTTTTAGTACCAATAAGTGCCAAACAAGTGCCAAAAGTGGCGCATTGTCCTCCAAAAAGTAAACCAACGTTCAATGAATATTTAGCAGGGATACTTCTGAAAAAGAAGCATTTATCCCTGCTTTTTTCTTATAGATCGAGGTGTTAATCGTTTCTTTGAGGCTTACGTTTCGAGTGCCATTTCGAGTGCCAAATTACTTGGTAAGCACCTATCTTTGAACTATTCTGTTACGATCCACTCACCGGATTTGGTTGAACCCTTACGAGATATCTTTCCCTCTCGTTGGAGCTTTTCAAGGCGATACTTTACCTTTTGCATTGGAACTCCAAGCTGTTTGGCAAGTTTATCTCTTGTAATTTTCGGATTGTTTATTAAACAAGAGAGGATTTCTTTTTCAATATCGATTTCTTGTCGGTTTTCTTGTCGGTTTTCTTGTCGGTTGTTCTTTTCATTCTCCTCCGCCTGAATTCTTGCAAATTCCTCATTGATATACGCTGTAACCATAGTAACTGAATGTGCAGACAAAGGTGATACCTCTGCTGCATATAAGCTAGGAAATATATACTTCAAAGGTAAATATCTTCCTCAAGACTATGACAAAGCTGAAAAATACTTGACGGCTGCAGTTGCGGACAATAATCGTAATGCAGCGTATCAGCTTGCAAAACTGTATATGACCGATGAGAAATATGACATCAAAAAAGCTGTAGAGCTGTTTGAAGCTGTCGCATATGAAAATATGTGGGCTTCGTACTGGCTTGGAAGGATATATCTTTTTGGCAAGAATGATATTGTTCCCGATAAGGAAAAGGCTGTGGAATGGCTGACGAAGTCTGCTGCTGACGGAAATGAATACGCAGAAAAACTGTTGAATTACAATAGCAGTCACGACTATAATATAAAGGAACTGCTTAAAAGCAATGTGGAACAAGCACTGGCAGGGGTAAGCTTGAAAGAAACAAAGGAGATGCAGAAAAGGCTTCGGGAGATCGATGATGCCCGAAATGATTACATCTCCCTTATAGCAGCCGGAACTATGGATGAAGAAGCTCTGGACGAACAGTTCCAAAAGCTCTATACTGAGGAACAGGAACTTAATTCAAGACTGAAGGCTCTGGAAGAAAACAATAATATCGACAATAATAAGAGGTCTCGGATAACTCAGGCACTGAAGAATATAGACAGTAGCTCCTGTGAGTTGACAGAATACAATGATACGCTTGTCAGAAAGCTGATAGAGTGCATAAAGGTCAACAGTAAGACTGAAATAACGATAATATTCAAAGGTGGGATAGAGGCTACAGTGGAAGTAGAGAAATGAGAAGAGCTCGTCTATGATCTTAATGGATCATAGACGAGCTTTTTCTTGTTAGTATAGATCATTACACCATTCTTTGAACTTCAGTCCCTTATCGGTAAGCTGATAAGTCTTGGACCGGCTCGATTCGGTGTAAATCACTTGGAATAATTCAGTATCACTGTATAGATTAAATATATTCCCACTGAATGCTTTCTCTCGGGGATAGATCAGTCGAAAGTAGATAACAGCACAGAAGAATGGCTTGATACAATCGAGGATAAGGTTAATTACGAAGCATGGTATCTCGGACACTGGCATACGGATAAGCGGATAGATAAGCTGCACTTCCTGTTCCATGATATTGAGACATTATAAGACAGAACAAGCTCCCTGTACACCTAAGCCCAGGGAGCAGAAATACATATTTGTTAACTGAAAAATATTTCGGAAAATTATGTTTTTCTCTTGACAAATACAATGGAATATGCTATACTATGTATAGAAAAGAATAGCGCATAGGCGCTTTAAAAAACGATGATATAAAAAACCGCTTAAAATTGCGGAAAAATGAATGTCATCAATTAAGTCATACCCAGACAGCAGACAGCAGAAAACATTCTGAACGCTAGGAAGCCGGTATGATTGTTACATATAAGGGGAAGAAAAATTTCTTTTAGGTACTTGCTTTCCTAAAACTGATGTGATACAATGATTTAATCCAG